>SXGQ01065860.1_pt1 | contig 14358 bp, 13 predicted proteins | sample 3178371 | NCBI WGS metagenome assembly SXGQ01 (sample SAMN11356859, study PRJNA531348) | freshwater metagenome | isolation source: freshwater sample F1-20 | place: China: Fuxian Lake, Yuxi | collected 2017-12-25
CGGCTCGAACAATGGTGGACCAACACTGCGCCCAGTCACAGCCACCCGCAGTGGCGCTTGCATCTTGCCCAATTTCAACGAGTGCTTTTCGCCTACTGCTTCAACCACGGCTTTGAGTGCATCAGGTATGAATTCGCATGTCTTGAAGCCTTCGCGAATTTCGATCAGTGTTGCACTCGCCCACTCTGACGCAAACGCTTTAGCAAATGCCGCATCATCTATCGTCGGCAAATCGCAGAACAAAAAGTCGACCATACTCGGTACATCTTGCAACAACTGCACACGAGTCTGAACTAACGGGGCTATTTCTTCAAAAACTTTTGCGTCATAATCTTGTGCTTGCCATGGGGCTTTTGCGCCCACCAACCAAGGTTCGCATGCGCGAATGAACTCATCGAGCGGCATCGCGCGAATGTAGTCGGCGTTGAACGAATGCAATTTGACAATGTCAAAAAATGCCGGCGAATGGTTGACGCTGCTCAAATCAAACTCAGCGGTTATTTTCTCGAACGACACAATTTCTGTATCTCCCGTAGGCGCCCAACCAAGAGTCATCAAATAATTTTTCATCGCCGCCGCGAGAATTCCCTCTTCTCGATATTGCTCAACTGCAACTTTGTCGCGACGCTTCGAAAGTTTCTTTCGCTGCTCGTTAACAAGCACCGGAACATGAGCCCAACTCGGTGGCTCGTGGCCGAGCGCACGCCAAATCATCTGTTGTTTCGGCGCATTCGGCAGATGCTCTTCGGCCCGCACGACATGAGTGATGCCCTGGGTTATGTCGTCCACGACGTTTGCCAACAGAAATACAGGCGAACCGTTACTGCGCAACAGAACAAAATCTTCGATCGTCGAATTGTCGAACTCGACACTGCCCCGCACCTCATCTTGAACAATTGTCGCGCCTGCGGGAACGCGAAATCGCAAAACTCGCCCCTCGCCTGACCCCAAACCACGATCCCGCGAATATCCGTCATAACCCTGTTTGCCTGATTCTTTGGCACGCTTTTGAATATCTTCAGTCGACAAGTCGCAATAATATGCAGCGCCTTGTGCGAAAAGTTTTTCGGCCGCCGCAACATGCAATGCGGCATTCGTTGATTGAAAATATGGCCCTTCAAAGTGCGAATCTTTGTTATCTATGCCAAGCCAAGCAAGCGCGTCGAGAATACCCTGCGTCCATTGCGGATTATTTCTTGAATCATCGGTGTCTTCTATCCGCAAAACGAAAACGCCATCGTTTTGTAGCGCAAGAATCCAGTTATAAAGTGCAGTCCGTGCACCGCCGACGTGAAAGTAACCTGTCGGTGACGGCGCGAATCGGTAGCGCGGTGTCTGTGCCATCTGTCATCAGGCTATCTCGGTGAGCGCAAGCACCCGAGACAGAACTATCGTTAAAGCCGTGGCAAAGAAAACTCTCGAACATGAAGGTCACCCCGACCATCGCGCACTCGCTGGTGGTTCGGCGCGTGCCGGAGTGTTTGGTTTCAGTGATGGTTTGGTTTCGAATGTTTCGTTGATCATTGGCTTCGCTGCTAGTGGTGCTGATTCGAGCATTGTGCGACTCGCTGGCATCGCTGCTGCTGTTGCAGGCGCGGCGAGCATGGCGGCTGGCGAGTGGGTATCAATCAGCGCTCAAAATGACCTAATCAAGCGCGAGATGGCTCTCGAGTTGCGCGAACTCAAGCTTCACCCTGAAGCAGAAACTTCTGAATTAGCCGCGATGTATCGCCAACATGGCATGTCGCGCGAACAAGCCGCTGCGTCGGCCAAAGAAGTGATGCGCGACCCTGAGCGCGCCGTGATCGTGCATGCGCGAGAAGAGTTCGGACTTGATGCCGGAAACTTGCCCAACCCAATTCAAATTGGATTAATTTCTCTGCTCACTTTTTTAGCCGGTGCAATGTTGCCAGTTTTACCGTGGGTTTTTAGTAGCAACGATACGGCAAGATTTCTCTCGGTAACTGTCGCGATCGTCGCAGCTGCGGCTGCTGGTTACGCGATCGGTCAACAAGCCGAACGGTCGAAGATTTCTAGTGCCATTCGACAAGTGGCGATCATGTTGCTCGCAGTTGGTGTCACATACGTGATCGGGCGTCTTGTCGGCGTTTCGATCAACTGAGAAGCTGCAAATAAATGACGATTGGTCAGCAAACAAATGTCTATGGCGATCCACTCGAGCCGTGCAACTTTGACCCTATAACTGGTTATTATCGCACTGGTTGTTGCGAAACGGGTGGCGACGATACGGGTGTGCACACGGTGTGCGCAATCATGACCTCAGACTTTCTCGAATATTCAAAGTCGGTCGGCAACGATCTTTCAACGCCGATGCCGCAATACGGTTTTGCGGGCCTGAAGCCCGGAGACCAATGGTGTCTTTGTGCGCCACGTTGGCAAGAAGCATTCGAGGCTGGCAAAGCACCGAAAGTCAAATTGCGTTCAACTCACACGCTGACGCTTGAATTCGTCGCGCTAAAAAATCTTGAGGCGCACGCAATCGATAAATAACTTTTAAGCGCCAGTAAGCGCACGCCAACTGCCTGGCATACCCGTGCGAACTTGTTCTGGTGTCATCAGCATCGTGCTCTCTGGCACCATGTCGACAAGTGCGCGAATTTCTGAGTAGTGATGCGCTGCATCACCCAAACCAGCGAACAGTTCTTTGCGTCGTGCAACAAGATCTGCTGGTGGATCAAGCAACATGAAACCCCAAATTCCAAAAGCAACCGTGAGATCGTAAATCACCGGCGCTCTTCCATATTTCGAGGCCCGACGCAATGCGATTGCGAGCACACCTCGAATTGCGTCATCGGCTGACTCGCCCGGTTGCAACACGATCGAATCGCGCAAACCTTCGGCGAGTTTCAATGCATAACCCTGGTCTGGGCCTTGATGCCCCAGTTTTTGACCTTTGGGTTGCCCAGTCGCAATAGCCGCGGGTTTGTCGTTGCGCCAAGGTGTTGGCACGTGTTCGGGCGACGAATATGTTCGCGGACGATCTATCGGATCTAAAGGTGTGAACTTTGGTGCAGCCATGACGCGACCAGCCTAGAACATTTATCGCGAGATCAAGATTGCAAATGCAACAAACCAAACACGAGAGACTCTTCAAGAGCGCGCCACGATGCTTCAATGATGTTCGCCGACACGCCGATTGTTGTCCATGTGCGCTCACCATCGGTGGCGTCGATCAAAACACGAGTGACGGCACCGGTTGCCGAACCTGAGTCGAGAATTCGCACTTTGTAGTCAGTGAGATGCACGCGTTCTAATTGCGGATAACTTGCCCGAAGTGCCTCACGCAACGCGGTGTCGATTGCATTTACCGGACCATTACCTTCAGATGTATAAACATTTCGATCGTCGCCGACCCAAACTTTGACAGTGGCTTCTGTAGTGAAAGTGCCCGTCACGGCTTCGTCGGTGATAACGCGCATTGATTCGACTTTGAAAAACGATTGATCCCATCCAGATGCGCGGCGCATTAGCAACTCGAGCGATGCATCGGCTGCTTCGAAGTGATAGCCCTCGAACTCAAGTCGCTTTAGATCGTCGATGACTTGGCCAATTGCCGGACCATCAAGTTTGATACCAAGTTCTTGGGCCTTCATCGTGATCGTCGCGCGACCAGCCATTTCTGAAACCAAAAAGCGCGTGCCATTGCCGACAAGTTCTGGCGAAACATGCTCGTAGGCATCTTTAGCCCGAGCGATTGCCGAAACATGCAGGCCAGCTTTGTGAGCGAATGCAGAAACACCCACATACGGTGCTTGCGGGTTCATCGGACGATTCAAAACTTCGGCCACATGATTGCTGACTTGCGTGAGGCGCTCCAAATGACCGTCGGGTAAGCACTCGTAACCAAGTTTGAGTTGCAAATTCGGAATAACTGTCGTCAAGTTTGTATTGCCGGTGCGTTCGCCAAGACCGTTAAGTGTGCCCTGCACATGTCGCGCGCCACTTTGCACGGCGGCTAGCGAATTAGCCACAGCGCAACCGGTGTCGTCATGACAGTGAATGCCGATCACGACATCGTTGCCGATGTGGCGACGGACGTCGGCGACTATTTTTTCGACTTCATTTGGTAGCGAGCCGCCATTTGTGTCGCACAACACCAAATGTGTCGCACCATTGATAATCGCGGCTTCGAGCACGCGCAGTGAGAACTCAGCGTTGTGCTTGTAGCCGTCAAAAAAATGCTCCATGTCAACGAGCACGCGACGATTGTTGGCAACTAAATATTTGACCGAATCGCTGACCATCGCCACACCCTCGTCAAGCGTCGTCTGCAGGGCTTGTTCGACATGATAGTCAGAGCATTTGGCGACGATGCAAACCGCAGTCGTCTCGGCTTCGATCAAATTGCGCAGAGTCGGATCGTCATCGACTTTGCCCAATGGCCGACGTGTCGAACCGAATGCGACGAGCGTCGAAGTTTTTAGTTTTAACTCAGTGCGGGCACGCGCGAAAAACTCAATGTCTTTCGGGTTGGCGCCTGGCCAACCGCCTTCGATGTAGTGCACGCCAAGAAAATCAAGTTGTTCGGCGATGCGAAGTTTGTCTTGCACGCTTGCCGACACGCCTTCGACCTGCATGCCGTCACGCAACGTGGTGTCGAAGACTTCAACGAGTTCACGGTTTTGAGACATAGGTTCTACTTAACCAACTCGCACCACTGCTTGTAACGGTCGTCTTGGCCACGCACGGCTTTGGCATATGTTGTGGCGATGGCCTTGGTCATCGGACCAGGACACGGAATCTCGCGTTCGTCGACTGAATTTACCGAGCCAACTTCGGCGGCGGTGCCACAAACGAAAATTTCGTCGGCGATATACAGATCGCTACGGGCAATGTTGTCGACACGAATGTCAAAACCCAAATCTCGCGCAATAGTTGTGACGCTCGATTGAGTGATGCCTTCAAGTGCACCAGCCGAAAGTGGTGGTGTCAAGATCACGCCGTTACGAACGCAAAAAAGATTTTCGCCCGTGCACTCTGCAACCAAACCATTGGGTGAAAGCATGATCGCCTCGTCGTAGCCCGCTTTGAGTGCTTCAACTTTTGCCAACGACGAGTTGGCATAGTTGGCGACTGTTTTGGCCGCTGGTGGCAACGAGTTGTGATCGGGTCTCTGCCACGAAGAAATTTTCATTCGCACGCCTTTTTGAACCGCGTCGTCGCCGAGATAGGCGCCCCACGGCCAACAGGCGATCGCCACATCAACTTTGCATGGCAAAGTGTTGAGACCCATTTCGCCATATCCGTAATAAGCAATCGGACGAACATAACAAGATGGCAAACCAGTCGACTTGACGGTCTGCTTGGTCGCTTCAACAAGTTCTGCGACCGAATATGGCATGTCCATTCCCATGATCTTTGCGCTGCTGTGCAGACGCTTGATGTGATCTGTCAGACGAAAAACCGCTGGACCATTTTTGGTTTCATATGCCCGAATACCCTCGAAAACACCGGTGCCGTAATGCAAAGTATGTGTCAGGACATGCACTTTCGCCTCGTCCCAATTGACGAGCGAGCCGTTCATCCAAATTTTTGGTGTGGTTGTGATTGGCATTAAGTCTCCTGATTGCTTGTTTTTCAGTCTACGAGTGAGGCTTTAAATATTTGCCTTGACGCGGCGCGCGATTTCATCGCCGACCGCGACAGTTGAGCCAGAAACAGGCTCAACACAAGCATCTCGCAATATCGTGGCGGCTTTCACCTCGCCGAGAAATTCAAGCATGTGGGCAGCCGACAAGATCGCTGCGACCGGGTTAGCCACACCTTTGCCGGCAATATCTGGTGCTGAACCGTGCACAGGCTCAAACATCGACGGGCCACTACGAGTCGGGTTCAAATTCGCCGACGATGCGACGCCGATGCCGCCAGAAACTGCACCACCCAAATCGGTGAGAATATCGCCGAATAAATTGTCGGTGACGATCACATCGTAACGATGCGGGTCTTGCACGAAATAAATGCACGCGGCATCGACATGGTTGTATGCGGTTGCAACATCGCTGAATTCTTGGGCGACACGATCAAATGTGCGTTGCCACAAGTCGCCAGCAAAAGTCAAAACATTTGTTTTATGGACAAGCGTCAAATGCTTTCGGCTTCGCGTGCGCGCGAGTTCAAATGCATAACGCACACAGCGCTCGACGCCTTTTGCCGTGTTGACGCTGCCTTGTGTTGCGACTTCGTCTGGTGTGCCACGACGTGACACACCACCCTCGCCGACGTACGGGCCCTCGGTGTTTTCACGAATCACGACAAAGTCGTGCGGCTTGACATGTCCCGGCGCGGTACCGACAAACGGTCGGCGATTTATGTACAGGTCCAACTCAAAACGCATCTTTAGCAGTAAGCCACGTTCGATGACACCAGGCGGCACATCAGGTGTACCAACGGCGCCGAGCAAGATCGCATCGAACTTGCGCAATTCGGCCAGCGTCGAGTCTGACAAAACTTCACCATCACGCAAATATCGCGCACCACCCAGATCGAAATTAGTTATCGCAAGTTTGACGCCAGTTGCCCCGACAACTTTCAACGCCTCGGCCAAAACTTCGGGCCCAATGCCGTCGCCACCGATAACTGCAACGCGATGACCAGCCACAGAATTATCCGCCATTATTTTGACTTGTCATTTGATTTTTGCGAAACCATGCCATTAATCGTACGGCTCAGACGCTCACTAAAGCCGACCAATAACTTGGCGCCATCTAGGTAGCATTTTTGGAGTCATGATCCACAAGTTGTCACGAAAAACCCATGAAAGATTGCGTGAAGAGCACGCCGACCTAACTACTCGCGGCCGCATCGTCGCTGCCGAGAAAATTGCTCGCGCCCGTGAGCACGGCGACCTAAAAGAAAACGGCGACTACCACGCGGCAAAAGATGAACACGGTCATATGGAAGGTCGTATTCGTCAACTTGAATCAATTCTCGAAAATGTCGAAATTGTCGAACCATCAACAGATGGCACCGTTGGCGTGGGCATGGTCGTGAAGGTGCTCTATGACGGCGATGACGAGTCAATGGCCGAAAGTTATTTGATCGGACACATCGAAGAGATCAGCGATTCTGCCGTGATGAGCCCGACTTCTCCCCTTGGTTCAGCCTTGCTCGGCGCAAAACCCGGCGATGTCGTTGAATACGCCGCACCCAACGGCAAGCTGAAAGTCAAAGTTTTAGAGACGCAATCGCAGTGACGACAGAATCAGTAGCACAGCTACCTGGTCTGCCCTTAGGTTTTGAGGTCGAATTACCTGGTCGCGGAAAAACTTTTTATCGCGAAAAAAAAGGGCCTGCTGGCGCGCCGACACTGATGTTGCTTCACGGCTGGACAGCAACCGCAGACTTGAACTGGTTCACGTGCTTCGATGCGCTGAGTGAAAACTTCAATGTGATCGCGCTTGACCTGCGTGGTCACGGTCGGGGTATTCGCACAAAAACGAATTTCAAACTTGAAGACTGCGCCGACGATGTCGCCGCACTCGCCGATGTGCTCGGCATTTCAACTTTTATTCCGGTCGGTTACTCAATGGGTGGTACGGTCGCACAATTGTTGTGGCAACGACATGACCAGCGCGTGCGCGGTGTCGTGTTGTGCAGCACGGCGAGTCATTTTGCGAAATCGCGCGAAGAAAAACTGAGCTTCTTCGGTCTGACCGGCCTTGCCGCACTTTCACGATTGACAACGGCTCAAACGCGCACATGGTTGACCGACCAACTTTATTTACAACGCAAGTCAAACGATTTGGCGCCGTGGGCTATTCAACAAATTGCAAGTCACGATTGGCGCCATATTCTTGAGGCCGGTAGTGCAATCGGCAATTTCGACTCGCGCGATTGGTTGCCGAAGTTCGAAGAGCCAGCTGCCGTTGTAATCACTACCGAAGATGGCGTCGTCGCACCAGGGCGACAAACCGAGCTCTATCGGCTGTTGAAAGATGTCGAGGTTTTCGAGGTGCGCGGTGGTCACGACGCAGTGTTTGCAAAAAAAGAATCTTTTGTGCCGACCCTCGTTGAGGCTTGCATGTCGGTTTATCTTCGCTCGTCGCTCTAATTATTCGACTGTTTCGCGGCTGACAACAACCTTTGGGTCACGCCATAAATTATTGACCGCATCAGCCAAACTGCCACGCGCTGAACCCGCATCAGTGACAACGTCATCGGGTGTGTCGGCGAATCGCAACACCGAAGCCACGCCGTTGTCGCAAACACTGACGACGAGTCGCACTCGTCGCCGTTGCGGGTGTTGACTCGGCGGAACCTCGCTTGAATCTTCGTGCTCGGGGCTCTCGTCGTGATCGATCGGCGCAGCCCATCCGCAAGTCAAGACAACAGCGGCATCAAACATGCGGGCAATCGCACTGCTCGGTGCGTCGAGCAACTCGTAAACATCGCCATGCTCGGCGAGAAAACTGATGCGCAATGCACCGTTTTGATTTGAGCGCACACCCTTGGGGTCGACGATGCTGACGCCATACAGACGGGCGCGCGGCAAGTCGAAGCCGTCGAGTGACGTGTGCAGGCTGGATTCAACGCAGGTGGCTAGGTCAATTGGTTCAAGTTGTTTTTGCATGTCCGAATGTGTGCCACTCGCACAATCTCGGCTCGGTCAGTCATTTAGACACGGGTTGAGTCGCCGAATTAAACAGGCAGAATAGAACGGTGAGTTCGCAACCAAAGACCCTGGCGCAAAAGATTTGGGATCGCCATGTGGTCAGTTCTGGTGCGAACCAGCCAGACCTTATCTATATCGATTTGCATCTCGTGCATGAAGTGACGAGCCCGCAGGCATTCGACGGTCTGCGTTTGGCGCAACGCACGGTTCGTCGACCAGATCTCACCGTGGCGACCGAAGACCATAATGTGCCGACCGAAAATATTCACCTGCCGATCGCTGACGAGATATCAGCAAAACAAATCGAAGTGATGCGCCGCAACGCTAAAGAGTTCAACATCAGGCTCTACCCAATGGGTGACCCCGGTCAAGGCATCGTGCATGTGATCGGCCCAGAGCAAGGTCGCACTCTGCCGGGCATGACGATTGTTTGCGGCGACAGCCACACGGCGACGCACGGTGCATTCGGCGCACTCGCCTTCGGCATCGGTACGAGCGAAGTTGAACATGTTTTGGCAACACAAACTTTGCCGCAAGCGCGACCAAAGTGGATGAGTGTGAACGTTGAGGGTGATGCTCCGAGCGGAGTAACGGCCAAGGACATCATCCTCGCTGTGATCGGCAAAATCGGCACGGGCGGTGGCATCGGACACGTCATCGAATATCGCGGTGCGGCGATTCGCGCTCTATCAATGGAGGGTCGCATGACGGTTTGCAATATGTCGATCGAGGCTGGTGCGCGTGCGGGTCTCGTTGCGCCAGACGAAACAACTTTTAATTATTTGCGCGGCCGCGAGTTTGCACCAAAAGGGGTGCAATTTGACGCGGCGCTCGCCGACTGGCAGACGCTGCACACCGATGACGACGCCGTGTTCGACAAGCAGGTCACGATTGACGCGAGCAAACTTTCACCGCACGTAACTTGGGGCACGAACCCGGCACAAGTTGTCACACTTAATGGTCGCGTGCCGACACCGGAAGACTTCAGCGACGCAACCGAGCGCGACAGCATGACGCGTGCGCTTGAATATATGGGCTTGCAAGCGGGTACCGCGATTCGCGACATCAAAGTCGACACAGTTTTTATTGGATCATGCACCAACTCGCGTATCGAAGACCTGCGCGCAGCGGCCGATGTCGTGCGGGGGCGAAAAGTTTCTGTGAAGCGAGTGATGGTCGTGCCTGGCAGTCACGCCGTGAAATTGCAGGCACAAGCCGAAGGACTCGACAAAGTTTTTATCGATGCGGGCATCGATTGGCGCGAACCTGGTTGCTCAATGTGCCTGGCAATGAACCCCGACAAACTCGCACCGCAAGAGCGTGCCGCAAGCACCTCAAATCGCAACTTTGAAGGTCGACAAGGTCGTGGCGGCCGCACTCACCTGGTCTCGCCCGCTGTTGCAGCCGCAACCGCTATAGCGGGGCACTTTGCCTCACCAGAAGACCTGTGATGAAAACAGTTCGCGTGATTTCTGGTCGCGGCGTGCCGTTGAAGCGCAGCGACGTTGACACCGATCAGATTATTCCGGCTGAGTGGTTGAAACGTGTCGAGCGCACCGGTTTTGAAAAGGGTTTGTTCTCGACTTGGCGCGATGATCGCAACTTCGTGCTCAACGACGAGCGTTATGCAGGTGCGTCGATCTTGGTCGCTGGAAAAAGTTTTGGTGTTGGTTCGTCGCGTGAACACGCCGTTTGGGCGATTCAACAAGGCGGTTTTGACGCCGTCATCGCACCAAGTTTTAGCGACATCTTTCGAAACAATTGTGGCAAGAACGGTTTGATCGTCGTCGAGTTGAACGAACAAACAGTTGCCAAGTTGTGGCAGATCATCGAAAACAACCCAGAGACCGAGATCATGGTCGATGTCGAACGGTTGACGGTTGAAGTGCCAAGTTGCGGCATCAGCGAAAAGTTTGCGATGAGCGCAGACACACAGAATCGATTTCTAAACGGTCTCGACGACATCGCGATTTCATTGAAGCACGAAGCCAGAATTTCACAATTCGAAAAAACCCGACCGAGTTGGTTTTAGCTAGCTATAAAAACGAGCCAAGGTCGGAAAGACGCTTGTCGTTTGAAAACACTTCGATTGGCGCTTGTGCCTCAAGTTTCAAACCGCGCTGAATTATTCGACAAGTCGTGTGCTGGTTGTATTCAGCCAGAGTCACTGCCCATCCGTCTTTGCCGGCACGCGCAGTGCGACCCGAACGGTGCAAATAAGTTTTAACTTCTAGCGGTGGCACATAGTGCACGACGATACCGACATCATCGATATCAATGCCACGCGCGGCGACATCTGTGCACACAAGAATATTGAGTTCGCGCTGGGCAAACTTGCGCAGCGATCGTTCGCGTGCACCCTGTGCCATGTCACCGTGTAGCGCGGAAACTTTTTCACCAAGACCGACGAGATCGTCGGCGACTTTGTCGCATGCGCGTTTTGTGTCGCAAAAGACGACGGTTTGCCCGCCTGCGCGAGCCATTGCAGCAATCACGCGGTTTTTATCCATGTGGTGAACGCCCAAGAATAAATGTCGCATCGTGCCGACCGTGTCAGTTGGCGCATCAATGCTCACTTCTTGCGGCGACTTCATATAGCGCTTGACCAAAGTTGCGACTTGGCCATCGAGAGTCGCCGAAAACAACATCGTCTGATGTTGTTTCGTGACATGGCGCAGCACCCACTCGACTTGTGGCATGAAACCCTCGTCGGCCATGCGATCTGCTTCGTCGAGCACGATCATTTCGACATCGCTCAGGTCGGCTTCACCGTTCTTCATCAAGTCAATCAGACGCAACGGTGTAGCGATAATTATTTCGACACCACGAACAAGTTGATCGACTTGTTTGTCGCGAGCAGCGCCACCATAAATTGCCGCGACGCGCACGTCACAATGCTGCGCGATTGGTGCCAGAACATCGGTGACCTGCACGGCAAGTTCGCGGGTCGGTACGAGCACGACACCGCGCGGTTTGTTGGGCCTGGCTTTTTCAGTGACTAGCTCGATCATCGGCACGCCAAAAGCCAGCGTCTTGCCTGAACCAGTGCGAGCACGGCCACAAACGTCAACGCCGGTCAGTGCCACAGGTATCGCCTCGGTCTGAATCGCAAACGGTGCGGCGAACCCGGCGCTGGCCAGACCGGCGTCGACTCGGCTGCTCACGCCGAGTGCGGCGAACTGCGTTGGCGTCGCGACTGGTTCACGCGTATTTGTGTTCGAGCCGATGTTGCCGCTCGCACTCTCGGTTGAATCATCTCGTGGACCGCCTGTCGACCCGCTAGGTCGACGCTGATTCGTTGGGCGACGAGGTGAATTTGCGTTTCGGCGGGGGCCGTTCGGCTCGCGGCGCCGCGATTTTGGTTCAGACATGTGAACTCTCACCCTACCAACCTGAGTTCGCTGACTCGTGAGTCAGTTTGGGCTGACCACTCAGACAGTAGACAAACTGTGACGAGATGTGTAGGGTCAAAAATTGTGTTTGACCAAAGTACTAACTCAACAACTCTTGACGAGCCGTTGTTCACGGGTCGCAAAGGAATTGTCTACGACTGGCATAAATTGTTAGTTCCATCAGATGCAGTCTTTGAAGCATCGCTCGAAACACTTCTAAACGCTGGCAAGGACGACTCCGCCCCGCGATACGCGTGAGCGAGCAATCGCACCCACGTCGGGTGCTTGTTCTTGGGTGTGGTTCTGTTGCCCAGTGCGTGATTCCGCTTTTGATTCGTGATCTGAAACTTGCAACAAGTTCAATGACGATCGTCGACTTTGTCGACAACCGCCATCGTGTCGCCGAAGCCATCAAGCAGGGCGTCAAATACGAAATCGCCCAGGTGACTCGCGAAAATCTCGACAGCTTTTTGTCAGAGCGAGTTGCTGCTGGCGACATCTTGCTCGACCTCGCCTGGAACATCGACTGCCCAACAATTCTTGAATGGTGCCGCATGCGCGGTGTGCGCTATCTCAACACGTCGGTCGAACTGTGGGACCCCTACTACGACATGGCGGCGACACACCCGCTTGACCGCACGCTTTATGTGCGCCATCAATCGATCCGCAAGATGATTGCACGATGGGGTTCGAACAACGGCCCGAGTGCGGTGGTCGAACATGGTGCGAATCCGGGTTTGGTTTCGCATTTTGCAAAACAAGCATTGTTCGAAATCTCAAACAAAATTTTGAGCGACGGGCGTGCGGGCTCACGGCAAAGCGCGATCGAATCGGCATTGGCCAGCGAATCGTTTGATCGCTTGGCGATGTTGACGGGCACGCGCGTGATTCACATCAGTGAGCGCGACACACAGATTACGAATCAACCGAAACAAGTGAACGAATTCGTCAACACTTGGTCGGTCGAAGGTTTTTATGAAGAAGGTGTCGCACCTGCCGAAATGGGTTGGGGTACGCACGAAAGATGGATGCCTGCCAACGCCCAAGTGCACGCCGACGATGGCCCGTGCAATCAAATTTGTTTGGCGCAACCTGGCATGGAGACTTGGGTTCGTTCGTGGGTGCCGAGCGGCGAAATTCTTGGAATGATTATTCGTCACGGTGAGAGTTACACGATGAGTAACCACCTCACGGTGCGCGACGAATCTGGCAAGGCGATCTATCGTCCGACTGTTCATTATTCGTATTGCCCGTCGAACGAAGCGATCAATAGCGTTCTCGAGTTACGCATGCGCAATTGGCAAAAGCAGCCAAAAGAGCGGATCATGAATAACGAAATTATTTCGGGTCGCGATGAACTCGGGGTCTTGCTGCTCGGTCACGACTACACGGGTTGGTGGACAGGCACTCGCCTGTCGATTGACGAGGCCCGATCAATCGTCGATGGTCAAAGCGCAACAACACTGCAGGTTGCCGGCTCGGTTATCGCCGCTGTCAAGTGGATGATCGCCAGCCCGAACGAAGGCGTTTGCGTCCCCGACGATTTGCCGTGGAAATCCGTGTTGGCCGATGCCCGACCATATATCGGCGAGATTCATAGTGCGCCGACCGATTGGGATCCAATAAAGACACGCAATGATTTGTTTCCAGGCCATGGCAACACGGGCCGCCTGGACACGACCGACCCGTGGCAATTTCGCAACTTTCTCACCCCGACCCCGAGTTGATTTACGGGTTTGATTTACAGGGCGACTCGTTAAACTGAAGATAATGATTTCACGAAACGAGCTCCTACTTACGTAACGGCGCAGTCGCATATCACTGCAGCCGCACCCTCTGAGCCAAAAGGCCCAGGGGGTTTTCTTTTTAATAAAACTTAATTAGCGAATCAAAACGAAGCGAAACGAGAAACAAAGTGCCACCAAAACCAACCCAACCCCGCAAGATGCAGTTCGAAAAATATTCGCATTCGGTGCCGCTCGTGCTCGCCGACCGCACTTGGCCGAACCGCATCATCGACAAGGCGCCCTTGTGGTGCTCGGTTGATTTGCGCGACGGCAACCAAGCGTTGATCGACCCAATGGACCCTGAGCGCAAGTTGCGCATGTTTAAGACTCTCGTAAAAATGGGATTCAAAGAGATTGAGGTCGGGTTTCCATCGGCCAGTCAACCCGACTATGACTTCGTGCGATTGTTGATCGAACAAGATTTGATACCCGAAGACGTGACGATTCAGGTTCTTGTGCAGTGCCGCCGCGAGTTGCTTGAGCGAACATACGAATGCCTTGTCGGCGCACCGCGGGCGATCGTGCACTTTTATAACTCGGTTAATCC
>SXGQ01404275.1_pt1 | contig 14355 bp, 15 predicted proteins | sample 3178371 | NCBI WGS metagenome assembly SXGQ01 (sample SAMN11356859, study PRJNA531348) | freshwater metagenome | isolation source: freshwater sample F1-20 | place: China: Fuxian Lake, Yuxi | collected 2017-12-25
CGATCCAGAACCGTCCGGATTCCCACCGTCCCAAAACGCAGATGTGGTGAGAGTTGCGAGGTGCCAGGATTCTTTTCGAGGACGTTGCGTCCATGGTCATAGCCGAAAACGAGGACTTCAACTCCGGGGCGATGATCCAGAACGTGGTGGACCGCTCCAAGAAGTACGCGATCAAGTCGGTCTTGGAAAGTGGCCAGCACGGTCTGCGGATCCAGCACCTGCTGGACTCCATCGTCGACGAGTTCGCCGAGAACGAGGATCTGCCCAACACCACCAATCCGGACGACTGGGCGCGGATCTCCGGTAAGAAGGGCGAGCGGATCGTCTACATCCGCACCCTGGTCACCGGGAAGAGTTCCTCGGCCAGCAGGGCTATCGACACCGAGTCGAACCTCGGGCAGTACCTGTAGTTCGGGACCGCCACTCGTTTCGGTGAACCCTCAGAACTGCAGCGAGTAGCTGTTGGTCAGATCGTCCTGGGTGACGTGCGCGTCGCGGCCCGTGGTGTCGATCACCAGCGGGCTTGTGAGGGTGCGGGTTTCGTACCGCCAGCCCTTGGGCAGGTTGAGGCGGGCTCCGAGATCCGGCAGATCCTCGAGAGCCAACGTCCGGTCGACGACCTGGCTGTAGGTCTGCATCACCCAGCGCCTCCCGTCCGGGTCGACGAGTTCGAACACCGGGCGACCGGCGTCGAAGGTGAACACGGCCCGGCGGTCGACCTTGTTCACGCTGTAGGGCGCCGGATTCATCGACGACATCGTGACCGTCGCCTGGCGGATCATCTCGATACCGCCGAAGTTCGCCGTCTCCTGCTGCTGATCGGCACGTTTCTCGATAGCGCTCATCAGCCAGTACCGCGGGCCGTTGAGCAGAGCGACGACCGCCCCGTTCTCCTTGGCCAGTGCTTCGGCGTTCAGCCGGTCCCATAACTCGGCGGGGCAGTCGTTGAGCGGGAAGGTGTTGTACACGGTGGCTTCCGGCCCGGAGTCGGTCATCCGGACCAGCAGCACCTCGCCGTAGCGCTTCCCGAACACCTCGGGACTAGAACCGGCCATCGCAGTCCTCCATCGTCAACCCGGTCGATTATTCTCCGGTCGATTCTTCCCCGGTCGATTTTTCAGGGTGGCCCGGTAGCGGTCCCGGGCGACCAGCGTCACCCGGAGTTGGTCGACCAGCGGGTCGACGAAGGTGGCGCGGTACTCATGGTCGCTGACCGCCTTGGCGGCCAGATACATGAACGTGATCGCGGTCAGCAGCAACGTTGTCTGGATCAGCGGGTCCGGGACGGGCAGGGTCATCCCGAGCACCTGGCCGTCGTGCGAGCCCTGGTCGCGGGTCCAGGCGTTCAGCAATTCCGGACTCACCAGGATCAACCCGAACACGAAGAAGATCGACCCGGTCAGGCCCGCCGCCGTCAGCACCTGGCCGAGTTGGGAGGCGGCGACGACGAACACCACATTGGTCCGCTCGGCTCGTGAGAGCTTCGGACTGGCCGCCGGGTCGGGCATGTCCTCGAACGGCGTCCCGGCCAGCCGGTCCTGGTCCTCGGCCAGGGAGCCGGGTGCGGCCAGCATCGGCGTGACCCGGTCAAGGGTGCTCGACACCAGGAAAACGCCGGCGATGAGGGCGAGAAACCCGATCGCCAGCCACAGCCTGCCGCGCGAGATGATCGCGGCCATCAGCCATACGTAGGTGTTGAAGAAGACCAGGAAGGTCAACAGGACGATCGGCAGCGCGCGCACGAACATGCTCGCCACGAGCCGCAGGTTGCCGACCGCCGACCGGGCCGCCCAGCCGAGGATCGAGCCTGCCCCGGACGCGGTGAGAACGAGGGTCAGCAGCACCAGTCCCACCCACAGCAGTGATTTGGCGACGACGTGCGACCCGGGCCCGCCGAGCAGGATCGCGACGACGATGACACCCAGCGCAACCGACGCGGCGGTGACCCGTGCCGAGCTGCTGTCAAGCCGCGACACCAGCCAGCCCGTCAGGAGGGCGCCGGGCAACGCCACGGCCAGCAGCGCGAGGACGAACCCTTCGGTCAGATCGGGCCTTCCGTCGATGTCGACGGTGTGGTGGCCCGACACCCGCACCACCACGATGGAGTTGGCGGCCAGCGCAGCCAGCCCGGCCAGCGCCGGCGCCGAGCGGCTCCAGACCCGGCGCACCAGGGCCCCCCGTCGCAGTACCGTCGGAAGGCCCTGATCGAGGAACCACCGTTCGGCGGCGTCCGAATCGGCCGGCATGCCTCGACACCATAGACCCCGGGGTGCCCCGGCTAGGCTTAGCCGCATGCAGCGGATCATCGGCACCGAGGTGGAATACGGCATCTCGTCTCCGTCGGATCCGACTGCCAACCCCATTCTGACGTCCACCCAGGCCGTGCTGGCCTACGCCGCGGCGGCCGGTATCCAGCGGGCCAAGCGGACCCGGTGGGACTACGAGGTGGAGTCGCCGTTGCGCGATGCGCGCGGTTTCGACCTCAGTCGCGCCAGCGGGCCGCCGCCGATCGTGGACGCCGACGAGGTCGGCGCGGCGAACATGATCCTCACCAACGGCGCGCGGCTCTACGTCGACCACGCCCATCCGGAGTACTCCGCGCCCGAAGTCACCGACCCGCTCGACGCGGTGATCTGGGACAAGGCCGGTGAGCGGGTGATGGAGGCCGCCGCCCGGCACGTCGCCAGCGTTCCGGGCGCGGCCAAGCTCCAGCTCTACAAGAACAACGTGGACGGCAAGGGCGCGTCCTACGGCACCCACGAGAACTACCTGATGAGCCGTCAGACGCCGTTCTCGGCGGTCATCGCCGGCCTGACGCCGTTCATGGTCTCCCGTCAGGTGGTCACCGGATCCGGCCGGGTCGGGATCGGGCCGGCCGGTGACGAACCGGGCTTCCAGCTCTCCCAGCGCGCGGATTACATCGAGGTCGAGGTCGGCCTGGAGACCACACTCAAACGCGGCATCATCAACACCCGCGACGAACCGCACGCCGACGCCGACAAATACCGTCGGCTGCACGTCATCATCGGCGACGCCAACCTGGCCGAGACCTCCACCTATTTGAAGGTGGGTACCACCTCATTAGTGCTCGACCTGATCGAGGAGGGGTTCGATCTCAGTGATCTGATGCTGGCCCGCCCGGTGCACGCCGTTCATGTCATCAGCCGCGATCCGTCGTTGCGGGCGACCGTGGCGCTGGCCGATGGGCGGGAACTCACCGCGCTGGCCTTGCAGCGGATTTACCTCGACCGGGTGGGTGCGATGCTGGAGCGCCGCGACCCCGATCCGCGGGCCGCCGACGTCGTGGCGACCTGGGCCCGCGTTCTCGATTTGCTGGAGCGGGATCCCATGGAGTGCGCGGAGTTGCTGGACTGGCCGGCCAAATTGCGGCTGCTCGACGGCTTCCGGCACCGGGAGAACCTGGGCTGGTCGGCGCCCCGGCTGCAGCTGGTGGACCTGCAGTACTCCGACGTCCGACTCGACAAAGGCCTTTACAACCGGCTGGTCGCGCGGGGGTCGATGAAACGCCTGGTCACCGAGCAGCAGGTGCTCGATGCCGTGGACAACCCGCCGACGGACACCCGGGCCTACTTCCGCGGCGAGTGCCTGCGCCGGTTCGGCGCGGATATCGCCGCCGCGAGCTGGGATTCCGTCATCTTCGACCTGGGCGGTGACTCGCTGGTCCGGATCCCGACGCTGGAGCCGCTGCGCGGCAGCAAAGCCCATGTCGGGGCGCTGCTGGACTCGGTGGACAGCGCCGCGGAACTGGTGGAGCAACTGACGACCTGACGGTGCCGGCCCGAGCCGGACGGTACTGTGGTGTCCGGCGGTCACGCCGCTGACGACAGCATGGAGGCACGATGGCGCAGGAACAGACCAAGCGTGGTGGCGGCGGCGAGGAGGACGACCTCACCGGCGACGCGGCTGGCGGGCAGGAGCGTCGCGAGAAGCTTGCCGCCGAGACCGATGACCTGCTGGACGAGATCGACGACGTGCTCGAGGAGAACGCCGAGGACTTCGTACGGGCCTACGTCCAAAAGGGCGGACAGTGACCTGGACGTCGCCTGATCGTCTCGCCCACACCCCGCCGCTGACCAGCCCCGCCCACCACGTCGACCTGTCCTCGTTCTCCGACTTCCTGCGCAGGCAGGCCCCCGAGCTGCTGCCTGCCGGAACGCTGTCCGGGACCGTTCCGTCACCCGGTGACGCGCTGCCGCACGGCACCACCATCGTCGCCCTGAAGTACCCGGGGGGAGTGATGATCGCGGGTGACCGTCGTTCCACCCAGGGGAACATGATCGCCGGACGCGATGTGCAGAAGGTCTACATCACCGACGACTACACGGCCACCGGGATCGCCGGCACCGCGGCGCTGGCCGTCGAGTTCGCCCGGCTCTACGCCGTCGAACTCGAGCACTACGAGAAGCTCGAGGGTGTCCCGATGACATTCCCCGGCAAGGTCAACCGGCTGGCGATCATGGTGCGCGGCAACCTCGGGGCCGCGCTGCAGGGTTTCGTCGCGCTGCCGTTGCTGGTGGGTTATGACCTCGATGACCCGGACCGCGTCGCGGCCGGTCGCATCGTGTCCTTCGACGCCGCCGGTGGCTGGCATATCGAGGAGGAGGGCTATCAGGCGGTCGGCTCAGGATCGCTGTTCGCCAAAGCCTCGATGAAGAAGCTCTATCCCGCTGTCGCGGACGCTGATTCGGCCCTCAAGGTCGCCGTCGAAGCGCTCTACGACGCGGCCGACGACGACTCCGCAACCGGCGGTCCGGATCTGGTCCGGGGTATCTTCCCGACCGCGGTCACCATCGAGGCCGGCGGCGCACAGGAGGTTTCCGGGGAGCGCATCGCGCGGCTGGCCCGCGAAGTCATCGAAATCCGTTCTGGCACCGACGAGTTCGGGCCGGGTGGGGGGCCGAGCAACCGCGCGCCGAGGGCCGATTCATGAGCTTCCCGTACTTCATCTCGCCGGAACAGGCGATGCGCGAGCGTTCCGAGCTCGCGCGCAAGGGGATCGCCCGGGGCCGCAGCGTCGTCGCGTTGGCCTACGCCGGCGGCGTGCTCTTCGTCGCCGAGAACCCGTCGCGGTCGCTGCAGAAGGTCAGCGAGATCTATGACCGGGTCGGGTTCGCCGCGGTCGGCCGGTTCAACGAGTTCGACAGCCTGCGCCGTGGCGGGATCCAGTACGCCGACACCCGCGGTTACGCCTACGACCGCCGGGATGTGACCGGGCGCCAGCTGGCCAACGTCTATGCGCAGACCCTCGGCACCATCTTCACCGAGCAGGCCAAGCCCTACGAGGTCGAGCTGTGCGTGGCCGAGGTCGCGCACTATGGGGAGACGAAGCCGGCCGAGTTGTACCGCATCACCTACGACGGGTCGATCGCCGATGAGCCGCACTTCGTGGTGATGGGCGGCACGACCGAGCCGATCATCAACGCGCTCAAGGAGACCTACTCGGAGAACGCCGAGCTGACCGATGCCGTTCGCATCGCCGTCGAGGCGTTACGCGCCGGGATCTCCAGTGCGGCGGGTAATGCCACCCCGGCTTCCGAGCCGCGGGTGCTGGGGCCGTCCACCCTGGAGGTGGCGGTTTTGGACGCCGGCCGGCCGCGGCGCGCCTTCCGGCGATTCACCGGCACGGCGCTGGAGGCGCTGGTGTCCGATGCGCAGTCCCGGGCCGAGCCTGCGGGTGTCGAGCCGCCCGCGGACGGCGGCGACGAGGCGTCCTGAGCCTCAGCGGCCCCCGTAGTTCAGGGCCGGGTTCACCACCTCGGGGGGTGACCACTGGGAATGCGAGATGTGGTCGATCTTGCGGGCCGTACCCGGCTCCGGCGTCGGCGGTTCGGGGACCCGCCAGCTGAGGACGACCACGACGACGGCGCCCAGCATGGTCAGCGCAATCCAGATCTTGCGGCCGAGGGTCGTCGGAGTCACACGCGCCAGACTAATGTGAAACGCGCCCGCGGTGGAGCATCAACCCCATCGTGTGGCTGTCTTTGCTCAAATCGTGACCCGGCCCGCCGCGGGCGGTTGCTGCACAAGGCCCCCGCCCGGGTGTCGCGGACCGCTCGGCCGCCGGGCCTTCCGGGTAACCAGTAGGCTCGTCTGCGTGCAGCGCAGAATCATGGGCATCGAAACCGAGTTCGGTGTCACCTGCACCTTTCACGGACATCGCCGCCTGAGCCCCGACGAGGTGGCCCGCTACCTGTTCCGGCGGGTGGTCTCCTGGGGGCGCAGCTCCAACGTCTTTCTGCGCAACGGCGCTCGGCTGTACCTCGATGTCGGCAGCCACCCCGAATACGCCACCGCCGAGTGCGACAACCTGATTCAGCTCGTCACCCACGACCGGGCCGGGGAGCGGGTGCTCGAGGACCTGCTGGTCGACGCCGAGCAGCGGCTGGCCGACGAGGGCATCGGCGGGGACATCTACCTGTTCAAGAACAACACCGACTCGGCGGGCAACTCCTACGGCTGCCACGAGAACTACCTGATCGTGCGGGCCGGCGAGTTCTCCCGGATCTCCGACGTGCTGCTGCCGTTCCTGGTCACCCGCCAGCTCATCTGCGGGGCCGGGAAGGTGCTGCAGACCCCGAAGGCGGCCGCGTTCTGTCTGTCCCAGCGCGCCGAGCACATCTGGGAAGGGGTCTCCAGCGCGACGACCCGGTCCCGCCCGATCATCAACACCCGGGACGAACCGCACGCCGACGCCGAGAAGTACCGCCGGCTGCACGTGATCGTCGGTGACTCCAACATGAGCGAGACCACCACCATGCTGAAGGTGGGCACCGCCTCGTTGGTGCTGGAGATGATCGAGGCCGGTGTGCCGTTCCGGGACTTCTCGCTGGACAACCCGATACGGGCGATCCGCGAGGTCAGCCACGATCTCACCGGCCGTCGACCGGTCCGGCTGGCCGGCGGACGACAGGCCAGCGCGCTGGACATCCAGCGTGAGTATTACGCCCGGGCGGTCGACTATCTGCAGTCCCGCGAGCCCAACACCCAGATCGAGCAGGTCGTCGATCTGTGGGGCCGTCAACTCGACGCGGTGGAGAGCCAGGACTTCGCCAAGGTCGACACCGAGATCGACTGGGTGATCAAGCGCAAGTTGTTCCAGCGCTACCAGGACCGCTACAGCATGGAGTTGTCCGACCCCAAGATCAGTCAGCTCGACCTGGCCTACCACGACATCAAGCGTGGCCGCGGGGTGTTCGACCTGCTGCAGCGCCGCGGCCTGGCGGCCCGGGTGACCACCGACGAGGAGATCGACGCGGCCGTGCAAACCCCGCCGCAGACCACCCGCGCGAAGTTACGCGGTGAATTCATCAGCGCGGCGCAGGCGGCGGGGCGGGACTTCACCGTCGACTGGGTGCACCTCAAGCTCAACGACCAGGCCCAGCGGACCGTGCTGTGCAAGGACCCCTTCCGGTCCAGCGACGAGCGGGTCAAGCGGCTCATCGCCAGTATGTGACGGCCAGTAGGTGACGGTAGGTTGGCCCCCGTGGCGCCAACCAAGATCTCGAAGGTCGAACGGCTGATGAACCTCGTCATCGCGCTGTTGTCCACGCACGGCTACCTGACTGCCGAGCGCATCCGGGCCAACGTCATCGGATACGGCGACTGCCCGACCGAGGAGGCCTTCTCCCGGATGTTCGAGCGGGACAAGAGCGAACTGCGCGACCTGGGCATCCCGTTGGAGACCGGTCGGGTGTCCTCCTTCGACCTCACCGAGGGGTATCGGATCAAACGCGGCGCCTACGCCCTTCCCGATGTCGACCTGACGCCCGGCGAGGCCGCCGCCGTCGCGGTCGCGACGACGTTGTGGGAGTCCCCGGAACGGATCCGGGCCGCCCAGAACGCGGTGCTCAAGCTGCGGGCGGCCGGTGTCGAGGTCGACCCCGCCGGCGAGGTGATGATCAGCACCGGCGCCGGTCCGGCCGGGCTGCGCGGGTCGGAGGCCGTTCTCTCGGTGCTGCTGTCGGCGGTGGACGAACGGCGGGCCGTCCGGTTCCAGCATCGTCCGGCGCCGGTCGGGGACTTCACGACCCGCACCGTCGAACCGTGGGGTGTGGTCACCGCCCGCGGGCGGTGGTACCTGGTGGGCCACGACCGGGATCGCGATGACACCCGGATCTTCCGGCTGTCCCGAATCGCCGGCGCCGAGACAGTCGGCGAGCCGGGCTCGGTGGTCCTGCCGACAGGAGTTGACTTGCGCGCGGTCGTGGAACGCGCGATCGGCGATGCGGCCAGCGGCGTCCAGGCCAGGGTGTGGGTCGCCGACAACCGCGCCACCGCGCTGCGCCGGGCCGGGCGGACGATCGGGCGCCGGACGGTGGCCGGCCGCGAGGGTGACGTGATCGAAGTGGAGTCGGGGGCGCTGGACTGGCTGGCCCGGGAGGTGGCCGGATACGGGGCCGATGTGCTGGTGCTGGAGCCCGCCTCGCTGCGCGAGGACGTCGTGGCCCGGTTGACCGCGCAGGCGCGGGTGGACTCGTGAACGAACTGATGACGCCGGTGGCCATCCGCCTGGTGCGGCTGCTGAACATGGTCCCGTATTTCCAGGCCAACCCGCGGGTGAGCTACACCAAGGCCGCCGCCGACCTCGGGGTCACCGTCAGGCAACTGGAGCAGGACGTCAAACAGCTCTGGATGTGCGGGCTGCCCGGATACGGGCCCGGCGATCTGATCGACTTCGAGTTCTCCGGCGACACCATCACCGTCACCTTCTCGGCGGGCATGGATCAGCCGTTGCGGCTCACCTCTCCGGAAGCCACCGCCCTGCTGGTTGCCCTGCGTGCCCTGGCCGACATTCCGGGCGTGGTCGATCCGGCCGCCGCCCGCAGCGCGATCGCCAAGATCGAGGCGGCCGCCGGGACACTGGTCGCCGATGACGCGGTGGCGGCCGAGGATGAACCCGCACCCGCCGAGGCCGAAGCCGCCGCGGCGGTGCGCGAGGCGGTTCGCGACGGCCGGGCCGTCGCCATCGAGTACTACTCGGCGTCCCGGGACGCGCTGTCGGCCCGGACCGTCGACCCGATCCGGGTGGTTCTCGTCGGCGATCACAGCTACCTGGAGGCCTGGTGCCGTGAGGCCGAGGGCGTGCGGCTGTTCCGGTTCGACCGCATCGTCGATGCCCGGGTGTGCGACGAGCCGTCGGCGCCGCCGAGACAGGCCGTCGTCGCCCCGCCGCACACCGCGCTCTTCGACGCCGACCCCTCGCTGCCGTCGGCGACCCTGCGGATTGCGCCGCGCGCGGCGTGGATGCTCGAATACTTCCCGATGCGCGTGCTCAGGGAACTGCCCGACGGGCGGGTCGAGGCGGCGATGACCTACGCGGCCGAGGACTGGATGGCCCGGCAACTTCTCGGTTTCGGCGCCGATGTGGAGGTGCTGGGCCCCGATTCGCTGGCGGGCCAGGTCCGGGCGGCCGCCAACGATGCGCTGGCCGCCTACGCCGCTGCCACCACCGACGGCTGAGTCGTCCCCGACGGACGAGTCGCGGCCCGGGCGGCCGGAGGGCCGGGTAGCATCGGAACCTCTGGAGGTGAACGAATGGGTGCTCTACAACCGTGGCACTGGATAATCCTGCTGCTGGTGGTCGTCGTGCTGTTCGGATCCAAGCGGCTGCCGGACGCGGCTCGGTCCCTGGGCAAGTCGATGCGGATCTTCAAGTCCGAGGTCAAGGAGTTGCAGGCGGAGCGGGCCGAGCCGCCGATCACCCCGGCACAGCCCGTGGTCTCCGAGCGCGTGGAGGCCCCGGCCCCCAACCCGACCGACACCCGCCCGGCCTGAACCGGCGTGGGCAACGGCGCTCGCGCGCCGCTCGGTAGACGTCGTGCGCACGCCTAAGTTCCTCAGCCGCCTGGATCCTCGGCAGCGGCGTAGCCGCGCGAACCCGGACGGCACCATGCCTCTGGTCGAGCATGTGCGGGAACTGCGGACCCGGTTGCTGATCTCGGTGGGCGCTGTCGTGGTGACCACCATCGTCGGTTTCCTCTGGTACAGCCACGGGGTGTTCGGGTGGCCGAGCCTGGGCGACCTACTGCGCCGGCCGTACTGCGCGCTGCCGGCCTCGGCGCGCGCCGACATCAGTCCCGACGGTGGCTGCCGGTTGCTGGCCACCGCCCCGTTCGACCAGTTCATGCTGCGTCTCAAGGTCGGTCTGACCGCTGGCATCGTGCTGGCCTGTCCGGTGTGGCTGCATCAACTGTGGGCGTTCATCACCCCGGGCCTCTACCGCAACGAGCGCCGCTTCGCGGCGTCGTTCGTCGTCTCGGGCGCGACGCTGTTCGTCGGGGGTGCGGTACTGGCCTACGTCGTCCTGGCCAAAGCGCTGCACTTCCTGCTCACCGTCGGCAGTGACGTGCAGGTGACCGCGTTGTCCGGTGACCAGTACTTCGGATTCCTGATCAACCTGCTGCTCGTCTTCGGGGTGGGGTTCGAATTCCCGCTGCTGATCGTGATGCTCAACGTCGTCGGTGTGGTCAGCTACGAGAAGCTCAAGGCCTGGCGACGCGGGCTGATCTTCGCCGTCTTCGCCTTCGCGGCGGTCGCCACCCCCGGATCGGACCCGTTCTCGATGCTGGCCCTCGGTCTGGCGCTGACCCTGCTGCTCGAATTCGCGATCCAGATCGCCCGTTTCCACGACCGGCGCAAGGCCAAGCGCGCCGCGCGGGCCGACATTCCCGACGACCAGGCCGCACCGATCGAGCCGCCCACCCCGGTGGCCGCCCATGACGACCTCACCTGAGCCGGGCAGCCAACTGGCGGCGTTCGCCGCCGAGCTGACATTCCGGCTCGACCCCTTCCAGGTGCGGGCCTGCGCGGCGCTGGAAAAGGGCCACGGCGTGCTGGTGTGTGCGCCGACCGGTGCGGGTAAGACCGTGGTGGGGGAGTTCGCCGTGCACCTGGCGCTGCACGCCGGCCAGAAGTGCTTCTACACCGCTCCGATCAAGGCGTTGAGCAACCAGAAGCACAGTGACCTGGTGCGCCGGTACGGACCCGGACGGATCGGTCTGCTTACCGGTGACCAGTCGATCAACGGGGATGCGCCGGTGGTGGTGATGACCACCGCGGTGTTGCGCAACATGCTCTACGCCGGGTCCGATGCCCTGCCGGGACTGTCCTACGTGGTCATGGACGAGGTGCAGTTCCTGGCCGACCGGATGCGCGGCGCGGTGTGGGAGGAGGTCATCCTGCACCTGCCCGAGACGGTCCGGTTGGTCAGCCTGTCGGCGACAGTGAGCAACGCCGAGGAGTTCGGCGGGTGGATCCAGACGGTGCGCGGCGACACCACCGTGGTGGTCGACGAGCACCGGCCGGTGCCGTTGTGGCAGCACGTGCTGGTGGGCAAGCGACTGTTCGACCTTTTCGCCGACGATACCGACCCGAAAGGCGCGCGGCACCGGGTCGATCCCGAGCTGACCCGCCACATCGCCCACCGGCGCGAGGCCGACCGACTGGGCGACTGGCAGCCGCGCCGGTCGGGCGGGCGCGGCGGCGGCCCGGGGCCCAACCGCCCCCCGTCGCGACCCGACGTCATCGCCACCCTCGAACGGGAGGGGCTGCTGCCGGCCATTACCTTCATCTTCTCCCGGGCGGGCTGCGACGCCGCCGTCAAGCAGTGCCTGCGCAGCCCGCTGCGGCTCACCACCGAGGAGGACCGGGCCCGCATCGCGGCGGTGATCGACCGGCGGTGCGGGGATCTGGCCGAGGCCGATCTGGACGTTCTGGATTACCACGAGTGGCGGGAGGGCCTGCTGCGCGGCCTGGCCGCCCACCATGCCGGAATGCTGCCGGTGTTCCGGCACACCGTGGAGGAGCTCTTCACCGCCGGACTCATCCGGGCGGTCTTCGCCACCGAGACGCGGGCGCTGGGGATCAACATGCCGGCCCGGACCGTGGTGCTGGAGAAGCTGGTGAAGTTCAACGGCGAGGCGCACCTGCCGCTGACGCCGGGGGAGTACACCCAGCTGACCGGACGGGCCGGCCGGCGCGGTATCGACGTCGAAGGCCACGCCGTGGTGATCTGGGATCCTCGCGATTCCGCCGCCGAGCCCGCCGAGATCGCCGGTCTGGCCTCCACCCGGACCTTCCCGCTGCGCAGTTCGTTCGCCCCGTCCTACAACATGACCATCAATCTGGTCAGCCAGCTCAGCCCGGCGGCGGCGCATGCGCTGCTGGAGCGGTCCTTCGCCCAGTTCCAAGCCGACCGCTCGGTGGTGGGGCTGGTGCGCGGTGTCGAACGCGGCGAGAAGATGCTCGACGATATCGCCGCCGAGCTGGGCTGGGACCGGCGCACCGGCCCGGTCGAACCGGCGATCCTGGACTACGCCCGGTTGCGGGCCAGGATCGGCGAACGGGAACGCGCACAGTCCCGGGTGTCGCGACTGGCGCGCAAACAGGCGGCCGGTGAGGCGCTGGCGTCGCTGCGTCGCGGTGACATCATCAGCATCACCCAGGGGCGCCGCGGTGGACTTGCGGTGGTGCTGGAGGCGGCCCGCGACGCCGCGGACCCCAGGCCGCTGGTGCTGACCGAGGATCGGTGGGCCGGTCGTATCTCGGCCGCCGACTATCCCGGGGGTGCGGGTCCGGTCGGGACGATGGCGCTGCCCAAGAGGGTTGAGCATCGTCAGCCACGGGTGCGCCGGGACCTCGCGTCGGCGTTGCGCTCGGCGGCCGCCGGGATCGTCAGCCCGGCCCGACGTACCCGTCGGGCCGCCGATGCCGAACCCGATACCGATCCGGAACTGCTCGCGCTGCGGGAGTCGATGCGCCGGCACCCCGCGCACCGGATGGCCGATCGGGATGCCCTGGTGCGGGTCGCCGAGCGCTACCTGCGGGTCGAGCGGGACAACGACCAGATCCGCGGCAAGGTCAGCGCGGCCACCAATTCGCTGGCCCGGACCTTCGACCGCATCGTCGGCCTGCTGACCGAGCGTGGATACATCGCCGGTGCCGAGGACCCGGTGGTCACCGGCGACGGCCGGCTGCTGGCCCGGATCTACAGCGAGAGCGACCTGCTGGTCGCCGAGTGCCTGCGGACCGGGGTGTGGAAAGGGCTGGCGGCCGCCGAGCTGGCAGCGGTGCTCTCGGCGATGGTCTTCGAGTCCCGCGGCAGCGACGGTCCCACCCCGGTGCACGCCATCGTGATGCCCACCCCCGCGGTGCGCCGGGCCCTGGCCGAGACGCGGCGGTTGTCCGAGGGGCTGCGCGCCGACGAACACCGGCACCGGCTGGCACCCTCGCGGGAACCCGACGAGGGGTTCGTGCCGGCGATCCACCGGTGGGCGACCACTGGAAATCTGGCCGCCGCGCTCGCCGCGTCCGACGTGGCCGGAAACGGCTCGCCGTTATCGGCCGGGGACTTCGTGCGGTGGTGCCGCCAGGTGCTCGACCTGCTCGATCAGGTGCGCAACGCGGCGTCCGACCCGGCCATGCGCAAAGCGGCGAAACGCGCCATCGACGACGTCCGGCGCGGTGTCGTCGCTGTTGACAGCGGGTAGGGTGATGCAGACGCTACGGTTGATAACGTTGTGTTCGGGGCGAGAGCTCCTGGCATCGTAAGGAGAGACGATGAGCGGACCGCAGGGATCTGACGCCAACCCATGGCAGGCATCGGGCCACGACCAGCCTGTCGCCGGCGCAGACCAGCCCTCCGCCCCCGAGGCCCCGGCCTGGCAGCCGCCGGGCAGTGAGGCCCCGGCCTGGCAGCCCCCCGCCTACAACCCTCCGCAGTACCCGCAGTACGGCCAGCCGCCGGTGGCCCCCGGCTATCCGGCCCCGCAGCCCTACGGCGCCCCGGCCGAGTACAACCCGGCCGCCTACGGCCAGCCCGGACCCTATGCCCAGCCCGGCCCCTACGGGCCGCCGCCGCAGTACGGCCAGTACCCGCCGCCGGGGCAGTACCCGCCGCCGGGGCAGCCGGGCCAGTACCCGCCGCCGCCGGGACAGCCTGGGCAGTACCCGCCCTACGCCCAGCCCGGCGCGGAGGAGGCATCGAAGACTTCGATGCGCGCGATGGGCACCGTCCTGGGGGTGCTCGGTGCGCTGGTGCTGGCCGTGGTCCTGATCATGGGTTTCTGGAAGCCCGGTTTCTTCGTCACCACGAAGCTTGACGTGAACAAGGCCCAGCAGGGCGTTCAGCAGATCCTCACCGACGAGTCGAACGGCTACGGAGCCAAGAACGTCAAGGACGTCAAGTGCAACAACGGCCAGAACCCGACGGTCAAGAAGGGTGACACCTTCAACTGCGAGGTCAGCATCGACGGCACCAAGCGCCAGGTGACGGTGACCTTCCAGGACGACAAGGGCACCTACGAGGTCGGTCGGCCCAAGTAGCCGCTGGGCGGC
>SXGQ01456473.1_pt1 | contig 14353 bp, 12 predicted proteins | sample 3178371 | NCBI WGS metagenome assembly SXGQ01 (sample SAMN11356859, study PRJNA531348) | freshwater metagenome | isolation source: freshwater sample F1-20 | place: China: Fuxian Lake, Yuxi | collected 2017-12-25
AAAAAATCAAAAAAAAATTACCAAATCTTTTGTTCTTTCATGTAACCAAGAACACAGGTATATGAATCAGCCATATCAAAACATTCTTTTTTCAAAGTATTATTTCTTGTATATAACCAATTAATTTGTGGTTCTTTATCTGAAACCCTTTTCCATACAATCTCTTTTTTATCAATCGTTTTAGGTAACCCACCAAATAACACATATTTATCCTTATCGTTTTTTTGGACCAATTCTGGCCAAGCATATTTTCTTGAGTTGTATGTTGATATAAAGTTTGGTACTATTCCCAAAATATCATAAATTGATTTTGTAATCATTGAGTTATATCTCAATAAGACTCCGATTGTCCAAATGTTATTTGAATTCAAAAGCGGTTCTTCAATAATAACCTTTGTAATACCCAAATTAACGTATCCTCTTAGTTTTTCCTCAAATGATACAACTTTTAATAATAACTCTTCAATTTTATCTTCAGGTTTTGGTTTAATTACAGGAGAAAAGTGTGTTAATTCCAATAATTGTTGTGATTGAATATCAAATAACGCCCAACCGATAGTTCTAGTTGACACATCTAAACCTAAAACTTTAGGACTATTTTTTAATTTATTATTATTCATTTTTTTTAAAGGTATTCCCATTTATAACCACCAGATGTTTTGTTGTGATTTATTTTTCTACAAACTTCGGAAATATGCCTGATTTGTAAAGACTTTTGAGCTAAAGATACGGAATCCCATATTTTAATGATATTACCATCTAAACTCATTTGTTTTACTTTTCTCTTACAGGTGGACGCTTCTGATAATTTTTTACGTCTTTCTTCATCAAATTTTTTATTTTTATTTGGTGATGTCCTACCTTTAAGGGATTTTGATAAATTTTTTTTGTGTTCTTCTGTCCTTTCCTTACCATCGTTTAGCCATGGAATTGGTTTTCCTTTTTTAGTGTTAGACATTTTTAATTTAGATTCTTCTGTGTGTTTTCTACTTTTTGTTGATTGTGGTTGGTCCCCTCCATTTGTACCGTTAATTAATTTGCAACCAATAAATTTGTAATAACTTATGTAAAATTTTTCCCAATATTGCCATTCTGTTTGATTGACAATATCAATTATTACAATATCCAATTCATCGCTATCATTAATCATTTTTCTAATCCATCGATTTTTGTGACTATCGTGTAAAAATCTTTCGTTTATATGTCTTCTGATTCTTCTTTTAATGTCGGCAGTTTTTCCTATATACCTTAATGTATTATTATTTTTTTCAATCAAACCATATATAAAAACTTTATCACCCATAATAATAAATATCACGATAAAACAAAAACGTTTAGTAATAATGTCTAACCCTAAAAATCAAGTTTAATTGGATACTGTTGGATACCTTGTCTTTTTTCGGGGGATTGTATCTTAGATATAACCATAAGTTCTTTATCTGCATTGTAAAGTCCAACTTCGGTAACGTAAGGATTCCCACCATTCCAAGTAGGATTTGAGGAATCAAAGAATTGTGTTTGACCCAAGTTACATAAAAAGTTCATAACATATATGGTTGCTTGAATGTCCGTTCGAATATTACCAAAAAAGAAGTATTCTCCACCAAAGTTTAATGTCAGTCCCGTTTGTCCAACTGCCGGTAAATTGAGGTAATTATCTAACCTATATGTGGATGCTGAGTTATACATACTATTAGTCAACTGAATTGTTGTTCCTGTCATACCAGATTGTGTAAGACGACCACCAATAGTAGTTGCTGATAATTGTGACATTACATTAATTTCTTTCCATGCTGTGGCAGATGGTCTTGTTGTTCCGCTCGCCACTTTTTGAGCAATTAACTTAAATTCATTTGCGGTAAACCCACTTGGTGTGGTAAACGTTGATTGTAAAAATGGAAACTCATTACCAAATCTAATTAAAATGTCCGATGCTCCCGGTAATAAACTTTGATCGTTACCACTAATAGTTGAGTAGTAATTACAATGTAATGAATTAGTGAAAGCGGAATTACTAAAGATATAAGTTAAAAATAATGTTTCGCTATTTCCCGTTAATAAACCAACAGTACTACCTAATGTACCCGCAAACGTATTTGGTGTCACAAGTCCTAATTTAGGTGCCGGTAATGTCCAGTTTCTATTTGATTTGTAGTTTAATGCTGATACTATTTCATCATCATCAAAGATAATCATTTTATAATCAGGAAATACCTTACCAATTCGATTAGGTTGTCCACCACTATTAGCGTGTGTATCCCATAAATGGTAGTATCTTAAACCAGGAGCATTAAAATCAATATCTTTTTTGGATTCAATATAATGTGGTTCAAACAAATTTAGTGAGGTAAACCCTGATGGGTCAACAAAAAATTCTTCACCTATGGTAGCATTTGGATTTTTATGCCACATTAACCAAGGAATCGAAAGTTTAAAGTTTCTAGCTTGTCCCGTATTTCCAGGATTGTTAGAGTCAAAGTCCTCCATTGCAAATTTCTCACCGTAGAAATTATCTATAGATTGATTTGTATAGTGAACAATTGCTATTGCTTTTTGGTCTACAGGTGGTATCGTAATTTTTTCTTCAAAAGAGTTATAATAATAAACAGAATCTGTATCATATTGACCTGAATTTGTTTTATAACCAAAATATTCTTTAGATCCTGTATACCCTGTAGATTTATATAAGTTAAAATCTTGATTAGTATTACTAAAAACACCAGCAGGTGATTCAGTCCAAGGAATATTCATATTCCAAGCGAATACATCTCTTTGTGCAACATCACAATTTGTTTCAAAATTAATAACATCGTTAGCCCAAAATGGTGCCGGTGTAAAGGTATCATATAAATCAGTCATACCACTTGGGTAAAATAAAACTGAGGATGACCCAGTAAAACCAAGAGTTCCAAAATTAGGTAATTGTCTATCCACTTGAATTGTTACCGTACTTGCGGTTGATGTATTTCCCGTAATACCAATAACAGAATATGTAAACATAGGCCCTGCACCTGATATTGGTGATATTGAACCATTAGTGAATAATGTTAAAAACATACCAGACGTAACTGTACCTGATACAGATGGATTTACTGACGTTGCAGATATAGTTAAAACGGTACCTGATGTAATACCACTATTTTGAGCAATAAAATTAGGATTGATGGTATATGCCGATGATGTAAATGCACTATACGTTACAGGTGAACCGGTAGACCCACTAAAGAATCCTCTTGGTGCTGCACTATTATAAACGCTATCAATATATGAATTATCAAAAGGAACTCCGTAAGTACTTCCCGATGTTGAATCTAAAAATAATGGGTATTTAACTTCCATTCTATTTTTTTGTGGTACAGGTGCCAAATTTTGTGTGTTGTATTGTGGCATTAGTACATTATATTGTACAGGATCAATACCATTTATACAATCATAACAAACTTCACTATCACCCACTTGGAAGTAAGATATATCAAATTTACCTTGTGATATTTTTTTTCTTGCCGCATCGGTCATTAATGTGTTTATTAATGCTGCCGTATTTTTAATTATGTAAGACATATTGTATAAATATTATTTTTTATATTTTCTTATTACCCATCTATACATATTACACCAATTTTTTGAGTTGTAACCTGTTGTGGACTAACATTAGGGGTTATACTTCTACAAGTATTAGGGGTTATTGATATATTTTGTACACTAACAACATCTTTTAAATAACCTCTCAATTCACAATTGTTTTGTTCTGTACATGGTGTGTTTATATAATGTACAATTGTTCCTGAAGCAAAACCTACTGTAGATAATTGTACAGAATACGTTTTAGTGAATGCGCTTGTTTTAATATTGCCACCATCACAAGATGGTCGTATTACTGAAGTTGCTGTGGTTGGGCTTGTTGATATCAACGATACGGTGGCACCTACATTTGTGGCGGTTGTTATTGTGTTAGTTATTGTTGCACTGTTATATGATGTGTATCCCGTAGATAAAACATTAAATAATAAACTCATATTAACTAACGTACCCGCAGGTAATGGTGTTGGAGATACGGTAACAGACCAAGTTGTTGTTCTTGACGACGAATTACTACTATTAATTATTTGACCAGGGGTTAAAACTAAATTAACAGCATAATTTTGAAATATTTGTTGTGCGGTTAACGTGAAAGATTGATTGCTCACAGTATTACCCGAATCTTTGACGTATGCGGTATATGCTCCTGAACTCAAATTAAGAAATACATTTGATGGTTGATAGTTCACGTTATCAAGAGAATATGTATATGGCGCAATTCCTCCTGTTGCCGTTATTGAAACAGAACCATTTGTAAATGTTGAACACGAAGGGTTTGTTGGTTGTAATGCGATTGTTATTGGTGGTGTTTGACAAACTCCACTTGAAACAATTAATGATGACCCATAAGACATTGCTCCTACTAAAGTCCAGCTACCTGTTGGCGGTATTTGTGGTGTGATGTTATATGGTGCCCCTCCTGATGTCCAACCACTTATTGTCCATCTTGTGGTACCACTATTATAATACATAACGTAACTTGGGGTTACACTTGTCCAAGATGGGTAATTATTTATTGTGCTACCAGACGCAAAATTAATTTGTGTAACATTGGTGCCTTGTGTCAATTCAAAACATAAATTATTAGGATATGTAGGTGTTGGTGTTGGTGTTGGTAAACATTGTGTACAACCCGTGTAATTTGCCGAAGATACAGCATAACTACCAATATAAGTTTGACCCGTGTATAACGTAGTACCACTACTAGTCCAACAACCAACTTGTGTTGTTAAATCATATACCGTACCGGCAGAAAAAGGATTAACTAAATCGGCTAAGTAATAGACATAAGTCCCACTATACGAACAATTTGAAAATTGTTCTAAATAAAAACTATCATATTCAACTACACATGTTGTTGTAGCACTAAAATCACCATAATAATCAACAATAGTTGCGGTATAACTGCCAGGTCTTAAATTTGTGAGTAAGTTACCTTGTCCACCATTATCCCATGTAATATTATATGGTGGAGTTCCACCTGTAACATATAAACTAACAACACCATTTGATGATTGTGGGGTTGACGAATTTATGCTTGTACAATCTACACCTAACGGTAAGAGTGTTATGATATTACAACTATTTCCACTTAAAAGTCCCATATTACCAAGTTACCCCACTTAATCTTTTCCATCCAATATTATCTCTATAATAAAAATAGTTATTATCCCAAGTTACAGACCCAACCTCACCAACAGTAGTATCGGTTGTACCTGATGGTGTGTAAGTATATGCGGAATATAAAACAAGTTTTGGCACATATGCAGTACTTACGTTGGTTCCCGTAATCCCTGAACCACCTAATATAACAGAGTAATTAGATAATATTGTAGAATCTTCACTTGAAACAATAGCGGAGTTAAACCCCTTAACTATATTTCCATATCCACCAATAATTGCCGAATTAATTAAAGGGTCAGAAGGGTTGATTGGAGTAATTAGATTACTTTCTCCTCCAAAGATTCCACTATTGTCCGTAGTTCCACTATCCACAATATTTAATTGACCACCAATTGTAACGGTTCTATCACCTTTAGCTTCTGTTTGATATCCATGTGAAAATGACTGAGCACCTATGGCTGTCGTTCCATACCCTATTGCAAATGAATTAACACCTTTTGTTATTGTATCTTCACCGCCAACAAAAGACCCTAAACCGTAAGCAATACTATTAAGTCCTGTTGAAAATGAATGTAACCCATATGATGATGTTCCTTTACCAGCTGCGAATGAGTTATTACCAATAGCTGAAGTACTAATACCAACGGATAACGTGTATTTACCTATTGCGTTGGTAGATGACCCTTTAGCGTTAGCCCCGTAACCACCCATAACCATATTTCCTCCCCACGAACTTGGAGTATTTGTATCACCAACTAACGAAAATCCAGTACCTGAAGTAGTAAGTGAAGTATCACTTAAATAAACGGTAGTTTGGTTAGTTCCAGCGTTAAATGTTGATGCCGACACCTCAAAAGAATTTTCAATAGTCCCACCATAATTAGTATCGTCAATTGGTATATACTGTCCAGCAGTAAAGTTTGAAAAAACATTTCCATACGCACTACTTAAATAAACCACACCAGAAGTTAATCCTGTAGCTAAATATGCCAAATTAGTTCCCGTTTTAGTTACTATCCCTTCAGAGTGAGAAAAACTTCCAAAACTTGTTGTTCCTGAACCTTCACTATGGGAAGTTGTTCCGGACGCTATTGTACCATTTCCTTCTGCATGTGTGTAGTTATTTAAAGCCTTAACATTATTACCAAAAGCAAAACTCAATGTATTTTGAGCGTCAGATCCTGTTGATTGTACCCTGTTATGTACGGTAATTTCGTCTGTACAAGCATGTATGTTATTTGTATAAAAACTTGTGATACAATTTCCTGAACCACCACTAAAAGGTGTTGTTGTCCCTGTTACGGTAAACGTACCACCCGTTGTGTTAGTAAAAGTCATTGTGCCACCCGTAGAATTAGATGTCCCACCTGTTAAAAACACATCAGGATAACCACCAAAAAGTGGAACTAATTGTGATAATTTTGCCTTGTACGAGGAACCTTGAGCACTTTGTGATGTGTCGCCAGTTATTACAATATGTATGAGGTCGTTTAATGTTGCCCCAGTGGCTAAAGTCCTCGATGTTAATTTACTCATTTCTTTATTTTATATATATCAAAGTTTATTGAAAATCGTATTGATCTTCGTCCATAAATTCAAAACATTCCCCGTCTTGGAATTGTTTATAGTCACAATCCTTAAAACAATACTCACATCCATTACTATCTATAATTTTTACAACATAGGTTAGATAGGTTTCAAAAACCGCAGGTAATATAAAACTATATGGTATTGTACTTGTTGTCGCTATGTATTGGCAAGTTCCATCAGTCCCACATTTGTCACAAACCCAAATATCATATGGACTTGTTCCCCCTGTTATTGTATTTAAAGTTATTTGTACTGACATCTTAATTACAATTACCGTTTAGTCTACAAGAATTTGTAATAAATCCTTTATCATTTACACTATATATGAAATTACCTTGTTGTACGTAATCAACAGTTAATATAATTGTTAATCCACTATCTTGGAATAAACAATCACCTCCTGATAATGACGTAACTAAATTGGTCGTGTAGAATTCTATTGGTTTACCAAAGTCTGTTAATTGACAAATAGGACAATTAAGTGAATAACCACCTTTACCTGTCCATGATGTATATGTTAATGGGGTTGTTGTCACAGTTAAACAATCTAAACAATTTGTGTATGTTGTGGCAGTTGTTGCCGTAAACGTATCTTGTGTTGAGGTTATGAATCCACCAGGGGCAACATAATTAACATAATTACCAACATATTCATAACAGTTATCGGTATATCCTGTAGTTGTGCCTGTGATAGATTTTAATATATCACCAGCAACAATATTTGTTGGGGGATATGCCGCTTGTACTATCATAGTATTAGAAGTACAAGAAGTAAACACGAATACGGTTCCAACGGCATATGTTGGTGCTGGTGTTGGAGTGGGTGTAGGTGTCGGAGTTGGAGTAGGTGTAGGTGTCGGAGTTGGTGTTGGTGTAACACAAAGTACCGAACAACTTCCAGTATATGCAGATACAATATACGTAACAATAGCGTTTGGACTACCTCCATTCACGTCTTGTGTATATGTTGCACAAGCAAGTTCATTATTTATTAATCCGTAAATTGTTGTACCTGTTGTTGTTACGGTTGTTGCCGTAGAACCCGTTAATAACAAGGCCCCACTAACATAATATTTAGCTCCCGTATTACAATCAACTAATTCTTTAACTGTAGCACATACAAAATTTCCACTATCAACCACAAACGTAACCGTATCTGCCGATGGTGTTACCGTAGGAGTAGGTGTAGGTGTTGGTGTAGGTGTTGGTGTAGGTGTTGGTGTAATATCTGTTAATGTTATATTCACCGTAAACCCACTACAAATATTTGCAGTCGGAGTTGGTGTGGGTGTAGGGGTCGGAGTTGGTGTTGGTGTAGGAGTAGGTGTTGGTGTAGGGATATCACATTCTAATAACACATCAAAATCTAATGATGAACAAGGGTCTGCTGGTGGTGTCGGCGAGATGCATGAACCACTATACATTATAGTTTCATCTAAATCGGGACATGTTGCGGAGGTTGGGTTAGACCCAAAGAAATAACAAGTTCCACCTAATGTGTTACTTAAACACCAATTAATATTATTAAAATAAATGTAACCAAAAGATGAAGACCCACCAGTCCAATATGGGTAACTATTATACCCACCCTCTAACGTATAATCACCACTATATCCTGAATATGAGTTATTTTGAATATTTAAACATAAAACATCTGAACAACAATCTAAACATTGTAGGCTAGTACATCCTGTGACTACCGTAGAACCACTACCTTCAAAAGTTATTGATGTTCCTGTAACGCCAGAAACAATCGTATAACATCCATTAGGCATATTTGTCTGACCACTAATGCTGTGAACAGTACCAACAGTGCTAGTACCAAAAAAACTTGTAGCACTATACACAAGATTATAACAACAACTACTAAAAATTACATTTGCCATTTAAAATTTAATTTTATTATATAAATAATCAAAAGTTTATTTTATTTAGTATGCCAACTCAATTTCATTAGGTTGATAGTTATAAAAGTGTTTATATGCGTGAATAAATGCAACATTTGGTTGTTCTTCCATAGGTATTGACCATCCTGTTTTGTCCCACCAATTACCAATGTCTTTTGAGTCATATTGTGCCCAATCTTCCCAAAACCCACTTGTATGTCCAAAATATTGAAATAAAAATGAAAGTGTCGCATCGCACCACTCGATTGGTCTTGAGTCTAACTTATAAATTTCATCCCAAGGAACCTCATCTAATCTATTATAAATTTCTATAAATTTTTCTTTATTAAATATTGTTCCACCACATGCACCATAACTTTGTAAAGATCCAGAAAGGCTCCAACTATGTCTTGAGTCATCAATAACTCCAAACTTATTTTTTAAATATTCATAAAGTTCTGTGGTATATAACGGACCATTCGCACCTGATATATCAAACTTTGGTGGCCTTGTAATTTCAAATCTACACCACACATCATCTTCATAATGGATAATCCAATCAACATCTTTAAGTGTTGTTGTACAGGCATCATAAATTCTTTTTAACCAATCAAGTTGTCCGTTTTCTTTAACAAACACCCTACCTGAATGTGGATTGTTAATCCCTTGTTGTTCTATCCAAGTATATTCACAATTAAACTTTTTTGCGACGGGTTCTAATAATGTTGACCCATCCTCATATAAGGCAACGGGAATATTAGGATATACCTTTCTTAATTGTTCTAAGGCCTTATAACACGCAACTAATTTGTGTCCTGATTGATAAAATGCTCCTATTTTCATAATATTGTATCTATTCTTTGTCCCCACTCACCATTTTTATGATTAACCCAATAAACCCATTTATGTGGTTTTTCGTATGATTCTATGGTTATGTGTAATTTATATTGATGTAACATCAAGTCTTGTCTGTGAAGTACAACCCCGTCTTTATCTTCTATTCCAATATAAATAAAATTAAAATCTTCAGGTTTTGGTATTTCTAAATTATATTCAAACTTTTCTTTTTGTTTTAAATGCCAATCAGATAAATCATTAATAGGTGGGTCGATACCTCTTATTGTGTCTTCGTGTAACCTTCTTTCTTTAAAGTTAATGCCGGCATATATTTCATAATCTCTATGTGTTCTAACATTTCCTAATCCATATATTTCCAAGTCAATATTATTATCCTCTTCTTGTAACATATGTCTTAATCTTCTTTTGGATTCATTATCCATTTCCCACCATTGTTTTTCAACAACACCTTTGTTTTTGTTTTCATCATTAAAGTCCGTCCAATGTTTTGTTCTACCTTCTCTTGTGTATTCATGCCAAACAACGGTCTTATGTGGGTGGAATAAATCATAACCTAATGTAAATGAACGAATGGATAAACTAATTTCATCACCAGCAAAATAGATATTCGGGTCGTACTTATATTCTTCACAATGTTTTCCTATTGTAAAAAAGAAGTGTCCACTAACAAATCTTGCAGATATTGGTTTTTCTAATGTCTCCCAACCTGAAATTGCGTGTGGCCTAAAAAGTATTGTTCCTCCTGGTGTAAAATTTGATGCAACCATCTTATATGGTTCAGTATTTAACAACTCATTTGTACTTGGTCTGTACATACCAGCATACGATGTAATGATTGGTTTTTCAGAATCAGTTTGTTTTATCATTTCAATTAATTCAACATCCCAATCTTGTAAAAATCTGTGGTGAGAATCTAATTGTAATGTGTATTCTTCATTATCCCATAGTTTTTGAATTTCACTACGAGCCCAACAAAGACCTTTACTTAATGACCAATGGTAATCTAAAATTTTAAATCTTGGGTCATTTGCAAATTCTTTCATTGATTCGGTTTCGTCATGTTGCCAACAAATTCCAAATGTTAAATTTTCGGGGTGTTTTGCAGTATTAATACAATCTCTAATAGTAGGTAAAAGTTCGGGGTCTCGATAAGAAGCGATTTGAACAAATATTTTCATAAAGGTTTTTCTTTATGATAAGTTTTAACTATAAAAAAACAATACTAATTCTAACAAGTTTGACACGTACTCAATAATGTTACGACCCCATAAGTCACACTACTTGTTGTTGGTAACGTAGATGAACATATACTAAAATTCCCATTACTTAATCCATATGGTGATATATTTATTTCACCACAACAAGGAGTAAAAATAACTTCGATTATTGCTTCACCATTATTACTGATTCTGTAATGATTACAAGGAGTTGGTGTAGAGGTTGGAGTTGGTGTAGGAGTCGGTGTCGGTGTAAGAGTCGGTGTAGGTGTCGGCGTGGGGGTCGGTGTGGGGGTCGGTGTAGGGGTCGGCGTAACGGGACAAGGTTGTGGTTCTGTAAACACACATCCATCACCATCTATAATTTTTATTTGTAGTAATTCTAAATTTGGAAAATAATTATAACTATCTATTTGTATGGTTGGTGGTATTGATGTTACACCTGAAACATAAAAACAAGAGTTTAAAGTCCAATCACATAAGAATATGTCGTATGGGCTCGTACCACTAGTTACACCTGTAATATCTATTATCATAACCAAACTAATGTATCTCCACTTTCGGTGGTTATTATTAACGAGTTTTCAGTTAATATGAAGAACGTATCAAATGGACAATAAACCATTTTAAAAGTAAAACAACCCGTACTATCAACAATCTTTATTAATAATGTTTGAGCAGTAGAAAAAAAAGCATTAAGAGTAAATGTTCCACCGGTAGGTCCCAATAAAAAACAATTATTCATGTATTCGTCACACACATAAAACTCATAGGGAGGTGTTCCTCCTGTCTGTCCTGATATGATTAGTTGATGGGCCATTATGGTGTTCCACAAACAACGTCATAAACAACACTTAACCCTAATGAAAAATCCGCATCAGATAAAGGGTCACTATCACCACTACATTTTGACGTAATAGTTAAAGTATTGTCTAATAAGTTTATTTCGTAATGATCTATTTGACTAACACCCGAAAAAATGCCGTCAATCGTAGATTGCCAAACAGTGTCTTGTGGTACATCATTTAATGTTGTCGCAGTATAAAACGTTTCGGTGAAGGCAGAACCATTAATTGTTAAGTTACAAGTCAATTCTGCAGAGTTAAAAACACAATCAGTATAACCTGAGGTAATATCAATAAACCCTTCATTTAACATTTCACTTAAACCTCTTTGGTTACCTGAAGTAGTAATAAACGTATCTTTACAAAGTGTATATAATTGATATGATACGACATTCGTGCCCAAACAAGTTATTGTTGCGTATTGTGTGTTTGTACATCCTGATGAATCTGTAGTGATAACAGAATACGTGTCGGCAGATAAATTAGTTGCCGTAGCCCCCGTTTGTCCATTCGACCAAAGATAAGTAAATGTTGGTTCTCCATCATAAATAACTACTGTAGCAGTACCATCATTACTTCCCGTACAGTTTGTTGTTGAAATAGCAGTTTGTAATGACCCACCGGTGTTAATCGTAAACCCTGTACTAACAGCGCATCCATCATAATCCGTTACGGTTATAGTATATGAACCTGCAGGTAAATTATTATATGTTATTGCACTTAACGGTGTATCAATAATCGTATTACCATCACTTAAAACAAAATCTAAAGGTGATGTAAATCCGGTAGAAACATTAATAATAGCAACACCATTTGATTGACTACAGGTTGACCCCGTTGTTGTAGCACTTACAGAGAATTTACTATTAGACGTAACGTTTAAAGTTGTTGAATAAACACAATTACTACCACTACCCGATATTACCAATAAGTAATTATCATTAGGTAAGTTTGTAAAATTATAATTTTGGTTTTGTGAAACATTTCCATATACAGTACCACTAGATTGACCTGAAAGACTATAAACATAAACCCCTCCAACACCAGCAATAGTAACATCAATTGCACCATTATTTAAACTACAATTTGAGTTTGTTATGGTAGTACCAACAACACTAAACCCATTAACACTAGTAACATAACCATTTAACGTGGTTTGACAGAAATTCGCGTCTCTAACTAAAACGGTATAATTTCCAGTAGATAAATTACTAATTGTAAAGGTGTCAGATAAAGTATAACCAACCTCACCTGTGGACGCAGAATAATAAAATGGTGCAGTACCACCTGAAAGAGTAAATGTGAGTGAACCATCAGAAGAAAAACATGTAGGATTTACTGCCGTTAAATTTGCTAAACCAATTGGGTCAGCAACACCAATAACATCTGATTTAGTTGTTGAACATCCTAAACTATCTGTAACAGTACAAGAATATGTTCCTTGAGTTAATCCTGTTATAATTTGACCCGTCCCACCATTACTCCAAAGATATGTGTAAGGTCCCGTACCTGTTAATCCCGTTACCGCCAATTTACCTGTGGTTATTACACAATTAGAGGTATTAACCTTCCAAAAACCAAAATCAACTGCGGTACTTGCACTTATAACAGCATTTTCTGTATTTGCGGTTGTTGAACCATAATCATATACGGTAGCGTAATATATACCAACACCAAGTCCATTAAAATTATATGGTAATGTTGACGTTGTTTGAACATCGTATATGACATTATCTTTATATAGTAATATATTATATGGTGAACCTGTAGTTGTTGCGGTGACCTGTAAAAAACCATTGTCTAAACCACAAGTAGTCCCACTAGCATTTATAATATTAGCCTCAAAACAAGAAGTAATACCAACATTTATATATAGTTCGTCGTTTTGAAGACCCAAGGTATCGTTAAGTCTAAACACATATGTACCACCGGTTAATCCGGTAAAAGTCATAGTAGTTGAGCTTGTTTGTGCGGTTAAAGTACCAGGGATTATACTATCAATAGTATAAGGTGGAACACCACCAAAAGGGGTTATTGCCACTTTACCTGTTACAGAACTACATGCGCCAGACACGGAAAACGAATAACTTAAATTGCCTTGTATACAGTTTTGCGAACAAGTTTGACCGGTAGCAATATAAACACCATACGATGTTCCACTATATGCTTGGTCCAAACAAATACTAACACCTAAAGATGCTCCCGCCTGTAATAAACCACAACAGTCAACATAACTATACACACCATTAGTTAATCCCGATACACAAGCCATTAGTTACAATTAATTTCAATGTTTATTCCAATATTTAACGACAAAGTACTATTTGTAAAGTCATCGTAACAAGTTGAGTTACTAACAACTAATATATTACCAGCAAAATAATAATTAAGTCCGTGTTGATATAATGTTTCCAACTTTAGGTCTATCGCATCTAAAACTTGTGTCTGTGTTGGTACATCACCTAAACCATACCCAGTGTAGAATTTTTCTTGAACCAAAACAATATTATCTAATCTACAGTCAATATACCAATCTGAAACAATACTATTTAAATCACATTGACTTTGTGAATAACCACTATAACTCAATAAATCACCTAATAAAAGTTGTAACATTTGTGAAGGGGACCCTTGTAAATTACATTTTAAAGTTTGGTCGATACAATCATAAGCAAATGGCTGACCACTATATCTACAAGGAATACAAACCACAGGAATAAATTGACAACCTCTTTGTCTTCTCCATACGAATTTT
>SXGQ01027379.1_pt1 | contig 14352 bp, 15 predicted proteins | sample 3178371 | NCBI WGS metagenome assembly SXGQ01 (sample SAMN11356859, study PRJNA531348) | freshwater metagenome | isolation source: freshwater sample F1-20 | place: China: Fuxian Lake, Yuxi | collected 2017-12-25
CGCGCCCGCCCCGGCCCCGAGCCCGTCCACCGCGGGCTGGACTCGCGAGGCCATCGCCGACCCGGCCGCCTACGCGGCCAACCGCGATGCGCTGCTCAAGCAGGCATCAGCGGGGCTTGCGGCTCGCTTGGGTTCGCGCTGATCTTGCGCCCACCGCGCGACCGTGCTACCATCCCCACGAAGGCCCACGGTCGCGCCGTGTAACAAATGCGTAAGGCCGGAAGAGACACCACTTCCCCCTTTCGCATGAGGTGCCCCCGTGGCCAACGAGATCCTCGCCGCATCATCCGACTTCCTTGTCGCATCCGTCCTCGAGATGGAGATCCTGACCAAGCTCTCCAGTCTGATCAACCTCCGCGGCAGCCCCGCCCTCGTCGACTTCTCGCCGATGGCCGCCCGCGGCAGCCTCACCCTGGCGATCCCCCTCGCCGGCTGGGACAGCCTCGTGATGACGGCCCCTGGCGAGGCGACCGGTGTGAGTAACACCGCGCTCGACAGCGACCAGATCACGCTGACCATCGCCCGGCAGGCGATCCAGCTCCAGATCAGCGACGAGCTGCTCGTGTCCAGCCTCGGCGGCGCGATGAGCGTCGAGCGTCTGGCGCAGGCCGCGGCCAGCGCCTACATCAACCGCCACAACGACCTGACCGTCGGCCTCTTCGCCGGTGTGACCGCGTCGGTGGGCACCAGCGGGTCGGACCTGACCCTCGACGACATCGTCGATGCCACGCAGACCTTGATGAGGGCCAACAACACCGACAGCCTCTACGCGATGCTGCACGGCCAGCAGATGTCCGACCTCCAGAACAGCCTCCGCGGCGAGGGCGGCGCGCTGTCCTTCAGCGCCCCGACCGCCGAGATGATCGCCGCCAAGGGCAAGGGCTACGCCGGGTCCTACCTGGGCGTCGACTTCTGGGTCAACAACCGCGTCGCGACCGCCAACAGCGGTGCCGACCGCGCGGGCTGCATGTGGAGCCGCGGCGCCTTCGGGTACGCCGAGGCCACCCACCCGCTGTCCAGCCTCCGTGGCAGCATCAACCCGCAGGTCGTCTCGCCCGTGCTGATCGAGTTCGAGCGCACCGGCACCAGCGGCCTCAACACCGTCATCGCCTCCGCCTTCTTGGGCGTCGCGATGGTTGAGGACGCCCGCGCCGTCAAGATCGTGACCGACGCCTGATAGGCGCCCCACCCGGCGGACGGCTCACCCCGCCCGCCGGGCCTGCCGCGGGTCAGGCTCTACCCGCGCCGTCCGTCCACCACCCATCGGAGAGCCCCGATGCCGCTGCCCACCACCGCCCGCCGCGCCGCAGAGACCCCCATCGTGGGCGAGTCTGTCGGCTCCCTGACCACCAGCGAACGCATCCGGCTTGACCCCGAGCCCGCGTTCGTGCTGTCCTGCTCGCCCGAGTCCTACGAACTCAGCGAGATCGACGGGGAGCCGGTATACCTGCCCACGATCCAGAAGCACCCGGCGTCTCCGGGGAGCAACGGCGTCGACAAGGCCGGCGGCCTGTCGCACCTGCAGGCCAACTTGACCACCCGTGGGCAGGTCCTCATCCCGGTGCACCAATGCCCGACCGACCTCACCCCCGACGGCCGCCCCGGCTACCTGCGCCGCTACGAGGGCACCCAAGGCCCCGTGCACCTCGAGGCTTGGGTTAGCGTCGTCAAGGCGCCCGGCAATAAGCACGCCACGCAGTCCACCCCGGCCAACCAGACGCTGTACCGCAAGTGGCGCCTGTGGCTCATGGAGACCGGCGTGGTCCCTTTCCCCAGCGAGGACTGGATCCAGCGCTACGAGGACCGCCTCGGCGAGCGCGCCCTGCGCCGGGCCACCCAAGCCGCCGCCCCCGAGGTCAAGGCTGAGCGCGCCGCTGAGGCTGAGACCCAGCTCAAGAAGGCCCGCAAGGCCCGCGCCAACGTCAGCGAGGTGACCGATGGGTGAGAACCCCGCCGCCCGCCGCGCGATGGAAGAGACAGCCCGCCGCCTGATCAACGAGGGCGTCCGCCCCGACCGCGCCGCCGAGAAGGCCCGCGAGAGCGCGATCCGCATCGACATCCGCGAGCAGGGCGGCATCCCTCCGCGCCGGCCGGATGCCGGCAACACCCCGCGGCGATAGCGCCGCGCCCGGCACAGACCGGGCGGGAGACACCCCATGTCAGGCCCCCTCCGCTTCCGCGATGCCGCCGGCATCGCCATCCGCAAGCTTCGTGTGTGGACCGGCGCGACCGAAGCACTGATCGCCACGTCCCCCACCGTCACCAGCGGCAGCGGCGCCCCGAGCGCCACCGAGCCCAACGGGTCGCTGTACCTGCGCACCAACGGCACCGCGCTGAGCACGGTTTACGCCCGCGTCAGCGGCGCGTGGACCACGCCCTCCCCGGTGTCGTTCCTGTCGACTGAGCAGACCGGCAACGGCTCGGCGCAGAACGTGGCGCACGGCCTGGGGTCCACCCCCTCCCTGGTCTTCGTGGTCGCCTCGAACCTGAGCGGCGGCCCCTACGTGGTCACCTACGGCACCCACACGTCGACTGATGCCGTCGTCACCGTGACGACCGGCGAGAAGTACCGCGTGGTGGCCTTCAAGTGACCTGACCGGCCCGGAGGCCACGATGAGCGCGACCGCCTACCAAGCCCGGATGTCCGGCCCAACCCTCATCGAGAAGGGCCGAGACACCGTGATCACGCTGCCCGTCTACAAAGACGGTGCGCTGGTCGTGCCGTCGGCGGTCGCTGTCTCCATCTGGACCGCCGCCGGAGCCTCTGTGGTCGCGGCCGCGTCGGGGTCGGTGGTGGGCTCTATCGCCACCTACACGGTCCCGGCCGCGTCCACCTCGGCGCTCGCCTATGGCGCCGACTGGCGGATCGAGTGGTCGCTGACGCTGTCCAGCGTGGTCGAGGTCTTCCAGACCGACGCCGCGCTGGTCCGCAACGCGATCCGGTGCCCCATCACCGACGTCGACCTCTACGCCCGAGAGCCGTCGCTGAACCCCTCGGGCACGTCGCCGATCCACACCCTGTCCAACTTCCAAGCGTTCCTCGACGACGCTTGGAAGACGCTGCTGAACCGGCTTCTCACCGATGGGCAGTACCCGTGGAAGGTGCCATCGGCCGCCGTGGTCCGCGAGGCCGCGCTGGCCTTGACGCTCCACCGCGTCTTCATGGCCTTCACCACGGGCCTGAATGAGTCCTACGGCAAGAGCGCCGACGTCTACCGCCGCGAGTACGAGGCCGCCTACAACAGCATCCGCTACACGCAGGTCCTCGACCCCGACAGCCCGAGCCCCAACGGGCAGAAGGTGTCCGCGCGCCCCGTGTACTTCTTGGGTGAACCCAAGCGGCGGGGCTTCTGATGTCGCTGACCACCGGCGATCTCATCGACCGCCTCACCGCGCACCTTGCGGCGACCCTCCCCTCGTCGCCCGACAGCGCCCGATGGACCCCCTCCCGCTTCCTGCCCCCACTCTTGGGGCAGGATACCGAGGCCAAGATCCAGCGATGCTGGTCTGTGTGGTCGCCCGCCGCCGCGCCCGTGGCCCCCACGCAGCGGCAGATCAGCGGCGAGGGCATCCACGTCACCTCGACAATCGAGGCCGGCTTCTCCTACGCCCTCCGCCAAGACGGCACCGCGCAGGACTACGCCACCGCGCTCGGCGCCGAGGACACCTTCCGCATCGCCCTCTTTGGCGCCGCCCGCACCTCTCTCCCACGCTTCACCCTGCAGTCCGTCAGCCGCACCATTCAGCCCGACGGCCGGACCCTTGTGGTACTGTTGACCCTGCAAGCCTCCCACACTGTACCCCTGACCGCATAGGAGCCGCACGATGGCCACCTCCATCATCCCCAAGCACTTCACCGACGGCTCCGTGACCTTCCAGGACGGCACCGGCACCCCTGTCACCCTGTCCGTCCCGTTCACGATGGGCGACTGCGCGATCAGCGGCCTCGCCGCCGATGCCCTCGGCCGCGCCACCAACGCCTACGAGACCCGGGGTGTCCTCGTCGGTCTGCGCCGGGGCGCCCGCGAGTACCCGACCTTCAGCATGTCGCTGATGCTGCCCGAGCTGAGCGATGCGACCAACACCACGCCGCTCGACTTCATCCGCAAGAAGGGTTCCTATGCGGCCAACGTCTCGACCACCGCGACGACCGGCGACGTGTACACCATCGACATCGTGCTGACCATCGAGGGCACCGACTTTGGCGACGCCGCTGACCACACCTTCACCCTCGAAGATGTCGACTGCCGCGCCGACTTCTCCGAAGGCGAGCCGAACACCCTGACGATCAACGGCACGATCTACGGCACGATCACCCCCGCCTGATCGGCCCCGTCCGCGACCCCACCCACATCGGAGAGCCCCGATGCCCAGCCCGCAGATGATCACCTTGGGCGGCGCCACCTACGCCGTCCACCCCCCGAAGAGCCCGGCCCGCGCAGCCGCCGTCCTGCAGCTGCAGGGCAAGGACACCCCGCACGTCAGCCTTGCCGCCGCGCTGGGGCTGTGTGTGGACTGCCACGGCGTGGCATGGAAGGGCAGCGCCCAAGCCTTCGGCGAGGCCGTCTTTGACGCGCTGCAGGCAAAGCGGGTCACCTTCTCGGCGATCTGCGAGGCCGGCGCGGCGTGCCTACAGTCCGTCTCCGATGCGGTGCTCTTCGAGGATGAGGTCGCTTCGGTCGAGGCTTTTACCGCAGCCCCGTAGGCCGGCTGGACCTCCAAGTCTTGGAGATCTGCCGCCTATGGGGCCAGCCGCCCGCGTGGTGGGAGACGCTACCGCGCGAAGAGCGGGTCAGCCTGACCGCGTGGTATCGGTGTCACTGTGACCCCAGCAAGGGCCAGCCGAAGCCGCCACCCCCACCCACAACCCGCCGCCGGTGACGCATGGCCCGCCCGATCCAAGCCCGAGCGGGCAAGGTCACCATCGAGATCGACGGCGCGCTGCAGGCGCAGATCGACGCGATGGTGCGCGGGATGGCGCCCGCCGTAAGCGACGCGCTGGACGCCTATCTCGACAAAGCCGAGGCATACGTTCAGCAAGAGTACCCACGGGCCGGCGACGCCCGCTTCCCGACCGCGACCGGCAACAGCCGCGACGCCTTCGCCTACCTGCGCACCATCGAAGAGCGCGGTGGCGGCACCATTCTCAGCGCGTCAATCGAGAACGACGCGAGCAACTACGGCAAGATCAGCCGCCTGAAGGCCACCGCCGACGGCTACCGCCGCCGCCTGCAGGCGGGCGAAGAGCTGACCCCCGACGAGCTGCGCGAGCTGCGCGTGATCGAGGCCCTCGAACGGCAGGGCGGGCGCAAGGCCCTGATCCCCTACGTGGTCTTCGTGCACCGCGGCCTGTACTGGCAAACCCTGCGCCGCATGCGGAAAGACGCCGAACGGGCTATCGTGGCATCAGCGGCGGCTGAGTTGCGCCGCCTTGCCGGAGGGTAGCCCGTGGCCGATACTGCAACACTGACCCTCCGCGCCGACATCAGCGAGCTGCAGCGCAAGCTGCGCAGTATCCCCGATGAGGCCGCCGGCAGCGCAAAGCAAATGGCTGTCACGCTTGAGCGAGAGTTCAAGCGCGCCAGCGCCGCCGCCGAAGCCGCTGCCAAGGCGAGCAGCGCAGCCAACGTCCGCGCCGCTGCAGAGACTGAGCGCGCGACGCAGAAGCTCCAAGAATACCTCGCCGCCGGCGACCCGGTCGCTGAGCTGACCTTGAGGTTCCAGCGGCAAGCCGCCGAGATCGAGCGCATCGCCAAAGTCACCGGCGACGCCGAGGGCGCACAGCAAGCCTTGGCGAAGGCATCGGCCAACTACGCCGACGAGCTTGCCGCGCTCACCGCCCCCGCGGCCGACGTCCCCGCCGCGATCACCGAGGGCGCAGAGAAGGCCGCCGGCGCAAACTGGAAACTCAACCAACAGACGATGAGCCTGCGCAAGAACGTGGGCGACTTCGCCAACAGCCTGTTGGCCGGCCAATCCCCGTTCACGGTCCTTGCCCAGCAAGGCCCGCAGGTCATCGAGATCTTCGCCGAAGCAGAGGACGTGGGCGAGCTTCTCCAATCGTCGTTCGGCAACATCATCACCAAAGCCAAGGCCGCCGGTGGAGCCATCGCCATCGCCGCCGTCGCAGCGGCAGCCATCGCCACAGCCTACAGCCTCGCCGCCAACGCCGCCGACGAGAACGCCGACGGAAACAACCGCCTTGCCGCCAGTTTCCGCAAGCTGACCGAGAACGTCGACAGCTCCACCGAGTCGCTGAACGCACAGCGCGCCGCGATGGCTCGACTCAAAGACGCTGCCGACACCCGCCGCGAAGACCTCCTCGTCGAGATCGGCGCGCTGGACGAGCACGCCGTCGCCGCCGAGCGTGACAAGAAGGCCGTCGCCGAGGCTACCCGCGCCGACATGCTGGCGATCACGGCCCGCAAGGCCAAGATGGTCGCTGACCTACAGACCGCAGAGTCAGCATGGGCCGCATCCGAGGCCGGGAGCAACCAGCGCAAAGAGGCCGCCCGGCTCACGCAAGAGCTACGCGAGAGCATCAAGGTCGAGAACGAGAAGATCAAGACCGCCCAGGCCAGCTACGACCAGCAGATCGATGACATCGACAACCTGCGCCTCGTGCGGCAGGTCAAAGCCGCCGAAACCGACGCAACCAAGACCGCCACCGCCGCCCGCAAGGACAGCAGCAAGGCCGACAAGGACGCCGAGAAGGCCGCCCGCGACCTTGCGAAAGCCTATGAGGACGTGGCTGAAGTCGTCGCCGGTGTGGTCGAGGCCAACGCGTCCGACGAGCGCAAGCTCGAGATCGCCGCCGCTGACCGCATCAAGGTCCTGACCGACATTGCTGACAAGTACGCCGATCAGCCCGAGCTGGTCAAGCGCGCCGCTGACGCTGAGTTCGCCGTGCGCGAGCAGCTTCGCGCCGACGTGGCCGATCTGCGCGCCGCAGAGGCCGAAGAGTTCGAGAAGGCCAAGCAGACGCTCCATGAGCGCGATCTTGCCCGTGCGAAAGAGCTTGCCGATCAAGAGAGTCGCCTGCAGGCGCAGCGCATGGCCAACGTGCAAGCCCTGTCGACGTTCTCCAGCGGCGTCAGCGACCTGCTCGCCCAGCGCGCCGAAGCCAACGCAAAGCGGGACCGCGAGCTTGCCGTGCGGCAGTTCCGGGCCAGCAAGGCCGCAGCCATCGCAGAGGCCACCATCAACGGCGCGGTCGCCATCACCCGAGCCTTGGCTGCCCTCGGCCCCGTCGCCGGAGCGCTGGCCACCGCGGGCATCAGCGCCAGCACCGCCGCGCAGATCGGCGTGATCGCCAGCCAGAAACCCGCCTTCGACCGCGGTGGCATGATCCAAGGCGGGCGCATGGCCGATCAGGTCCCGATCAACGCCCTGCCCGGCGAGGCCGTTCTCTCCCGTGGCGCCGTCCGCGCCGTCGGCGGGCAAGCCGGCGTCGACCGCCTCAACCGCGGCGAGGGTGGCGCGCCGCAAGTCGTTGTGGTCGAAGCCTACAAGCACTTCGGCCGGTTCGTGCAAGACGAGCTTGGGCGCGCCGGGGTGCTCCAACGTGCTATGCTCAGCGGGCGCCCCGTCGGCGCGCTGGGGTACTGACGATGGCTACCGATACCGCCCGCCCGCAGCATCCCGCCCTCGTCGTGATGGACCCGCGCCTGGACGCAGCTGTGCGCCCGTGGCGCGCGCACAGCACCTACACCCAAGCCAGCCCCCGCGCGGGCCTGCCGGAGCCGTCTGGGGGCTACCAGGGCAGCCTGAGAGCGTCCGGTCCGCAGACCGCCGAGTTCGTGGCGCGCGTCCAATCCGCCGGCCTCCCCGGGTCGACCGGCACCGCGGCGACCTTCGTGACCTCGCCCGACGGCTCCACCGACTGGATCGGCTGGGAGGGTCCCGGCGCCTTCTCCCACTGGGAGGCCGTCAACTACACGACCACCACGACGGACTACTTGATCACCCCACACATCGTCACCACCCCCGAGGGCGCGCTCTTGGCCGTCGCTCGCAAAGGGGCCGGTGTCGGTGCCGGGTCGCTCGTCGTGTACCGCCGCGAGCCCGGTGCGGCTTCGTGGGGCAGCGCGATCACCGTCAGCACGCGGGGCCTTGAGCCCTTCTGCCCGTGCCTCTGTGTGGTCGGCGACAAGATCCTGATCTTCGCGCTGATCGAGGCCCCGGTCGGCACCGACGCCTATGTCTGGACCTTCTACAGCGACGACGACGGCGCATCATGGACCGAAGCCGCCGCACCCGCCAACGTCGACCGCACCACCGTTCAAGCCGTCACCGCCGCTGACGCCCAACGGATGCGAGCCGCCTACGCAAACGGCCAGATCATCCTGTTGATCCACACCCTGAACGGCACGACAAACACCACGTATCAGTGGGCGTCCGACGATCTCGGGTCGTCGTTTGTGCAAGTCGCCACGCTGTCCAATGAGGGCTACGGCGACGTCGTCGCCATCGGCGGGCAGTTCATCGCGATCACGGGCCACTTCGTCACGTCATCCTACACCACGCGGATCCGCCGCTTCGGGTCCGCCTTTCAGGGCGCGTCGTCCGCGATCCTCGTCAGCGCAGTGGACACCGCCAACGCACTCGGGTCGGTGTACCTCAGCGACACAGGCGGGCACGTCAGCCTGCACAACGGCTTTGCGCTGGCGGTCGATGAGGTCGGCAGCGTCTACGCCTTCGCCGTGCACTACACCTCCGACCCCGACACCCCGACCCAGCGGGGCGTGGTCGCCGTCAGCGAAGACCGCGGCCTGACGTGGATCCCCTGGGGTCAGGACACCTACAGCGCGAGCGACCCCAGCGGCTACGGGTACAGCGCCCGCTGGTTCAGCCCGATCAACCCCGACAGTGGCACGCCCACCCCCGCGACCTGCCGCCTGCGCAGGCTCGCCGCAACCTGCCAGCGTGGGCGGTTCGTCCTCGCCCACAACTGGACCGCGCCGTCCTCCACCTACGGCAACAGCCTGGGCATCGCCTATCTCGGCGGCCTGACCAGCCAATGCCTGCCGCCGATCAACCGCGGCGCCCGCTACCAAGATCAGGCATCGTGGGACTACGCTTGGCACCCCTTCGCAGAGCCCAGCGAGATCAGCGGTATCACCTGGACCGAGACCGCGTTCCCGGCGGGCAACAGCACCCTTGCCGCACCGGGCCACCTCGAGCTGTCCACCACCAATGGCGTCGCCTACGCCGTGGTGAATGACCCCTACGCCGCCGACGCCACGCAGCGGGACAGCGCCGGAGAGACGATCATCGTCGAGTTCGCGGCCGACGCGATCACCAACCCCGACACCACCACGCAGCGCATCAGCCTCAAGGCTCGCGTTGATGATGGGGTATACGGCTATCAGGTCAGCGTGCGCCTCAACACCGTCGCCGTGGTCGTTTACGATGACGTGCTCGGTACGCAGCTCTTCGCCAGCGGCACCCTTGCCACCGGACCAAAGCACGTCCGCATCGGCATCGACGGCAGCACGGGCACCGTCAGCGTGTGGTATCGCCTGTGGGCGCCCGACGTGGTTCGCGAGTGGACGCACTTGGGATCCGACACCTTGAGCGACGACGGGGGCACGGTCGGCAATCACCGGATCGAGTGGGGTCAGCACGTCGGCGCCCCCGCCACCAACATCGTCTCTCGGTGGTACTTCGTCGGGGTGTCCTTCGGTAGCCGCGCGGGCTTCTCCAACGTCGGCACGCAGCATCACTGGGACTCCTTCAACAGCGCAGGTCTCCCGGACACCCTCAAAGGTCGGCAACTCCCGCCAGTCCCCCGCGCCGCATACGCATCGTCTGAGGTGGCTCTGACCGGAGTGCGCGGACCATTCTACTCTGGACAGACCTGGGGGATTGCCCCCGACGCAACCTTTTCAGCCGCACGCATCCTCCCGCAGATCGCCCGCTCGCCGCGCCTTGGCTGGCGGTCGCAGGCGGACGGCGTGGCGCAGAGCATCGCCTTCCAACTGCAGTCCAGCGGCGCCGACAGCGCCCCGACCGCCCCGGTCATGGCGTGCATCCTGCGCGGGATCAACTGGCGGACGGGCAGCGTCCAAGCCAGGATCGGCGGAACGTGGACCACGCAGGCCACGATTGATGCTGCCCTCTTGAGCGCCGTCGGCTTCGCCCGGCAGGGCGATGTCCTCACCGCGTCGACCTACGCAGCCAGCCGCCCCTACTTCGCGACCGGCGAGCTGTCCGGCTGGACCGCGCAGTTTGGCGCGACCGCAGCGGGCGCGAGCCGCCGCCGCATCCGGCACAACACCGAGGGCAAGCTGTCCAGCGGCACTTACACCGGCCCGACGACAAAGCTGATCGCCAGCGGCATCACGGGCGGCGAGGCCACGTCCGGCAGCCTGTGGCTATGGTCGCCAGACATCGCCGTCGTCTTCCCGTTCAGCGCGAACGCCGACGGCTGGCGCATCGTAATCGACTCGCAGACCACCGCCGACGGCTACTCCACCCTCGGTCAGATGGTCCTGGGCCCGCTCCACGTTCTCGCCGCCCCGTACTCTTGGGGCCGCACGCAGACCACCGAGCGCGGCAGCGTGATCGAGGTCCAGCCCGACCGGAGCACCTACCTCGCCCGCCCCGCCCCCGCGCGCCGCGTGATCCAGATGACGTGGGCGGACGGCGTTGACGAGACGCAGATGTGGGCTGCAGAGCCCGAGCCCGACTTTGTGGACTACGACAGCGACGACGCAAGCAACGCGAACGCCGCCACGCTGCACAGCCTGACCGGGCTGCTCAACGAGGCCGACGGCCGGATGGTCGCGCTCTTGCCTAAGGTCACCCTGCCGATCACGTCCGCGCAGACCATCCACCGCCGCGCCGGCCTGATCGTCGGCACCGCGTCGACCACCGACAGCCTCGACACAATCCAAGGCGAAGAGCTGACCGACGAGGTCCACCGCAGCGGCAACCTCACGATCACCGAGGAGGTCTGACCGATGCCGCGCGCCGACGCTGACCTCGTGTGGCTGCTGACGATCACCCTGCCCGGGGTGACCTACCACCTGTCCACCCGTCCGCTTGCGGTCACTGAGACCGACGGCACCGTGACCGAGTACAGCGGCGGCCTGTCCGACATCGACTTCGCTGAGGAGGTTGACCTTCTCACCGTCGCGCCCGCATCGCAGACCGTCGCCGTCGAGGGCTACCTCGACCCGTCCCCGGTCGACCTCGCAACCCACGGGATCGACCTGCGCGAGGCCGTCGCCCGCCTGTCCTACGCCCTCGTTGAGCCCCACCGCGGCTACACCCTGCAGTCCGTCAGCCACACCGACCGCACCGACGTCGCCGAGGGCCGCCTCGCCCAGCCCGCTTGGGGCGACCCCGTCCGCCCCGTGGGCTGGTTCACCGCATCGGTGGAGGCCACCCCGTGGACTTCGCGTGTGCCGCTGCTGTCCCCCGCCGCAACCATCACCGAGGCCGACTTCCCCGACGCTCGCGACGACGCCTACGGCTTCCCCTTCCCGCTCATCATCGGGCAGCCCGGGAGCGCGGCGACCAGCCTCTTCTCGACGCCCGCCTATGTGATCGACACCACCGCGGGCGGGCTTGCGCAGCTTCTGCTGATCGCCGGCTACGACGTCGCATCCGTCGGGCAGAACGTCACAATCAGCGACGGCAGCAACTCCGAGGCCAACGCCGTCGAACTCGGCGTGACCCCCTCGGGTCAGCCCTACTACTACGTCGACATTGACACGAGCCCCACCCTAAACAACGGCGTCGACGTTGTTTACAGCGTGGCGTGGTCCACAGCATCCGGCGTCGGCGGCGCCGGCCGCCCCGGCCAGCCCGCATCGGTAGGCGAGGCGATCCGCTACCTGATCAGCCGCGCCGGCCTCCCCTTCGACGTCGGCGGGTCTGCCGCCGCGCTGGACTACCTCCGCGCCATCCGCTTCGACGCCTACCTGAACGACCCCGAAGTCTCCGCGTGGGATTACCTCTCCACACAGGTCCTCCCGCGGCTGCCGGTCACCCTGCGCTACACCGCCGCCGGCCTGCGCCTCGACGCACTCGACCCCGATGTGCCGCCCGCCCTGTGCACCGCCGCAAGCCCCGATGACGGATGGGTGCGCCTGTCTGCCGCAGTCTACGACGACGCGCCCGCGCCAAAGCGCCTCGTCGTCAAGGGCGGCCAGAACGCCTTGACCGGCGGCTATGCGCGGATCGTCATCATCGACGGCAACGCCGAAGACGTGCCCGACGACCAGCCCGCGCGCCGCGCCGGTGTGGACGTGCGCACCCGCAGCCCGCAGGGAGTGCAGCCCGCCGACGAAGAGGCCATCGAGATCCCGTGGTGCCAAGACATCACCAGCCTCTACACCCTCGCCCTGTGGCGCGCGGGCTTCCGGTCCAGCCGCCCGGTGACAGTGACCTACAGCGCCCCCGTCCCCGCCGGACACCTCGAGCCCGGCGCTCCCGTGGCTGTCACCGACCCCGCCTTGGGCTGGTCTGACCGCGTGCTGTGGGTCAAGTCCAAGCGATGGCAGGCTGGCCGATGGCTCTTCACTCTGTGGGGTGTGGAGCGCGGCGCCTACGACACCTTCGGCGGGTAGACCTGCCCGATCCGCCGTGCTACGCTACCCCCGCGAGGTGCCCCAATGGCCGCCACTGTCAGCAAGACCGGCACGCCCGGCGTCATCACCGACCGCATCGCCTTGGGTGGCACGGCCGGCAACGCGACCGCGATCACCTTCCCCCGGTGGGCCCGGGAGATCAGCGTGCGCATCTTCGCCAGCGACAACGAGACGCAGAGCGCGGGCTTCGTGAGCAGCACCGGCACCGACGGCGCGGCGATGGATAGCAACGGCGTCCGCGTCGAGCTTGGTATCCCGTTCATGGTCAACCCCAGCCCCGGCACCCCGGCGACCGTGCTCTACGTCAGCGCCGACAGCGCGAACGACGTGGCACACGTCAGCGTGAGCGCCTGATGCCACGCATCCGCACCCGCATCGTGCCGCGCGGCGGGGCATCCCTGCCCGCTCTCACCGCCCCCACCCCACCCGCGGCGCAGTCGCTCGCCTCGACCGCCACCACCGCCAGCGCCACGTGGACCCACTCAGGCGCCCCGGCAGGCACCACCTACGCCTGCACAGTCCTCGGCTCCGACGGCAGCACCCCGACCGCTACCGGCTCAGAGCTCGGCGCGTGGACGTGGCCCGTCGTGTCGAGCGTGGCGTATGAGGCCACCCTCACCGCGACCGGCTCCGACGGTCAGACCGCGCGGAGCAGCGCGCTGGTACAGGTGCAGCCGGACCTCGCGGCCGACTTCCCCGTAGAGGGCGAAGCGGGCTGGCGAGTGGTGTTCACGTCCAACCTGACCGCCGAGACCCCTCAGGGCCCTCTCGCGGACGGCGCAGGCACGGTGTCCATCGGCGGAAAGACGGTGCCGTACCTTGCCAACGCGACGACGGGAACGTTCGGCGTCAACAACGCGACGAACATCGGTGCGACAGGGCTGGTCATCGCGACGAGCTCGACGGCGGGGCAGCTTCCGCAGATCACCCTCGACCTGCCGCTGAGCGAGACCATCACGCGCGAGAACAGCCTGCGCGTGCGGGTAAAGTGCAAGGTGCTGAACGGAGATACGACCGATTCGGCGTTCGTCTACATCTCTGACCCGGCCATCGACCCGGATAACAACGAGTCCTCATCGGCGCGCACAGGTGGGGTGCGCCTCGTGTCGAACGCGCCCAGCCTCCTAGTGCGCCGCGGCTCGGCGGCGAGTAGTGTGCAGGGCGTCGCGACAACGTGGGCGGACGGCACCGGCGACATTTACCTGACGATGATCGTGCCCAACTACGGAAACGACGTGGTTATTTTGGCGTCGTCAGCATCGTTCACTGATGCGTCCGCGTACCGCGGCCGGTCCAACTCACGGGCGAGCAACCCTGAGTTCGACACGAGTGGCTCGACATTCCTCATCACGTCGTGGTCCACGGTAAAGCTGATGCTCGCCGTAGCGAACGGCTCGGCAGGCACCGGGCTACCGTTCCTCAACGTCCTATCTATCGAGGTGGCGGTACGATGATTCAGATCCAAGCGTTCGGCCGCTGCTCTGCGGACCTCTCTGACGGCTCGACCGTCGGAGCGACCTCGATCACCATCATCCTGCCCGACCCCGACGCGGCCGACCTGATCGCCGCGACGACCGAGAGCGCGACGACCCCGAGCGCCGCCGACAGCCGGGCCATCGCCCGACCGATCGGCCTCGCCCTGCAGGCCGCGGTCGCCGACGGCTCGCTGGTCCTGCCGTGACCCTCGCCCGCCTGCGCGCCGCCTGGGCCGCCCTGTGGGCAGACCCCGCGACCGCGCACCCAGCCCCGTCGC
>SXGQ01298315.1_pt1 | contig 14350 bp, 2 predicted proteins | sample 3178371 | NCBI WGS metagenome assembly SXGQ01 (sample SAMN11356859, study PRJNA531348) | freshwater metagenome | isolation source: freshwater sample F1-20 | place: China: Fuxian Lake, Yuxi | collected 2017-12-25
AGTTGGACTGCCCAGTGAAGTTGATGTAAAATCTTTGGTTTTTGACAATACTCAAAAATGGATTTATGGAATGATAGATGGAATTCATTCAAAAGAAATTTTTGATGATTTGGAAAGTCCAACAGATCATATGGATTATCCTGATAAATATATCCGTGGTGCAGATGGATGTGAAAATATAAATTTTCTTAATCAAGAACTTACCATTGGTGAGGACGAATTACCAAGTGGAAGTGCGTCAATTCCAATTCCTTTAAAAGGTTGGAAATTCAATGGTATGACATTGAAACAAGATAAAGAATATATAATTCCTGGAGAAGGTAATACAAGAAATTACATTGGAAGTAACGGAGAACCTCATTATTACGGAGACCAAAATCTTTCAGGATATAGATTTTTAAATTTACAAGTTCGTTCTAGAAATAACAACTCGCAAAATAGTTTAGTAAATATAGTTGAAACATCTAAAGGATTTTCTAAATCTAGAAACAGTCAAGTTGAAGATACTAAGTACTGGAACATAAAAGTAAATTCTGATAAATTTCAAAATATTATTCTAGACTTATGCAATCCTGATAACAAAAATGATAACGTTGATAACCAGGACTCTCCTTACCCAAGATTAAACGCATACACAACATCTAAGCCAACTAGTCTTAGTCCAATTGGATTTTTAGCTGCTGACAATAAACCTAAAGATAATTTTATTGTAACTAAACCATATGATGGCACAGATTCAACTACTTGGATTACAGACAGGATAAAGAAAAGAATACAAGATTCTGGTTACATATATCTTACAGATCCCATTTCAAAAAATATTGACTATTTTGAAGTAAACACATCAGCCTTTCCAAAAGCTGGGGTTGGAACAAACTACATTTTCGGAAGACCAAGAATTTCTAATGGAAAAATCAAGCTTGCCAAACCTTTCATTGCTGCAGAAGGTTACACTTATGATAATGATGGCAATAGACGAAGTATCATTCCAGAATATTTCAAAACTATATTTTTCTACAAAGTTCAAAATGATTTAGCAAAAGACAAATCTATCGACAACATTTTAATGAAAGATAAAAATGGAAAATATCCAGAAGAATTTGAAATTTATGATTACGATCCAGGTTATCCAGATACTACTGATGTTTTATCCAAAACAACAAATGTTTTCTTAGACGGCACACAGATAATAAGAGTTGAACATAATTCTATTTTCTTAAATTCACCATACGATGGTGTTGAAATTGAAAATTCAATTACAAAGAAAAAGAAAGTTTATAAAATTATCGAATATGTGAATTCGCAAGCTAATGAACAATCTTATTTTTCAATTTCAGCATCAGGAGATTTTGATCAAAACTTACAATTTCCTATTGGAAGTTTAATAAGATTGACATTTTTCGGTGGAGTATCTGATGATAGATTTGCTTCAATAGTTCTTAAGTTTGATTCTGTCCAAAAAGTTGCAGAAAATAAATATCAAGCAACAATCGAATACTCAAAATTAGATAAAAATTCTGCGCCCAATTATGACGGAATTCCACCAACTATCAAGGGTGTTGATACTGTTTTTAATCCCAACGCTCCAATCATTACTGTTAAGGAACCAAGATTAGTAGAGTTCACATTTCCTAAAGACTCTATCCTAAATACAAATATAATTGCACAAGAAGCTTCTCAAAATGAAATAAATGCCATTGATGATTATCCTGAAGATGAAGCAAGCAATGGTCCATATTATGGAATAAGTAGAATCAAGAAAATTCAAGTTGATAATGATTTACTTGAACTTAAAGAAGTAAAGCTGCAAAGAATAAACTCTTTGTCAAATTTTGTATATTCTGGAAATAATAACACCTTTGAATCAAAAACAAAATTTACAGTTTTTGAAAATGCTGATACAAATGAAATTCCCACAGAAACAAAATATTACACTAGAAGATTTTGGCAACAAAATACTGATAGTAGAGATGAAGAAGAAGGCGATATAGATTGGCAAGTTACTGAAACAGCAAGAGGGGCTAATTGGAGTTTGTTTCCAAAATCTATCTCTGGTCTTTGTGACGATATCAATAGAATTGATGAATATGTAGCACCACAATGGTTGGACGTAAACAATCCTTCTTCAAGTGTTGTTAGACATCCTGGGTGGAAAGCTGAAAAAATTTCTAAATCCTATCCAGTAGATCCAATAACAGGAGAAAGAATTTACAGTATCAATTTAGATCCTGAATATCTTAATCCTGACACTGGATATGCAACTTGGCTTTATGGCGGTGGTATATTAGCTTTGCCTAGTGGAAAAAACTCAGGCAGTGGAACCTCATATTTTAAGGCCATAGACATAAATTTTAATGACCTTAAAACCATATTAGCCCAAACTATCTTTCACAGAATCAATGGTAATTTTCCACCTGGTTTGCCAGATTTATTTGGAAATACTTCATTAAGGAATGATGATGGTACTACACAAGTGTCCGTTTTACATTTACGTGGAGGAATTATTGCAAGAGGTTTGGCTCACGGATTGATATTGCCTCCTCAACAAAGTACAGAGGAAAATGTCAGAAAAGCAAATCTTATTGAGTCAGGAACTGGTTTATCAGTTGGGTCTTCTGAATCTAATTCATTAGGCTATTATGAAACAGGTTCACGATATGGAAAAAATAAAGTTGACCATTATATCCAGTTAGAGAAATCAAGACAATTTACAAATCCTCAAAATTTCAAGAGTTCTACAAGAAATTTATCGCAGGCAAAACGAGAAAGAGCTTCCTTCAAAGGTGGAAAAGAAGTAGCAACAGATATTACTGCTTGCGAATCAGGCTTTGAAAACTCCTTAGTAATAGCATATACTGTACCGATTACAAAAGAAAAAGATGTAAAATTTACGTCAATAATTCAAACTGATTCATTCTTTTCAAAGCTATATGAAAATTATTGCGTAGGGTATCCTGATGTTTTTTCTGGTCTTGGAATTTCCTTAAGAGGCGAATTTCCTTTTCTATTGTCATCTGAAATTATTAAGAATTCAAGAAATGTACATACTTTTTTACTAACAGAAAAATCGACTATAGAAAAATCTCAAAGCACTCATAATTACAATTCCATAATAGCATCGAATACAAATATGAGAAATAAACATTCTTGGTTCCCATACTTATTTGGGGAATCAAAGAAAGATGCTAACTTTTCAACAAATTCTATAGCTTTTAGTAAATTAAGATTCAATTCTTATGCAGTATCTAGCGAATCTCCGTTGCTGGCAAATGTTGGTTATGCAGATGATGGGGCAGTAATATTCAGAACTATTCCTCTGAATACAACTGGATTATCAGCACCATTGACAGATAAAAATTTACTTGTTGCTGGTAAAGCTCCTACTTTTATTTCTGATTTTAGATTAGTTGAAACAATTAAAACTGATGGAATTGCTGCGCCAACACATCCAACTGTTTCAATTATAGATTCTCAGGAATATTTAGTTTCATTCATATTCAAAGATAATCAAAAAATAATTAATGGAAAATTTATTTCAAACTATTCGATCACTGAAAAGTTCGAAATTTTAAATTTAAATAAAATATCTGGCCAATCACTTCCAAAAGAAAATGATATTTATGGGTTGACATCAGTTTATGATCAAAGATTAAAATTGCAAAGAAATGTTTTTTTCAGTGGTGGAGCAATATATTATTATGAAATACCTGTTACATCAAGTAGTTTTGGAAGTTCATTAATACCTAAACTTCATCTTATTGCTGGAAATATCAATTCTGATTTCGCCGTAAATTTGATCCAAAGAAATAGTCTTGTAACTTATTTTAATTCGAACTCAGAACTTTCAAGTGTAGTCTCTCAGCACAAACCAGCAATTGTAAGTTGTAAGAATATCAACTATTCTAGTGATGTAATTGTAGTTTATGACACTGGAAACTGTAAATTAAGATCTGTAAAATTCAATCCTTATAATACAACAGTAGATACGATAAGTGGTTTAGCTTGTACTTATGTTGACTACGAGATTGATTGTATATCATCTGTTGATTCATCTACAGACAATAATAGCCGAAAACCGCAAGCTCAATTCAATGCTAGTCCAACAAGTGGAATAACAGATTTAAGTGTCGCATTTATAGATGAATCTTTTGATTTTAATGGAAGTGAACTTACATATGAATGGGATTTTGGTGATGGAACAACTTCTATCGAAAAAAATCCTCTGCATCTATTTGTCAACTCAACTAGTGCAGACAAAGTTTTTACAGTAACTCTTGTTGTTCAAAATACAAATGGTATTAAATCAGATCCGTTTACAGTAAAGATTACGGTATTTCCAAAAGTTACAGATCAAAAACCTACTGCTAGATTCTCAGTTTCTCCAACAACAGGTCCGGCAATATTAAGTCCAACATTTGTGAATCTTTCAAAGCCTGTAAATGATGGTTCAGTAATTTCTGTTTATTCTTGGGATTTCTATGGAGATGGAAACATAATAAATCGTTTTGACAATAACGATGTTGTTGTTGACTATACGATACCAGGAATTTATAAACCCTCATTGATTGTAGAAGATAATTTTTCAAGAAAAAGTGATAAATTTGTTGGTCCAGACATAATTGTAACTGATAAACCAAAAGCAGACTTTAGTTGGCAACAAACATCCTTTGGGCCAGTTTTTGGAGTTACTTTTACCGACAAATCAACTCCTGCAAATTCAATAAAATCTTGGGCTTGGGATTTTGGAGATAATCAAACATCGACATCTCAAAATCCATTGCATTTTTATAACTTACCTGGAACGTATACAGTCAAGTTAGTAGTAACCAATAATTTTGATTTGACTGACACTATATCTTATGATGTTTTGGTTACAGGTCAAGGAAATAATTCTCCGATCGCAAATTTCAATTACAGTCAAACAGATAAAACTTTTATCATAAATTTTGTAGATACTTCTACTGATAGCGATGGACAAATTGTATCCTGGAGATGGTTCTTTGACACTAACGATTTAACAAAAACTTCTGACTTGCAAAATCCAAGTTTTAATTACAATGTCAGTGGTTCTTATAATGTAAAGCTAGAAGTAACAGACAATTCTGGAAATGTAAATTCAATTACAAAATTAGTTGTGGTTAATGAAGTCTCTAATACACCTCCAATAATAAATTTACTTTCAGCAGCACAAACTAGTTTCAATCCAATCATAGTAAAATTTACAGAAGAATCAACAGACCCCGATGGCTTTATAGAAAAATGGGAATGGAATTTCGGAGATGGTTCGCCAATCTTTAGCACAACATCATCCTCAACTAAAAATCCAACTCATCAATATCAAAATCCCGGTGTTTATAGTGTTACTTTAACAGTAACTGATAATGGACTGGCAGATGGGACTAATAAAAAAACTGCTCAAAAAACAATAGAAATAGAAGTCTTCGGACCGCCTGCAAACAAACCTCCTCAAGCATCATTTACTATAGATAATAATAATAATTTTGCTCCTTTACTGGTTAATTTCAATGATACTTCTATTGATTCTGATGGATTTATAGTAAAGTGGTTGTGGGAATTTGAACCTAATGTTACTATTGAATTCAACGCTCAAACTTACACAAGACAAGTAAGTCATACTTTTAGAAAGTCTGGAACATTTACTGTCAGACTTACTGTCACTGATAATAATGGATTGACAAGCACTGCAACTAGTGACATTATTGTTACAAACACTTCTCCTGTGTCTTTATTTACAATTTCACCAAACCCTATCAATTCAAAAGAAACAGTGACTCTAAATGCATCTTTGTCAAATGATCCAGATGGAACGATTGTAAATTATAATTGGAATTTTGGAGACGGAGAATTCATAAATAATGGACCAACCTTAATAAATAAAACATACAATAGACCTGGTTCATATGACATTATTTTAGAAGTTGTTGATAATTTTGGAGCCAGAAATTCAAGCCAAAACACTTTAGTTGTAAGAAATAGAAAACCAACTGCAAAAATCGATTATTCTTCATTGTCAGTAAAAGCACCAGGCTCCCTTTCTTTCTCTGGTGAAAACTCTTTTGATGAAGATGGAAATATTGTTTCTTACGCTTGGACAGTCACAAACGGTTTGACATCTTCAATTGTAAATCCCACATTTCAATTTACAACTGAAGGTATTTACACAGTCACGCTTAAGGTCACTGATGATTTTGGCGATACAGGAACTGCACAAGTTGTTGTAAATGTTACTCCTGCAGATAATATAAATCCTATAGCTGTCCTAAATGTAGACAAAAACACTGGAGTTATAAATGATAATTTTACCTTCGATGTTTCTGGATCGTATGACCCAGATGGATTTATAACTTTATACGAGTTGGATTTCGGAGATGGTTTCACAACTTCTTTTATTAATCCAGCTCCTATCTCTTATATCTATACTAAAACTGGAGTATTTTTTGCAATACTAATCGTTACTGACAATAGAGGCGGAAAGAGTATCGAAAGTGTTCAAACAATTACAATAATAAATCAACCTCCTATTGCAAATTTTTCGTATAGCCCATTAAATCCAAGTACATTAGAAACAATAAATTTCACTGATTTATCAAGTGATCCAGAAAATGATTTAGTAAGATGGGAATGGAATTTTGGAGATGGGAATACATTTTCAACTACTGACGTTACTCAAAAATCACCTCAACATCAATATGCATCAGGAAATAAATCATACACAGTAAGCCTTACAGTGTATGATAGATTCAATCTATCAAGTAGTGTGTCTAAAAATATTTTTGTCACCAATAGGATACCTGTTGCTGTTATTTCCACTAATCCTGTAGATACAAATAAAGTCATTGTTGGATTTACTCCTTTTACAGTTGTCTTTGATTCTTTGGGATTTGATGTTGATGGGCAAGTAGTTGAATATGAATGGACTATCACAGGGCTTGTAAGTACACCAATAACCACTAAGTCATTTACATATACTTTTAACACTCCAAGATTTGTACCTTACACTGTTACACATAGAGTTAAGGACAATGATGGATTCTGGAGTAACCCTGTAACAGTTGCAGTAAAAATAAATCCACAAAACCAGCCTCCAGTTGCAGTTATTAGTGCAAACCCATTATCTAATACAAGATTTGGACCTGTAGACGTAACTTTTTCAGGTGCTGGTAGTTACGATCCAGATAATATAAATGGCCCTCTTGCATATTTTTGGGATTTGGGTAATGGTCAGACCTCAGTAGAACAAGTTGTAGTAACTAGATATAATCAACCTGGTACATATAATGTCACTCTTAAGGTCATTGATAATTTAGGTGGAACTGACACTGCAACACTTGCATATATTGTCAAAAACAATAAACCTATAGCAGTCTTAAACACTGTCCCACCTGATATTTCACAAGTAGAAATAAACACATCAGTTGCTTTTACTTCAAATGGCAGTAACGATCCAGATTTAAATCAATTTATAAGTGGCTATAAATGGTTAGTAGATGGTGTAAATCAAAACTTAAACACACCTGATATATCTTACATATTTACTAGCGAAGGTAATCATACTGTAACTCTGAGTGTTTTTGACAATTTTGGATTAGAAAGTGACGCAGTAAGCAAAACTATATTTGTTGTAAGAACTCCGCCCCCACCACCACCAAATAAAAATCCAGTTGCTATTATCAATAATGAGCCTGGTATTACTGGAAATATAGAGCTCAAATCAGGTGATAGTTACACATTTGATGGAACTTTGTCTTATGATCCTGAAGATGGTTTAAATATTACTTTTGAGTGGTATATTGATGGTGTTTTAGTCGGTACTTCATCACAACTAACTTACACTTTTGATTCTGTAGGTTTATTTACAGTTTCTTTAGTTGTTATGGATACGCAAAATCTTAAGTCATCTTTAGCTACAAACTTAGGAAGAAGATTGAGTATCCCGGTAAATGTTGCTGCAGTTCCAAAAGCAGATGCAAACAAATTATTCACGACTGGTCAAGCCATAAACGGAGCAATTGCAAGTGGAAACTACTCTCCAAACAGGTATGGATATGAATTAGTAGATGAAACTAAAAAATACGTTATCATTGAAGCTGGATTGACACATTCATTTTTTGTAGATGACCAGGGCATTTTATATGGCGCTGGAGATAACACTGCTGGACAATTAGGATTACCAAACAATATTTCAAAAGTAAATGTTCTTACCAAAATACCTTTAGCATCTAAGTTTAAAGTTGTAAAAGTTTCAGCTGGTGATAAAACTTCTGCAATAATTGTTGAAGATTCTCTTTTGAACAAAAAAGTTTTACTTGTTTGTGGAGATAACTCTCTTGGGACCTTTGGTCAATCATTACCAAAAACAAATATATTCGGTTTCCAAGTTTTACTTGAAAGAAATTTGACTAATAGTTCATTAAGTTATTTGAACAATGATAGTCTTTTGGATGTATCAACTAATCAATATATTACTGCATTCACAGATGCTAAAAAAGTTTGGGTTGCAGGAAAACATAATTATTTGCCGACAGGTCAAGTAAATGAAATTGGATTTATGGGAATAAATGTTCAACAAAATCCAGATTTATTCCTAATTACTGCTATGACACCTTTGAAGATTGAAGTAGGGTATTTCTCTCAATCATCTTTAGTAAATAACGTAGGGTATGTAACTGGCTTGGCGTTTGATCCTAATAATCAAATCGTGTGGTTTACAGGAAAAACAAATTTGAGAGGTTGGGGTTATGCTTATGATATATCTACTTATGCAAATAATATAGGAGTCATATTGGCTGATACAGACCCTTATTATAACAGAGCAATTTATCGTTATGCTTTTTCAGAGGTAAATGAGATTCCACAGTTTGTAGTTAGTCCTGGATTAGCTTCAGATTATATACCACCTGAAACTTTTCAAAAAATATCAGTAGGAAGATTTGGTTATCTTGCACTGTCAGAAAATTACTATTGGCCTTATGGAGAAAACTACAATGGAGAACTTGGCATAGATTCATCATATACAGACACTCTTTCTGAAAATTTAAAGAATGGATTAAATGATGGGGTAATAGGAATATTGAGTTCTGTTACTAATCCAACTGATATTTCTGCTGGAGGATATCATTCATTGTTAATAGCATCAAACGTAAAACCATCAACTAATACTTTTACATTTGTGAGAACAGGTGGATATCCAACACCTGATATTCTAACGATATACCCAACTCAGCAAACTCTACAATAAAGGATAATAGATTTTAACTCATTTATAATTAAAATATATGAATTTACTTCCTGATTCAAGACAGCTCGTATCAACTATTAAATTGTCTCTCATCAATGCTCCTGAAAGCGGATTTTTTACAGGTGAATATTCTGCTACGTCACAAGCAAAAGTTGCAGAGAATACAAATGTTTTGAATTATGATTTTGAACCGTTGTATACGAATCCAAACGGAGTAGTTGAAAAAAAATACAGTTCAAAGTTACAGAAAATAAATGCTTTTCAAAACGCTCGTGTTCCAGAAGTTAATACTGCAGTCAGCGCCTCATCTTGTACTTTTGCATTTGGCGGGATAGTTCCTGATGAAGTCCATCCAAATTTTGACAGAATTAAGGGACCAAAATACGATGTTAGTTTTGTAGATGACCCAAATGTTACTTCAATACAAAAAACAAGAAATTTAGCATCAGAAAAAAATTTACATCTTCCTCTAATACCATTCAGTACTAAAGGTAATGTACTTACAACATACAATATATGGCAAGTTGTTGGAGCTGATAACAGAGCAACAAAATATATAGGTCCATATGAAACAGGTATAAATACAGGAACTTTAAAAACTATCAACGATCCAAATGGCGGAGCTTCAGTAGAAATAAGTTCAATAGATAAAATCACAACAGTTGAAAGAATTTTTCCTACATCTTATGATGCAATATATCAAAATGGTGCTCAAGTTCATAATCCAGATGGTTCCATTCAAAATATTTTTGCCAGAGGTACTTCTGGAGGAAATGGGTTTCATATCAACCTATCAGCAAGTAATTTAAATCAAAATGATTCAACTTTTCTTGTAGCATTTGAACCTGAAGTTTTCGATAGTAGATACTTGAATAGTTTCATAATTGAGTTTAAAATAGATAAAAAACCAGTAATTAAGGTTTTTGATGCTTCAATAAATGATTACAGAGTTATAACAAATCCAGAAGCCCCAGTTTTTGACAAAAATAATATGCAATCTTATGATATTTATTGTCATTTTATTGGGCCAGTAATATTAATTGGATTTACTTCTGATGTTACTAAATGGAATTCTTTAGTTGGAGCAACAAATGAAGTTTGGTGTCCGCCTAATACTAAAATTTATTTTAAAGTTTCAAACTTAAATATCAAGTTTAGATATTCTGCTATTATATTTAATAATTATAATAATGACCAAGTAGATGATCCAAAAAATCATATAATTTCTCAATTTATTCTTCCAGAAAATTTAGCAAATGACTCAACTTTAGTTTCTATTTTTAATTCATATGAAAAATCTTCATATAGAATTAACCCAGTTGCTGGAAATAATGGATTTGACATTCAAAATCCTTTAGACAAGAATATTTCTTATTTCAGAGATCATAGATTGTCTAGTCCTCAATTTGAAATGGACTTCATACAGTCAAAGCAAAGAAACTTAAAAGAGCAAAAATCAAAAAGATTTGATTATATATTCAAGATTAGATATGTAACTAGTATTGAAGGCCCAGCTTTTATGCAATGCGAAATGCCTCATCCTGGAGTTTTATCTGATGATCCAAATATCAAGTTTGATAATTTAGGTGATAGAAGTAATCAAAAATCTGGTTATGGGTTTATAAATCCTAAGGTTGAAAATCTTTTTGTTCCTGTAGCTGACATATCTGAATTTTTACTTAGTTGGAACGTTTCTTGTGATAGTGATGGTGCTAATAGTTCTATCGTAAAGAAAACAGCAACAGTTGTATTGAAAAACTTAGATACTTCATTAAAAGGTTTCAAAATTATAAATGCAATAGAAAACAATCTTCTATGTATTTCTATTGATGCTGGCTATCTTAATGGTCCTGGATACACTTATTTTCAAGGGTTTATAACAAATGTAAAATATGATCGTTCTGGCTCTGATAGCACATTCACGTTAACTTGCTTAGATATAATGTCTTACACTTTAGGAAATATATATTTTGAAAAAAATATGATTATAGCTGGTATGAGACACGATTTTGCTATAGATAGCCTTATAGCATCCTCTGGGTTTTGGTCTTACTATTTCCGAGATAATTCAAATATAGATGGTGTTGATTTGAGGTTAAATTCTCAATCAGTTCACAATCAGGATTTAATAAAGTGTTCTCCTACAGAAACTATTTTTCCAAAAGTCAAGGCTATACTAGAAAGACTTAATAAAGTAGGAGCTTTGCCAGTTTTTAGATGGGCAGAAAATTTCGGATTTGTTTTGGCAGGACGGTATAGACCTGATGCCATAGATGACGATTTGAAGTTTACTGGTATTGTCTCTGATTCGACAAGTGATAGGTCGATAATATTTTATGATAATAATGCTTTAGTAAATCAAAATGTACCAATTAGTGATCCTGGTTGGCACGGACTAATTGTTGATAGCTTTTCAATTTCTACTGATATGAAAAATTTATCGGCAGGAGTTAAGGCTTTTGCTTCGTCAATTACAGGATTTTTAGCTGATGAAAGATATAATGAAGGGTTTTTTCCAGCTGATCCTAGAGATTATGCCGGAGAAACTCTTTTGGATAAGTTGGCTGTAAAAAAAGATTTTCTAAATTCAGCAACAAATCCATTTGCAAAACCATACATAGGTTTCAGAAAATATTTAGTATCATCTTTACAAAAAAATACAATTCCAGATCAAAGCACACTTGAAAGAATAACAGATGAACTAGAAAAATTAATTTCAAATCCTCAGAGCGAAGTTAGTTTTACTTGTTACGTCACAAAACCATTAAAATTTCACGGCACTTTTGTCATACAAGTATTTTTAGGTAGTTCAACACCAGACTATACTGATAAATATATTTATCAAAGAGTAAATTATAGTTTTAACAAATCAAGAAATGTTATAACAGCAGATGTAACAGGAATTAATATCCCATTCCTGATAAATGATATTAAGTAATTATGGCATCTTTCAACTCCCTTTCTTATATAATTTCAGAACAAATTAAGTTCAGAGACGCAATCGACAATAATAACATTTCTTTGCGAAGTCCTGTGGCTCAGCAAATGCAAATGGTCAATCTTACAAATTCTGACACTACACAGACAGAAGATGTATTAAGATGGGGATATTCAAACTGGGGACTACAAAAAGTTACAGCTGAATACAAGCCAAGAGAAAAGAGATAATGGGCAACACACCAATTTACGGTTTTGGGTATATAGAGCCCAATCAAGACCTTTCAGAAAATATTGATTTAGATGAACTGCGTTTTCGTGCAATTGAAAACCAAATGTACAATCTTTATCAAATTTTTAAGAACGGAATTATTGAAAAAGATTCAAATACACCCTCTTGGAGAATTAGCACTTACGCAAATGACTTTAAATTAACAAAAATTTCAGTCAGTCCTGGATCTGGTTTTGTTTCTTACAAAGCTGCTTACACAACAGCAGCAAAAGATGTAAGTCTGCCAATAATTCCAGTAAATGTTGGCATTTCAAGAGTTTTTGTTTATGCTTATGAAAATGATACTACAGCAGTTGATGGCGATATTGATTTTATAGCATCCTTAACTGAAATCAATGACTCTGTAAACTATATTTCTTTAGGTTTTCTAGACATTGATATAAACCTAAATTTGATAACTCTTGACGAATCAACAAGACAAGATATAACATTATTTTCATCTCTTTCATATTCAATAAAGAATCATAAACATATTGGAGGAAGTGGAAATCCATCTCCAATAGATTTGTCAGAAGAAGTGCAAAATCAACTTACTTCAGAAAATATTTCGAATATTGATGCATCTAAAATTACCTCAGGAACTATAGACTCAGCAAGATTACCAGAAATCAATCACAATTCTTTATCACAAAAAGGGAATCTCACTCACGATCAATTAGAGTCATTGATTTTAGATTACACCAGTGACTCAACGTCAAATACACTTTCTGAATTGTCAATAGCTAATAGACTTCAAATGCTCATAGCGTTGAAAAAACAAAGTGGAAGTGGATATTCTCATATAGATTCAACTCAGATAAATACAATAGTATATGTACCTGGTATATATCCAAACAATTCTACAAATACATCAACTGGAAATAGCTCAGGTTTTGCAATCACATCAGGCGCACCAAGCAAATATACTTTGGCTACGGTTTACAATACAGCGCCTTGGTCATCTGGAAACGGAATAAGCAATAGCGTTTCTACAAGTACTTTTGTATCAGATAAAACGTATGTTACCTTAACTGAATTAAATCAGGCAAAAACAATAGCTTCTGCTGTAGGTTCAACTGTCAATTCATATTACAGTAATATAGCAATAGCAGGTTCAGCAACTACAGGTAGTTTTTCTATTGATACTCCTATAAATTATAGAACATTAGCAGTGCCATCCGCAAGTATATTCAATACATCAGATAATTGGAATAGTGGATTAGTTTTCACAAATACATATTCATCTAATCAACTGAAAGTTGACACTGGACTATATGCATACAAGCTTTTTGATAGTCCATTATCTCTTGATTATAATTCAAAGATTGGAATAGGATTTTCAGCTGGCCTAGGAGAGTCAGGAGCAGCTTTAGGTAAAATATATATGTTTTTAGTGGTTGGTACAGGTGCCTCAGATCCAAACTTAACATCTGACCAAAAAGTAGAATTTGCACCTAACACTGGAACTGCTACAACTGCTATATATATTTCTCCAGTTACAAATAAAAAAATATTTGATGACGCAACATATGGCTCTTCAGGTTCTACGGCTACTTATCAAAGTTTTAACTTGTCTGATTTTGGTGATGATAGCTTGAGAAAATCAGTTTTAGGATATGGATTTTATTTTTCTACTGATCAGGGATGGTCTTCTGATAAGCAAATTAAGTTTGAACTTCTTACACCTTCTGAATCTCAAATTAATCCAAATAATGAACTAGACGATCTTATAAGTTCAAGACGAGCTGCTTCAGGCACAACATCTGCACTATTTACTTGGAATGACCTATATACTTACAAAAATGCTAATTTTTTACTTAGATTTGACTCAGGAGATGTCACAACACAGTTCAATCAAGTTTCGTATGCAGTAGATCTTCCAA
>SXGQ01033687.1_pt1 | contig 14349 bp, 9 predicted proteins | sample 3178371 | NCBI WGS metagenome assembly SXGQ01 (sample SAMN11356859, study PRJNA531348) | freshwater metagenome | isolation source: freshwater sample F1-20 | place: China: Fuxian Lake, Yuxi | collected 2017-12-25
ACCGCCAACAAGATCGGCACCTATTCCCTCGCGGTGCTCGCGGCGGCCCACGGCGTGCCGTTCTACGTCGCCGCGCCATCGAGCACGTTCGACCTGGCTCTGGCCGACGGCAGCGGAATCCCGATCGAGGAGCGGTCGGCGGCGGAGGTGCTTGCCCCGCTCGGGGTGCAGGCCGCGCCGGCCGGGGCCCGGGCCTACAATCCCGCCTTCGACGTCACCCCGGCCCGGTTGATCCGCGGGATCGTCACCGAACGGGGCGTGGTGGCACCCGTGACCGGCGAACGGATCGCGGCCGTGCTCACGGGCGGCACCTGACCGCCGCCACGTGGCCCATGGACGATGGTCAGGCGCCCGACATCAAGTCAGGCCGCGGGCCAACTCGACGAAGGCCCGCACCATCGCGCCGCTGCCTCCCCCGTCGGTCCAGGGGCGCGGCTTCTCTGCGAAAGCGGGGCCGGCAATGTCGACGTGCGTCCAGGGGATGCCGCCGACGAAGCGTTCGAGGAACTTCGCCGCCGTGATCGCCCCACCCCAGCGGCCGTCGCCGACGTTCTTGATGTCGGCCACCTCGCTCTTGATGAGGTCGTCGTAGATCTCGGGGTACATCGGCAGCTGCCAGACAGGCTCCCCGACCGCGCGGGCGGCGGCGGCGACACGGTCGCACCAGGCCTGGTCGTTGGTGAACAGGCCGGCCACCTCTGTCCCGAGGGCCACCATGCAGGCGCCGGTGAGCGTCGCCGCATCGACGATCGCCGCGGGGGCGAGACCGCGGACAACGTCAAGGACGTCGGCGAGCCGGTCTGGCAACTGCCGATGTATCCCGACTACGACGAGCAGATCAAGAGCGAGGTGGCCGACATCAAGAACGTCGGCGACGGCCGCTGGGGTGGGGCGATCACGGCCGCAAAGTTTCTCGAACGCTTCGTCGGTGGCATCCCCTGGACCCACGTTGACATCGCCGGCCCGGCCTTCTCGGAGAAGAGCCGGCCGTGGACCGACGGCGGTGCGTCGGGTTCGATGGTGAGGCCGCTCGTCGAGCTCGCCCGCAGCGGCAAGTAGCCCCGGACGGGTTGGTGCGCCCGACGCTTCGTCGTCCCCCCGGAAGCCCGGGGGGAAGGGGCGACATCCGCCTCTCACGAGACGTCGCGAGCACCTCCGGCGAACCCCGTGCCGAACAGGATTGTCAGGGATGAGTTCGCTGACGGACGGTTAGAAAAGCGTGCCGAGCTCATCGACGAGTTCGCTGAAGCGGGTGAGGGCCGTGGCGACCGGCTCGGGCTTCTCGAGATCGACCCCGGCGTCGCGGAGCAGGTCGAGCGGCCACTTCGACGAACCCGCCCGGAGAAAGCCCAGGTAGCGGTCGAGGGCCCCGGGTTCGCCGTCGGCCACCTTCTTCGCCAGCGTGATCGCGGCGGCCAGGCCCGTCGCGTATTTGTAGACGTAGAACGCATTGTAGAAGTGCGGAATGCGAAGGCACTCGAGTTCCAGCTGCTTGTCGACCACGAACCCGGGGCCGAAATACGTGCCGAGCAGTTCACGATAGATGCCGCGAATCCGCTCGAGCGTGAGGGGCTCCCCCGCCTCGGCCGAGGCATGGCTCTTCCGCTCGAACTCCGCAAACATCGTCTGCCGCACGATCGTGGCCCGGATCGAGTCGATCTCACGCGAAATGATCGCGGCTCGCTCCCTGGGTGACGAGGCCCGCTTGAGGAGCAGCCGCGTGAGGAGTTGCTCGTTGAAGGTGCTGGCCACCTCGGCGACGAAGATGGTGTAGCCCGAGTACTGGTAGGGCTGGGCTTCGGCCGAGAGCCGGGTGTGCATCGAGTGGCCGGCCTCGTGCGTGAGCGTGAAGACATGCTCGATCACGTCCTCCTGGTAGTTCATCAGGATGTAGGGGTCGGAGTCGTACGTGCCGGAGCTGAAGGCGCCCGATCGCTTGCCCGCGTTTGGATAGCGATCACACCAGCGGCCCCGCAGCCCCTGCTCCAGCCGCCCGCCATAGTCGCCGCCGAGCGGCGCGAGCGACTCGATGACGACGGCGACCGCCTCGTCCCAGGTATGCCGCTTTTCGAGTTCCGGCACGAGCGGCACGTAGCAGTCGTAGTGGTGAATCTCGTCGAGGCCCAGGATCCGCTTTCGCAGGTCGTAGTAGCGGTGGACCGCCGGCAGTTGGGCATGCACCGCGGCGATCAACTGATCGTAGACGGCCAGCGGCACGTTGTCGGCGAACAGGGCCGACTCGACGGCCGAAGGATGATTCCTCACCCTCGCCGCGTAGACGTCGCGTTCGTTCGATCCCGAGAGCGTGGCCGCCAGCGTGTTGGCATGGGCCTGGTATTGGTCGTAGAACTGATGAAATGCCGCCCTGCGGACCGTCGGCACCGCATCGTGCAGGAGGGTCGTGAAGGTCGCATTCGAGAGTTCGATCTGCTCCCCGCCGCCCGTCGTGACGCTGCCGAACTTCAAGTCGGCGTCGGTGAGCTGCCGAAACACCTTCGCGGCCGTGCCCGCAAAAGTGCCCTGCATCGCCAGCAGCTTCTCCTCGGGCTCCGAGAGCGTGTGGGCCCGCATGCGGACGATCCGCTCGAGCAGGAGCCGGTAGGGGGCGAGCACCGGCAGATCCAGCCAGCCGGCAAGCGTCGCGGGCGGGATCGCCATGATCTCGGGCCGGATGAAGCTCGCGGCCTCCCCGGCCTTGGTGGAGACATGCTGAAAACGCCCCGTCATCCGCTGCGGCTGGGCCGCTCCCTGATCCTCGCTCGCCCGCAGGTGGGCGTAGGTTCCGAGCCGATCCCCCTCGCGATCAAACGCGAGGTCATGGGCGAGGCACTCTCCCAGCCTCTCCGCCGACGAGGCCAGCGTGCCCGCATAGGCCGCAAACTGCGGGATCCTTTCCTCCCAGACGGCGAGCGCCTCCTCCCAGGCCGCATCGGAATCAAACAGGCTCGCCAGATCCCATGTATCCCCGACGGCCACGTCCTGCCGGGCCGGCAGCGTCTTCACCACAACGTCATTCATGGCGCTGCTCCTGTTTCAGGGTTCTCGGTTCCTGGCGGATCGATCGGAAGAGGGTCGTGCGTCAAAGCCTCCACACGGCCGTCCCCCAGGCGAGACCGCCGCCGAAGCCGCAGATCACGATCGTGCTGCCCGGGCCGATGAGCCCCTTTCGCCAGGCCTCTTCCATGGCCAGCGGGATCGAACCGCTCGACGTGTTGCCGTAGCGGTCGAGGTTCATGAACACCTTCTCCGCCGGCAGTCCGAGCGAATCCCGCACCCCTTCCACGATCCGGGCATTCGCCTGATGCAGCACGTAGAGATCGATGTGCTCGAGCGGCACCCCGGAGCGATCGACGACGGCCCGGATGTTGTCCTCCGCGAGCCGGATCGCCCACTTGAACACCGACCGGCCGTCCATCCGCATGAACTGCTCGCGGCGGGCGATTCCCTCGTTCGTGGGCGGCTGCCGTGAGCCGCTCATCGGACAGGCGAGCAGCCCGGCACCGCGACCATCGGCGCCCAGGGCGAAGGCGAGCAGGCCGTGTTCCCGCCCGGAGGGATCGGGCTCACAGGGCTCGAGCAGCACCGCCCCCGCGCCGTCCCCAAACAGCGGCCAGGTCTTGATATCCTCCGGATCGACGACGCGGGAGTTGGTGTCGGCACCGATCACGAGCGGCAGGCGACTTGTGCCCGCGGCGATGAACTGAGCGGCGGTGATCACGGCATAGGCGAAGCCTGCACAGGCCGCCGTGACATCCATCGCGGGCGCGTCGAGTCCGAGCCGGTTCTGCACGATGCAGGCGGTGGACGGGATGCACATGTCGGGGGTGAACGTGCCGAGCACGAGCAGGTCGATGTCGCCGACGAGACGGCCGGAGTCCGCGATGGCCGCCGCGGCGGCCGCCGCGGCCAGATCGCTGGTGGCCACCTGGGCTTCGGCATGACGCCGCTCATGGATGCCCGAGCGGGCCACGATCCACTGCGGGTCGCAGCCGAGCCGGGCGAGATCGGCGTTGGTCACGATGTGCGGCGGCACCGCGGCGCCGATGCCGGCGAGCCGGAAACCCACGGCGCGACCGAAACGCGAGGGTCGCGGGGAGGTGAATATCTCGGACATCGTGGGTCGCCGGGGGCTTCTGGGCGGACTATTGCTTCGCTTCTGCCGCGGCTTCCTTCTTCTGAACAACCGCCGCCCTGTCGAGGTGGATCTTGCCGAACTCAGCTTCGGGAACGATGTAATACCAGTCGGCAAACCGGTTGTTGAGCTCGCGGACCCGCTTCTGCGCGGCCTTGACCTGGTCGTCGTACTGGTCCTGTTTGCGACGATTCTCGGACTCGACCCGACGACGCTCCTCGAGCGCCACCTGGGCCTTCGCCTCGGCCTCTTCGGCCTTCTTGAGTTCCTCGGCGGCCGCGCCGTCTCCGCCATCGGCTGGCTTCTCGCCGGCAGGCTTCTCCGCGTCGGCCGGCGGGGCCTCCGGCAGGGGATCGATCGCGGGCTTCTCCAGCAGTGATTCATCGAAGCGGGCCATCACGAGCAGGTAACGGCCATTCGCCGCACCGGCCGGCGTGGCCGCCTCCCCGTTCTTCTCCTCGGCCGCCACCGCCGTGCCCGCACCGAACCGGAGCACATACTCCACCCCGTCCTTCATCCCCACGATCGTCTCGCCGTTGGTCGAAAGAATGTCACCCGACTCGAGCGGCAGGAAGCCGCATTCCTTCATGGAGGCATTCGCCTGCGGATCGTCCTGGAATTGAGCGTCGGCCTTGAGATCCGCGCTCAGCCCGGCCGGTTTGCGGACGACGTCGATGATCTTCAGGTCGCCCAGCGCGTTGCGGAGGTCGTTGAGCTTGCCGGACGCCAGCTCCTCCCCGGCGGCGAGCGACTCCTCAGTGGGCGTCACCCCTTCCTTGAAGGCCTCCATCTTCACGAGCGACCACGCGGCGGCCTTGTCGTCGTAGGCCAGCACGATCTGGTTCTTGCGGTTCTGCACCACGCGGATCTTGCCCCCCGACTGAACCGCCTCGAGCGTGTAGTCGTCGAGCACGAGCCGTCGCATGTCCCAGGGCTGGAGCTTGAGCAGGTCTTTCTCGATCCAGTCGTCGAACCGGGTGGTGAACTTCGACGTGTCGAGTTCGACCCGATAGACCCGGTCCTGCCCCGCCCGACGCACGAACCGCAGCGAGCGGCCACCGGCGGGGGCCGCACCGGCCGGCGGCTTGTCTTCCTTGCCGACGATCAGCCGGGCGAGCTTGTTGCCCGAGGCGTCGCGGACTTCGACGAGCTGTCCCACGCCCGTCATGCCGACCTTGATCTTCTCCGGGTCGGGCTCGATCACCCCGTACGTCTCGTGGTCCCCGGGGGAGTCCGTGATCACGTCAAGCACCGGTCGGTCGATGAGTTCGGTGGCCGCTGCGGCGAGCTGGTCCTTGGCGTCGGCGGGATAGTTCTCGTGCGCCGGGAGCACCCACACGCCCCCCGACCGCACCACCTTGAAGGGCTTGAGCGTCGCCGTCTCGTCGTCGAACGACACGATCTCGAGGCTCGCCGCCTTCGTCGCGTCGGCCAGTTCGGGAAACAACACCCTGGCCTGCTCCGCCTCCCCGACGACGGCCCTCTGCCGCAGGCTCGGCCGCAGGTTCAGCCAGCCCCCCAGGGCCAGGAGACCGGCGCCCACGGCGAGGAATCCCGCCGTTCGCCGCATGGCGGGCGACAGACCTCCGTCCGTGGATCGTTTCGTATGTTCCATCGTTTCGCGGTGTCCGTTCATCGATCGATTTCTCCCCTTCACCTGAGCCGTGATTTCGCCACGCCCTCGCGCTCGAGCGCGCGGCGGCGGAAAAAGACGAAGAACGCCACCACCATCGGCGGAATCGGCGGCAGGATGACCGCCAACCACTTCTGCCAATCCTGCTCCCGACGGATCGTGGAGTCGAGTTCCCGTTCGACCTTCTCCACCTCGGCATCCCGCTTGCGACGGAGCTGCTCGATCTTCGTGTCGAGCTTCCGCTGGGCGAGCCGCTGGCTGCTGGCCAGTTGCTGGATCGCCTGCATCGCCGCCTGCGGATCGGTGTCGCCCTGCTCTTCCATCTCCTTGATCTTCTTCTCGAACGCCCCGACCTCCTTTTGCATCGCGTCGCTGGCCTCACGCTCGGCCTCGTCGAACTTGGCGATGAACAGCGCCCTCTGCTTCTCGGCATTTTCGCGGGCACTCGCCACGGCATCCTCGATCCGCTCCAGCGTGCGGTGCTTGGGCTTCCGCTTGCGGACCTCGACAAACCGGTCGTCTTCGGCCAGCCAGTCGAGCACATTGAGGGCAAAAGTGACGTTGTCGAAATCGAAGTTGAACATGTCGTCGCGACGGCTGCGGAGGCCGAAGAAAACGCTCGAAAGCAGGTCGATGTCGGCCACGACGACGGCCCGGATCGCCCCGCCCCCGGCCGCCCCCTCCTCGCCGCCGGCCGCCGCCCGCTCAACCGCTGCGGCCAACGTCATCGTGTCGTCGCCCGGCTTCTCGAACACCCGCAACATTTGCGAGTCGCCCCCCTGCATCGCCTGCTCGACACGATCGATCTCGATCGTTCCCGACTGTTTGCCCGTCCGCGCCAAGGGCGTCCACGACACCTCCGCTCCGGCCGCCTTCTCGAGTCCGCCCGGAAAGGGGAAGAGCACTTCCTGGAGCCCTCTGGTGATCGGCTGCTCGGCGTTGAAGCCCGCCCCCTTGTCGCCCCCGTCGGCACCGAGCGCGGCGTCAATGAACACAAACTCATCCTCGAGAAGCAGCTTGGGATGCGGGTTGTAGCTCTGCCAGATGATGAAGGGCGCCGTGCCCATCGCCCCCATCGCCGGCCGACCACCACCCGAGGCGAGTTTGACGCCGAGCACTTCCCAGAGCGTGTTGATGTCCCCCTTCGGCTGCCCCTGCGGCCCGCCGAACATCGCCATCGGCCCCATCGGGCTCCGCCGCGGCTGGGAGGTGCCGGGCACGCCCTGCATCATCACGGGGAGCGGGTCTTCGAAGATCGCGACGGGCTGGCCCGCCTTGACGGCGGCGACGAAGTTGGCCATCTGCTCCGGGCCGAGCGACGACGGCTGCACCGCGAGAATGACGTCGTAGGTCTCGGCGATCGGCGCCGAGGCGTCCACCTGCACGACGTCGTACTGCTTCTCGAGTTCCTCGACGATGGCCTGCCGCGGCCGCTGCTGGCCGCCCATCATGTCGAAGCCGCCATAGAGATTGGCATCGGTCGTGAGCACTCCGAGCCGCTTCCGTTTCTGCTGGGCCGCCGTGCAGATCGAGCGGATGAGCTCGTATTCAACGGGCGTGCCGCGATCGAAGAACGGCACCACGACCTTCTCCAGACCGCTGGTGATCGCACATCCGAGGAAAATCTCCTGGTCGTTGCGATAGGTTCCGCGCACCCGCGACATCACCCGCTGCGGCTCGATTCCGTACTGCTGGCTGGCGAGCGCCGACTCCTCGGTCCTCGGCTCGGTCGGGATCACCTCGACGTTCACCTTGCCGCGGCCGAGTTGCTCCACATGCCGCAGCGTGTTGAGGAGATTGATTCTCGTCTGTGCGTAGTCCTCGGGAACCGTCGGGCTGACGTAAGCCTTGATGCTGATCGGCCGCGCAGCCTCCAGGGTGCGGAGCAGACGACGCGTGTCGGGCGAGAGCGAACTGATCTGTTCCTGCGACAGGTCGGCCTGCACGTCGGCCGCCCGGAAAAGCAGCACCCCGCCCACCACGGCCGCGAGCAGCCCCGCCGTGCGGGCCAGATAGTGCAGGCCCATCGGGCTGCCGTCACGACGGCCCGTCCAGTGCCGCCGACCGATGAGCACCATCGCGAGATAGAGGCAGACCGCGACGATCGCCAGGAAGTAGGCCACCGACGACAGACTCACCACACCGCGGCCGAAATCGGAGAAGTTTTCAGCAATGCTCCAAGACTTCACCCGTGACGCGGCCGCGGGCCCCATCACGGTGCCGGCCTGCTCGGCGAGCACCAGCGGCGCATTGAACATCAGCCCGAGGATGAATCCGACCGTCAGGTTGGCCGTCAGAAAACTCGCCACCATGCCGACGGCGAGCATCGCCAGGCCGACAAACCAGTAGCCGAGGTAGTTGGCCAGGAACAGCCCCGCGTCGGGCGTGCCCCAACTCAACAGAATGATCAGGTTGCAGATGCAGGAGAAGCCGAGCGCCACGGTGTAGATCCCGACCGCCGCGAGGTATTTGCCGAACACGACCTCCCAGTCGCTCGCCGGAATCGTGAGCAGCAGTTCGTCGGTCCCCTGCCGCCGCTCGTCGGCCCACACGCTCATCGTGATGGCGGGCACGAAGACGAGCAGGATGTAGGGCAGGTAGCGGTTGAGTTGGTCGAGGTTGGCGAGATTGGAGTTGAAGAACTCGGGGGGCCAGAAGGCCGCCAGCGAGCCGAGCAGCACAAACACGCAGATGAAGACGTAGCCGGTGGGATTCGAGAAATAGGCGACGAAGTTCCGCTTGAAGACGGCGTCCAAAACGTGCCATTTCATGGTGTCGGTCCCTCGTGCGAAAGCGTTTTCAGCGGTGGGTCATGCGGTGACGGAAAGACGGATGAGGAGCCGCGGGAGCCGGCCCGGGTCGACATCAGGCCGAACGGGTCAGTTCGTGGAACCGCTCGTCGAGGCTGCGGCCGTCCCGCCGCAGATCGGCCGGACTGCCGTCGAAGCGGATCCGGCCGTCGGCGATCAGGATCACGCGGTCGGCCAGCGCCTCGACCTCCTGCAGGATGTGGGTCGAGAGGAGGATCGTTTTTCGCTCGCCAAGCCGCCGGATCGTCTCACGGACTTCGCGAATCTGGTTGGGATCGAGGCCGCTGGTCGGCTCGTCGAGAATCAGCACGTCGGGCTCGTGGAGCAGGACCTGCGCCATGCCGACCCGCTGCCGATAGCCCTTCGAGAGTTTGCCGATCGCCTTGCCGATCACGCTGCCGAGTTCGCACTGCTTCACGACCGCCTCGATCCGCTCCTTCTTCCGCGAGCCGGTCATGCCCCGGGCGTCGGCGAAGAACTCGAGCAGGCCGCGGGGCGTCATGTCGGGATAGAGCGGGCCGTTCTCCGGCAGGTAGCCGAGCCGCTCGGCTCCGGCGAGCCGGTCGGTCGACATATCGTGGCCGGCGATCCGCGAGGTGCCAGTGGTGGGGGCGAGGTAGCCGGTGAGGATCTTCATCGTGGTGCTCTTCCCGGCGCCGTTCGGGCCGAGAAAAGCGACGATCTCGCCGCGGGGGACGCGAAACGAGACGTCTTCAATGGCGATGAAGTCGCCGTAATACTTGCTGAGGCCATCGGCCTCGATCATGGCCTCGCCGGAAGAGACGGATGGGCGTGGGGTCATGGTTTTCCGATGCGGGGGGATCACTCCAGGAGACGCTCATTGTTTCCGACGGGGCCGATCCCGGCAAGGCGGGACGCCAAGCCGCTCGGGGACGCGTCCGGGAGCGGCGGCGAACCTTGGACCGAGGATCGCGGAGCCGATTCGAATCGGTTAGATTCGACCGTGCTCAATCCCCCTGTCACACGAGAGTTTCGCATGCTTTGCTCGAGAGCCCATGGAGTGGCGATCTGCCTGACGGCCGGCACATTCTGGCTGGTGGCCGCAGAGCCCGTCTTGGCGCGAGCCGGCGACGTGGTGGAAGCCGCAACCGCGGGCGAGCTCGACAAGGCGTTCGGGGCTCTCGCGAAAACGGTGCAGGAACAGGTTCGCGGCGCGCCAACCAAGGCCGTGACGCTCTATGCCTCGGGGGCCGAGGGCTCGCTCGCCATCATGCAGTGGACCCTGCTCGAGCGCGTCGGTGAACAGGGGCGAAAATCGCTGGCGGCCGACCATCCGCAGGCCCTCGCGTGGCTGCTCGGTGATCGCGACGCCCTGCAGACGCTCCTCTCCGCGGGCGATCCCTCGGAAAACCGCTGGCCGCAGGCCGTCGGCCTCCTCTGCGGCATCGTCGAGGACGACGCGGAGGCGAAGTCGGGGGTGCCGCTCCGGATCGCCGTGGCCACGGCGATGACGTTCGCCGCCCCCGTCACGTCGTTCGCCGACAAGCAGCCGATCGAAGCCCTGCCACGATACCGGGCATTTCGTGACTGGAACGCCGCTGGAGTCCTCTTTCCCTCGTTCCGGGAACTCACCGCCTGGGAAATGCGGTACGTCGTCGGCAGCTGGGCGCGGGAAGACGAACTCGTCTGGGCCAGGGGCGCGATCCGCGGTGATCTCAAGAACCGAGGAAAGATCGGTGAGGCGGCGTTCATGGTGCAGTACACGGAGAAGAACCGCAGCGGCGCGAGCGTGCAGGACGAGGCGAAGTTTTACGACTCCAAGCCGGTCACGCTGCCGCTGATCCTGGAATACGGCGCGGTCTGCGGCGGCATTTCCAAGTTTGGTTCGGCGATGTGCCAGGCCTTCGGCGTGCCGGCACTGCCGGTCGGGCAGCCCGGCCACTGCGCGTTCATCTGGCAGCGGGAGGATCGCTCCTGGGCGCTCAACAACGACATCTCCGGCTGGGCTGAGAGCAGTCGGCACGACGGCATCCACACCACCTGGGGCACCCGGGCCTGGTTCATGCCCCTCATGCAGGCCGTGCAGAAGAATCCCGAACGGTTCGTCGCCGCCGAGCGGCTCCGCGCCGTGGCGGCTCTCGCCGACCAGAACGAGCGGGCCGACATCCTCGCCGCGGCCTGCCGGGCCTGCCCGCTCGACTTCGCGGCCTGGCTCGACCGCGCGGCGGCGATGCGAGCCGCAGCCGCGAAACCGGCCGATTGGAAAACGGCCGCCAAGGAAGCGGCCGGCGGCTTTTCCGACCATCCGGCAGCCTATGCGGTGCTGCTCGCGTCGATGGATGACGGACTGATGCCCCAAACGGCGACGCCCGCCGAACGCCGACGATTCGCCGTCGCCACAGCCGGGACGCTGTCGCGCATGGCGGCATCGGGAGCCGATCCCAGCCTGATCGCTGACGGGCTGCGGACGACCCTGATCGTTCAGGGGCGTGCGGTCGCCCCCGGCCAGGACAACCAAATCTATCGAATCATCTTCGCCGAACCGGCCGCGGGCGAACCGATCAAGCCCGAGGACTCAAAGGAGATTGTTTCGATGTTCGTGGCCGCGGTCGACGCGCTCGATGCGGACAAGAACGGACCGGCCCGCGCGGCTTGGCGGACGGCCGCTGAACGAACCGCCCGCGGGCTGATCTTCCAGCCTGGCACGAGGGACAACGCCTTGACCGCTCTGCAGGCCACGGTGCGGCGGCTCCAGAACGCAAAGCGGATCGACGACGCCCGCTGGCTCGCCGACCGGCTCATGGACGCCTTGAAGCAAGCCGGCGACGCGGCGTCACTCGAGACCGCGACGGACCTGCGGAAGTCGCTCGGCTGAGATGCCGCAGCGCAGCCGGCATCGGGCGAACGGAGCCCAGGAGGGGCGGAGTGAGCGTCCGGCGACGGGGCATGGGCAGCCCCGACCCTCACGAGGCGTCGCGAGCACCTCCGGCACCCCCCGTGCCGGAGAGGATTGCATCCATGACCTTTGTCCGCTGGATCGACCGGTGGAAACGCCGCGGGTTTCCACGGTCGATGGCAGACGTGTCCCACAGTCTGCTACGGCAGCCGCTCCAGCCGGGGTGACGTATCGCCTCGCTGCCATGCGATGTGCGTTCGCCAGGCGTCGCTCGTATCGGGATGGTCGGCGCGGAAGTGCACGCCTCGTGTCTCTGCCCGGTCGATCGCCCCACGGATCATCAGCCGGGCCACCTCCAGCATGTTCTGCAACTGCCAGCCCTGAGGATCGGCGAACTGCCGCGGCAAGACGTAGCGACACCAGCTTTCCACGGTGGTCAGCGCCTCGGCGAGTGATTCGCCGGTTCGCTCCACGCCGACATGCCGCCACATGACGGCCCGCAGGGAGTTGCGGATGTCGGCGAGATCGAGCGCGGCCACGTCGGTGCCGTTGCCCTGGTCGAGAACGGCAGGCGATTCCGCGATCGGGGGCACACGAAACTCTTCGCCCGCCGGCGGCCCCTCCGCGAGCACCTCCGCACTTGCCGCCTCGCCGGCCCGGGCGCCGTAGACCAGGCCCTCCAGCAGGCTGTTGCTCGCCAGCCGGTTCGCGCCGTGCAGGCCGCTCGATGTCACCTCGCCCGCCGCGTACAGGCCGGGAATGCTCGTCCTTCCGGCCGTGTCGATCGACACGCCACCGATCATGTAGTGGGCTCCCGGCCGCACGGGGATGCGATCGCGGGCGAGATCGAGACCGAACTTCGCGCAGATCGCCGCCATGCCGGGAAACCGCCGCCGCACGACATCGGGATCGAGATGCGAGAGGTCGAGAAAAACATTGGCGTGGTGCGTGCGTTGCATGACGACGGTGATCGCGCGGGAGACGACGTCACGCGGAGCGAGTTCACCGCGGGGGTCGAACTCCGGCATGAACCGCCTGCCGTCGCGGTCGATGAGATGCGCTCCGGCTCCGCGAACCGCCTCCGTGATCAGGCTCCGCGCGCCACCGGCGATGTAGAGCACCGTCGGATGAAACTGCATGAACTCCATGTCACGGAGCACGGCCCCCGCCCTCCAGGCGAGGGCCATGCCGTCGCCGCTCGAGCCCGGCGGATTGGTCGATTCCCGATAGAGTTGGCCAGCGCCCCCCGTGGCGAGGATCGTTCGCCTCGCCCAGACGAAGGTCTTGCCATGCTTCGGATTCCAGACGAGCGCACCGCGGCAGACCGACTCGTGGGTGATCAGGTCGATCGTGAAGGTGTCGGGCCACACCGCGAGGTTGTCGAGCTTGCGGGCCTGTTCGATCACGGCCCGCATCACCTCGCGCCCCGTCGCGTCGCCGAGGGCGTGGACGATGCGATGGTGGCTGTGTCCGCCCTCGCGGCCGAGTTCAAGCGCGCCGTTCTGCTCGTCGAACCGCGTGCCCCAGGCGATCAGTTCGGCGATCCGGCCGGGCGCCTCGCGAACCACCGCATCGACCACGTCGGCATGGCACAGCCCGCAGCCCGCGGTGAGCGTGTCGGCGACGTGGTTGTCGAAGCGGTCCTCGGGATCGACGACGCCGGCGATGCCACCCTGCGCCCACTGGCTCGACGAGCCCTGCAGGTCGTCCTTGGTGACGACCGTCACGGAAAGCCGTGGATCGACGGCGAGCGCCGCGCGAAGACCCGCCAGCCCCCCGCCCAGGATGAGCACGTCGGTGAAGCAGTGCGGGACCCGCTTGGGGCCGAACGACACCAGATACCGCGGACCGGCGTACAGTTGACTCATTCGGCTGCCGCGCCCTGCATGAAGGCTTTGAACTGCTCGCGGTAGTCGGTTGGCGGGCGGCTCCGCCGGCCCTCCGCCTGCCCCCCCTTCACGTCGCTGGGCACGTCGCGGTTGCTCCGCACGCCGCCGGGCCGCAGGCCCAGGCTCCTCACCGCCTGTTCGAACTCGCCGCGCTGCCGCGCGTCGCCGTTTCGCGCCATCCGCTGCATCGCCTCCCACCGGGCGAGGAAGTCGCGGGCCTGCTGCGGCGTCCAGCCGAGTTCGTCGAGCACGGTGGTATCGCCCGAATCGACCGACTGCCGCAGGTGCTCGATCGCGAGGTCGGCGGCGTTTCGGGCGTTGGCGAGATCCTGTTCGCCCCACTCCATGTCGCGGTCGCGCCGCTCGCCACCGGCTGTTGCGTCGCGTCGACCGGCCCATCCGCCGTCGCCAGACCGGCTGCCGGCCGCCGCCTGTGAACCTTCACCGGGCTGCCCGGCTTCGCCTGAGCCCTGTTCTTTCCCCTGACCGGCGGTTTGGCCGGGTTGTTGGCCGGGCTGTTGGCCGGGCTTGCCAGCGGCTTCGCCGGCGGGTTCTGCGCCCGGACCTTCTCCCCGCTTGTTGCCATCTTTCGACGCCTGCTCACCTGCGGCCGCTGGATTGTTTTGATCGCCCTGTTGTCCCGCGCCGGATTTCTCCGGTGACTGTGGCTGATTTCCCTCGGGGCCCGCGCCCGGCTTGCCAGCGCCCGACTGCGGCTGGCCTTCGCTGCCCTGGCCTTCTCTCGGCTGTCCCTGCCCCGTTCCCTCTCCCTCTCCCTCTCCTTGCTGGCCTTGGCTCTCGGCACCCGCTGCCTGTTCGCCCTTCCCGCTCTCACCCTGCCCGCTCTCACCCTGCCCGCTCTCACCCTTGCCGCTCTCACCCTTGCCACTCTCGCCCTTGCCACTCTCACCCTTGCCGCTCTCACCCTTCCCGCTCTCGCCCTTCCCGCTCTCGCCCTTCCCGCTCTCGCCCTTCCCGCTCTCGCCCTTCCCGCTCTCGCCCTTCCCGCTCTCACCCTTCCCGCTCTC
>SXGQ01060752.1_pt1 | contig 14349 bp, 8 predicted proteins | sample 3178371 | NCBI WGS metagenome assembly SXGQ01 (sample SAMN11356859, study PRJNA531348) | freshwater metagenome | isolation source: freshwater sample F1-20 | place: China: Fuxian Lake, Yuxi | collected 2017-12-25
AACAAACCTTGACTTTTGAAATATTCGACGCATCAGCCATCAATCTGGCCTCAATCGTTTGTCCAGAGTAAAGGGTTGGTGATGCCAATAGCGCGTAACTGCGCCCCTTAAAATACTCAGCTATTTCAATCGAAGGTATAAACGTTGGCGTCTCAACTCGACCAACACGACGGGTAGCTAAACCCTGACATTTGATTAATAAAGACCTTTTTCCAGTCAGACTCGAACCCTGAATATTAGCCAGCGTCGATACTCCATTTGCCTCATTCGATACCTCACTGGTAAATCCTTGTACTGATCCAGGAAACTCGAAGTGGAACCGCGCTCCATTTTTTAGCACAATTTTTGCTACACCTGCAAGCGCACAAGCCATATTCACAATGTGCATCGCCTCAATGGCAGCATCTGTAATAACACGGCCTCCATCGGCCGATGGCAAGTAGAGGCGATCGGCCACAGGGCCACGCCAATCTGGGCCAGCATCGATTCCTGAAAGTCCGAGTTTTATTCCAAGTATGCACCCGAGGTTTCCAGAGTTACAGTCTGTGTCCCAACCGGCAGTATTGACAATCATCAGTGACTTCTGGAAATCATCTTCCCCATAAAGCAAGGCAAGAATGATTATTCCATGATTAGGAATAATATGGCAGTTACCGCCATAAGTATCATATCCGTAATGTTTATCGAGAAGGTAACGAGCCTCACGCCAATTCGGAATAGTCTTATGCCATCCCCGAATTTCGCCAATCATCTTATAAATGATGGATACTCTGGGAATTAATCCCACCGCAACATCAAGAAGTTTATTTACATCCTTTTCAACAAATGCCGCAGATTCAAGAGCGGCAATAACTTGCGCTCCGTATATCGCTTCTCCATCATGGCTGACACTCGCGGCGCGTTGAGCCAAGCCCGCGGCGCGCTCAGGATCACCAGGGACAACCATGGCCCAGCCATCAATAAATATTTGAGCGCCGACCTGCTCAGCTACCACCTTTCCATTGAGTGCAAGGGAACCACTTGCAGGCGCATCAATGCCAGACTTTAAGCGCAAGTAAGCGGTGTGCTCTGTTGAGTTGCCCATTCCACCCCACCAGAGAATAGTCTCTTCCTCAATCAAGTAATTTAGCCAGGCTTTGCCAATCTGAGTAGCGGTTATAGTATCTGCGTTGCCATAATCCTCAAGGGCACGAATAAACGTAAAAGTTCCTGTTATATCGTCATCGGTAACAATTAAGGGAACATGCTTTTTTGTTAATTGGCTAACCCTCTCGTGCACGTAGTAGTTGATATCGCCAAGATACTCTTCAATTCTTTTGTTTGACCATGCTTCAAAGGGCCTTCCTAGGTAAACGCCAATAATTTTCCCGAGGACGCCAGCATAAACTTGCTCAGCAAAAGCCTTATCAAGTTTCATTTGTTTTCCCCTAATCTGTACTTAACAAGTTTGGATATAGCAAAACCAAAAGTAGGAATATCAGACCAGAGAACTTCGTCTAGCCAAAATATCTGCAGCAGTCCGGATTCGACAGGGTCGTTAGCTGCCTATAACCCTGTATCAAGAGCGGCGACAGCATCACAATCTCCTCCCAGCTCGCATACTATGCGATAAAATTCAAGCAGGCTTCCTGCATTGGAAACATTCAAGAGACCGCAGATAGAGCCTCTAAAGGATTTAAGAAAATACCGTTTACGGAAGGGCTCCACCCATAAATATTGTTAATTCCTACCAACACTTTTGGGGATGCGGATTTAATTTTCGCAATCTCATCCCCTAATAGAGAACGCAGTGACTTGCCAGCGCCGTGCTCAGTTGCTTCGCATCGGAGCCTCGATGCCAGAATAGAAAATGCACCGAGTTTGGATTTTTGTGATTGCCGACATTTGAGTATTGAACCATCCCCGACGAGCACGATCTTTAGATGTCATGGATGCAAGCCCAATTTAATCTGTGCGCATTACTCCACCAATAACGAGCTTGACGGGCAGGAAATTCAAGCTCCCTTGCGCCTCAACATAATACACCCTACTCGTAAAAATTCGCGTGCAACTTTGCGCATGATCCCTCTCCCCATCATCTAATGGCCATAGACCACTTTTATCACTTTTTTTGGTATTACCAAAGATATGACCCGCGTAACAAACGCAAGTTGCACAATTTATACAGAACGGCATTGGTAGCCCAAACCACTCGGTGCACTCCGCCAGCAGCTCGACCACGCCTACCCACACTCCGCCGCAATGGACACACCGCCGAGGGACACACTAATTTCTTTCTTCCTGATGGCTACTTGGGCCAGTGCTGGGTTCGCCGCCATCAACGTCTAGGCGTCGATGCTGGGATGTCCAGTTGATGATCGTCCGTAATTCTGACCCCATAGTTGGCCCATGCCCCCTCTCGAGTAACATACCCTTGCCTGACGTCTTCGAGCACCTCCTCGAAAGGCCGCGATACCGGATCGCCGTTGCCGCCGCCGCCGCCAGTCATAGTCTCGATCACCGTGCCAGCCACCAGGCCGCGGGCTCGCATCTTTAGAAGCCGTTCCCTGCCTCCGTCCGGCAGCGTTATCTCGATGAAGGGTCCTGCGCCGTCCTTGCCGCCATTTAGGCCCCATGCCGGCGTTTTCGAACGCTCGAACCATAGCGCGCAATAGCAATCCTCAAGCAATTTGTAGCGGCGGATGACGCCGCATCCGCCGCGATAGCGCCCCGGGCCTCCGGAGTCCTTGCGTATCGAGAATTCCTCAAGCCGGACCGGGAACTTCGTCTCATAGACCTCGGCGGGAATGTTGCGAAAGCCGCCGTTCACGAGATTGATCAGCGCGCTTTCGCCGTCACTATCGCTACGTCCGCCCCAGCCTCCGGCGGTCGGTTCCACGGCGATCCACTGACCCCGCTTCGGATCGACCGAGAAGAAACCCGCAACCATCGAGTCGCCGTAGTGGGCCGCCGTCGATCGTTCCGGCATGGCTACGGACATGCAGCTAATAAACAGGTCTGCCAGCAGGCCAAGCCCGGTAAAGTACCATTCGCAAGCCGAAGGCTCCCGGGCGTTGAACACGCAGCTTTCCGGGATCTTCACGGTCATCGTCTCGAACGATCCCCCGGTGATCGCGCGATTGGGATTGATCATGGTCTTATATGCCAAACGCAACAAGGAAACGGTCTGCGTGACGCCGCAGTTGACTGAGCCGGGAACCGGCCCGGAAGAACCAGCCAGATCAACCGTCAGGGTCTCGCCCTTGATGGTAAGGGTGAGCGCCACACGAATGGGAGTTTTGCCGGTGCCGTCATCGTCCAAGTAACCGTCGCGCGACCATGTCCCATCCCTGATGGCCGAAATCGCTTCGCGGTCCATGCGCCGCGACTGTTCGAAGATATTCTGGCATGCAGAGCGATAAGTTGGCACTCCGATGCGGTCCAGAAGCTGGGCCAACCTGCGCTCTCCGGTGCGGATCGCGGACACCTGACTTCCCAGGTCACCGATGGTTGCGTCCTTGAGCCGCGTATTCAGCCTCAGATGGTCATACCATTCGCGGATCGGCTTGCCCTTGGCTATGATGCGGGTGGGACCGAGCCTGAGGCCCTCTTGATAAATATCGGTGGACTGCATGGTGGAACCGGGGTCAATCGCCCCGATATCCCCCCAATGTGCCCGCGCGGCCCCAAAGCCCACCAATTCACTCTTGTGGAAGATCGGCCCGATTGCAGTGACGTCATGAAGATGAGTGCCCTGCAAGTAGCTGTCATTCATGATGAAGACATCGCCCTCGGCAATGTCATCGCCATAATAGGCTTTCACGTGATGTACGCACGCGTCGATCGCGCCAATGAACAAGGGCACGCCAGTTGACTGGCCAAGCATATTGCCGAACTCGTCCATCAACGCCACTGCGCTGTCCTTGCCCTCATAGATGACTGAGGAATGAGCAGACCGCCAGAGTGAAGCATTCATGTCCTCTGCACAGGAAATCACGAAATTTCGCACCACCTCCGTGGTGATCGGATCTGCTGTCACGTTCATGCTGTGGCTCCCGTCGTTGTTCCCGACCTGGCAAGCGACAAGTGTCCGCCGTCAATCATCCGCACTTGCCAGCCTGGCGGCAACAAGGTTGTTGCGGTGCCCTCTTCGATGATTGCCGGGCCAGAAATGACATCGCCGGGCGCAATGGCGTTGCGGTCTATTATGGCCGTTTTCCTCGCCGCGCCCGCAAAATAGACGTTGCGCTCCCGCGCAGGTTTGGCGGCTTGCATGGCCGGCGGCGCGCTGTTCGGGCGCTTCAAGCGTCCTAAGGCGGCCAACCGGATGGTGGCCATTTCCACTCGGCCATCCGGGGTTGAATGACCGTATTGGTGCTCATAGGCGGCATCGAACGCATGGCGAACCAATGACATGTCAATCGGACCTTCCGGCACGGGGATCGTCATGACGTATTCCTGCCCGTGATAGCGAAAATCGACAGAACGCTCGAAGGTGATTGCATCGACTTCGATGCCTTGCGCAATCAGGTCTGCCCGACCCTTGCCTGCAAGTGCGGAGAAAGCGCCCTCTAGTTCGGCACGGTCCTGTACGTCCCAGAAGCCGTACAGATTTTTCTGGAAGTCATGGCGCACATCTGTCTGCAACATTCCCCAAGCTGAGAAAGCCCCCGGAAATGCCGGGACGATTACTTCGCGGATCTGCAATTCTTCGGCCAAGGCGGCGGCCTGCGCCGGGCCCGCGCCACCAAATGCCACCAACGAGAAGTCTCGCGGATCTATGCCGCGGCGAATGGTGATGGTGCGTATTGCGTCAGCCATCCTCGCATTGACAATGTCCAGCACACCCTGCGCCATGGCCTCGGCGCTCATCCCAAAGTTCTTACCCATATTTCCGAGGGCGGCGGCGGCCGCCTTTCCGTTCAGCATCGTGCCGCCACCGGGAAAGTTCGATCCGTCCAAACGGCCCAGAACAAGGTTGGCATCGGAAACCGTGGGTTCAGAGCCGCCGCGGCCATAGCAGACCGGGCCTGGATTTGCCCCTGCAGATTGCGGCCCGACGCGCATTGCCCCGGCTTCCTGCCATGCAATGGATCCGCCGCCAGCACCAATCACATGGATGTCCACTACCGACATCTGCACCGGCAAGCCCTCAAGCTTGGTTTCATTCGACACCGAGGGTTGGCCGTTGATGATCAGGCTGGCGTCAAACGACGTTCCCCCCATGTCGACGCAAATCAGATTTGGCCGGCCTGCCGCCGCGGCAAGCGCCTTGCCACCGATCGCGCCGCCAACCGGACCCGACAGGAGCGTCTGCAACGGGTTCTCGCGGGCGCTGGCAGCACTCATTACGCCACCGTTGGACTCCATGATGTGCAACCCCTGACCTGCAGGCAGCTGGCCCTTAAGTTCGCTGACCAGAGTCGATAAATATTTGCGCACAACTGGCGCCAAGTAGCTGTCCATCACGGTCGTCGAGGTGCGCTCGAACTCGCGCCATTCGGGCGACACTTTGTGGGAAAGCGCGATGTCAATGCCTGGTAGGCGCTGCGAAATGTAGGCCGCGGCAGCAAGTTCATGGACCGGATTCTTGAAGGAAAAAAGGAACGCGATGGCGATGGCCTCGAACTTCTCCCGCTTGGCAGCCTCCACAAAGATGTCCAGATCGTCGGTGTTCAGCGGTTCGATCACCTCGCCGCTGGCTGCGATCCGCCCCCGCGCTGTGAAGGTGTGTTGCAGGGAAACCAGCGGCTTGGGCTTGTTCCAGCGGATCGAAAAGATCGCCCCGCGGTCATTGCCCTGGATTGTGTAGATGTCCCGGAAATTGTGGGTGGTCAACAACCCGACCATGGCGCCGCAACGAGTCAGTAGGGCATTGAGCCCTACCGTAGTGCCGTGGACAAAGAAATCAATCGTTGCATCGGCCGGTATCACCTGCCTGATGCCCTCCAATACCGAAAGTGCAGGGTTTTCCGGAGTGGACAGGACCTTGGCCGCCCCACATTCGCCCGTCGCGCTGTCCTGAAAAACGATGTCGGTAAATGTCCCGCCGATGTCTGCCGAAATACGATAGTGCTTGCTCACTACCGTGCCCAATACTTGCACCGCAATGGGACCATACCGGCCACGGAAACGGCGGGGACCCTTTCCTGACCGTCAGCTTCGAAGGAAAGTAAATATATGCTCCCTTGCCCCTCGCTGTAATACACCCTAATCATGAGAAATTCTCGTACAACTTTGTACGTGATCCCACCCCCCATCATCTCATGGCAATAGACCACTTTTATCACTTTTGTTCGATATTCGGAGAGATATGAGCGGCATAACATACAGAAATTGCACAGTGTCTTCATTACAGCTTCGGCAGTCATAAACGTTCAGTGCGCTCCGCAAAACACCAGCCACTTCCGCCCCTTTGCCACCGCCCCGTCCAGCATGCGCAAATGCAAATGCACGTGTGCGTTCAGCGTCGCGCCAAAGCGGTGCACAAACAACACCCCGCCGCTGCGGCCTGCCGCCGCCGTGCTTGTGCTCGCTCCCGCTGTCGCGCGCTTCACTTCGCGCATCGCGATCCCCACCACCCGCTTCAAGCAGTCTGCATCACGATCCAAAAAGTAGCGCAGGCGCTTCGGAAATACCACCACCCACTGCATCACTGCCGCACTGCCACTGCTGGAAACACATGCTCCACCATGCGCCGTGTGTTGCAGCCCGGGCACATCCCGCGCCCCTTGCACGAATACGCTACCAAAAAGTCCTGGCCGCACTGCTCACACCGCGCCCTCACTGCCGAAGTGTTAGCGGAGATGCTCGAACAAGGCTACTTTCGAATCGAGGAAGCCTTCCTCCTCATGGTCCGCATTCTCTACCTCAATGGAAAGGAGCTGTTCTGCTCGAATCCCACTAACCCGTCTTGAAGCAACAACTCAGAAACTGTTTCCAGGAGATTGGATGTCCCGCTATGGTCTTCGCCCTGTACGCCGGTGGTCGCCGCATCCCTATTGCTCGTACAGTTTCTCAAAGGTTTTGAGCAGCGCCGGATTGTCGCCACGAACATAGACCGGAATATGCTCAATGGGCGCAGAAGCCTTGACGGTCTGCCCTCCCGCGAGTTTCTTACCCGTCCACGCATCCGTCCAATCCGTTCCGGCCGGCAAGTAGACTTCCCTGCTTCGCGCCTCGAATTTCACGATAGGAGCCACCAGCAGATCCGGTCCGAACAGGAACTGGTCTTCAATCTCGGTTGTTATTGGGTCCTTCTCAAAGTCAAAGAACACTGGCCGCATGGGGGGCACTCCTTTTTGCGACGCCAGTTTCATCTGCTCCATCACGTAGGGACGCAGGCGCTCCCTGAGCATGATCGCGGCCCGGACATGGGGGTAGGTATCGCCGCCAATCGTCCACGCTTCGTTGTTGGGCCGCGTCATATCGCCATGCGTCCGGAAGACGGGGGTGAACACACCATACTGGTACCAGCGGATCATCAGTTCATGAAAGCGCGGGCTTGAGTTGTCCTTCGTAATAAAGCCGCCGATTTCGCTGGCTCCCCATAGGATGCCGCTCATCGCGAGGTTGAGTCCCGCTTTCATGTATTCCTCGAGATGCTCAAATGACGAAAAAATATCGTGCGCGGCGGGAGCGGCCCCCCAGCGCTGACTGCCGGCCCAGGAACTGCGGCAGATCGTAACCACTTCCATTTCACCAGCTGAAACCAATCCTTCGTAAATATTCTTCTGATGGGCCACAGGGTAGTAGCCGTGCGCTTCCGTGGCGGGTGCGATGTGGTATTGCACCTGGTCGTACTCCTGAATCTCGTGGAAGTCATCGCTGGGATCAAGCCAGAAGGTTCGAATGCCCAAATCGACATAGTTCTGCTTCCACTTGCTCCAGAGAAACTTGGCGGCTTCTGGATTGGTCGGATCGTACTGCCGCGCGCCCTCGCCTAGGAATCGCGCCCCGGGAATGTTGTCGCGGCTTCCTGAGATGGGAGTGTTCTTGTAGTGAATGAAAAGGTCGTGGTCCCGCATGTAGGCAAAGTTTTCGCTCTCCGGCACCACAAAAATCCACGGCGAGATCATGATCCGGATGCCGAGGTCGTTCATCTCTTTGACCATAGCCAGAGGGTCGGGCCAGTACTTGGGGTCCAGCTTCCAGTCGCCAGTATGCTCCCAGTGCAAGAAGTCAATCACCAGCACGGACACGGGCAGATTGCGCCGCTTGAATTCGCGCGCCACGCCGAGGAATTCATCCTGCGTCTTGTACCGCAGCTTGCACTGCCAGAGCCCGGACGCCCAGTAGGGGAATTCCGGCGCGTGGCCGACTACGTCCGCGTAGTGCTCCATGATCTCCGCGTAGGAATCCCCGGCCGTAATGTAGTAATCGAGCTGGCGGCAGCCATAGGAGACCCAGCGCGTCCGATTGTTTCCAAACTCTACCCGTCCGAGCGAGGGGTTGTTCCAAAGCATACCGTAACCAAGGCTCGAAACCACAAAGGGCACCACGTGCTTGACGTGCCGCTGGTAGAGATCGATGACCGAACCCTTCAAATTCACTCCGCCCGTGGCGTTGAGGCCCATACCATAGAAGCGCTCACCCTGACGTGGCGCCAGATGGAGTTCCGACAGAAAGAGGCCATCGCCGTTCGGCTTGAACGTGCGCGTGCCAGGATTGTGCGCGCCCACGACGTAGTCGTACTCGCCCACAATGAGTACCTTCTTGTCACCGATGTGCTTGAAGAACTGCAGGTGGCCCTTCTGGGTATAAATATCGTGGATCTGCGCGGAAACCTTCCCATTTCGGATGGTGGCTTCCGTCGGAGTGATTTCAATCTGGCCCTTGGTCGCAGAGGGAATATCCAACGCCCAGTCCGAGGTCTGACCGCCCCCGCGGGGTACCACCCGCACCCGAAGGCCATCTTTCCCCCATGCATCGATCATCACCGTCTGGCCTTGATCGGTGTAAACCAACCGGCCATTTTCGTTTCGTGCTCTCAAATCGCCGAATTTCATAAAAAATTCAAGCTCCCAACCCCCTACTGTTTATAAAAGCCGGCCACGCAGTATTCAAGTTCCACCCTGCACTAGCTTCAGCCTGGCCGCTTCCCAATGTTCAATGATCACTTTTGTTCGATATTCTGAAATAGCTACGGACAAACTCTTATGTTGCGCCACTCAGCTCAACGCCGCGGTTCCAATCACTGGTTTTGTCTCCGCCATTTCAAACGAGGTAGATAAACGAAGATTCCATGGCGGCGTACTACTTGCAACAATAGGAATAATTGGCGTCAAACTGCTCGGAACCACACGCGCATTTCACCCGGAGTGCGGTTATCCCACGTTGCATAGGGCACCGCAGTTACATCCGTTGTCACTGCTGTTGATGGCCGGCCGCGGCGATATAGCACATCCTCACTCCAACCTTCATCATCAACAACGGTGCCTTGTCCACGCAACACCGTAACGCCGCCCAGTAAATCGCTATGGTGTTCAATCATAAACCGATCCAACTGGTCAGCATTCAGGGCAATCCGATCTAGGCCAATGTTTCCGTTGTCCACGCCTTCCATGCAATAAACAATGGGTCCGCGTTGCAGCGCAAACCGACCCTGCGTTTGGCGAACATTTGGATTCGCATAGACCGCTTGCACCGGCATTTCCAGGTCTAAGCCCAGCCGGTCGCCGCTGTGCCACTCGTGTGTCACCGCCACATAGCCGTTTTTGGGGTCTGCGCTGTGCACCAGCCTTCCATTGACTGTCACCTGCCATCGGTCACACCAGCCCGGAATGCGCAAGTACAATGTAAAGGTTTGCGGTTGCTCAAGCGATAGCTCTAGCATCACATTGCCGTACCACGGATACTCGGATGTCAGCCGCACACGAACCACCTGTCCGCCCACCAAAATACTGGCGATGTTCTGAGGGTAGAAGTGTAGCCAAAGACCATCAGCCGAAGTTGAATACACATAGTTTCCCAGACTAGCCAAGATACGGCCCAGGTTCGGCGGGCAGCATGGACAATCAAACCAAGGCGTTCTGTGGTGATCGCCGGCACTTGCCAAGGGGTTGACATAAAAAAAGTGCCTGCCGTCTAACGACACTCCGCTGATGAACCCGTTATACAAAGCCGTCTCAATGATATCAGCGTATTTCCCCTCGCCAGAAATTTGCAGTAAGCGATGGTTCCATAGTATCAAGGCGATTGAGGCACAAGTTTCGGCATAGGCGCTTTCATCAGGTAAATCATAATCAGTGGTAAATCCCTCGTTATGGCGGGAAGGCCCAATACCACCGGTTAGGTACATCTGCTTATAGACCAGGTTTACCCACAATCGCTCGCAAGTCTCCAACAAAGTAGAGTCATTGCACGCGGATGCCAAATCCGCAACGCCGCACATCAAATACATCACTCGGACAGCGTGCCCCACGACCTTGCTCTGCTGCCTTATTGGTGCATGCGCCTGACAATACTCATAGGTGCGCGCCCAAAAATTTTTAGGGTCGTCACCCCGCTTAGCTGCCTCGACGTCAAAGTAATGCGGGTTCGACTGACCGCGCTCCTCTATCATGAACTGAGCAAGTTTGAGGTAGCGGCCTTCACCCGTGGACTGGCTAAGCCGCACCAGAGCCAATTCGATTTCTGGATGGCCATCGTAGCCCCGGTTCTGGCCCGCCAGCGAGCCAAAGGCGCGATCAATGTGGTCAGCGTATCGACAGAGGCAGTCCAAGAGCTTAGTGTGTCCCGTAGCCTGCTGGTGGGCAACAGCCGCCTCTATCAGATGCCCTGCACAGTACAGTTCGTGCCAGTCACGCAGATTTTTCCAGCGCATCTCCGGCTGGGCGACCGTAAAATGGGTATTGAGATAACCATCTGGCTGTTGTGCACTTATGATTTTGTCGGCTACTTCGTCGACTATGCGAGCAAGAATTGGATCGGGATGTGTGATGAGCGAATAGCACGCAGCCTCCAACCACTTAGCTGGATCCGAGTCACCGAAAATCAACACAATTGACGACGGAACTGCCCGGTCAAAGTCGAGATCGAAAGCGGGGATGCGGCCGCTCTCGACACACATCTGGTACATATGCGGAATTGAAACACATCGATTTACCTCTTGACGTGGCGCCCAAAAGTTGTCATCAAGCTTCACATTAGTAAATGATACTGGAATAAGCTGACAGTCGGCGGATTTAGCCATTAATGACACTCCAATAAAAAAGGGGAAGTTGGTTACTGCGCTTGGGAAATAGCACCTGCCTGGACCCAATTTTCCAAATAGATTTGCGTTCCATACTAAAGAATACCACATTTCACCGGTCTACGACAAAGCACTAGGTATTTGACACAGAACTAAAAATCGACTACCATATAAGTGTGTCCAGTAAATATTTTTTAATTTCAATCTAAACGCCTTATTACGCGCCGAGGTTTTATGTGAACATCAATCTTGAGTAAATTGCCAATTGCAGTTCAAATTAGAATAAATTTTTTTACAAAGGAGAAATCGATCAATGAAGACAATAAGTCGCCGCACGTTTCTTGAGCAATCCGCTATTGCCGTTGGTGTAGGAGCAACGGGAGCTCTAGCAGCATCCTGCACTCCAGCTGCACCAGTGGAGAATAAGTCTGCCGCAGCAGTAGCTGAAAAAATTACACTCCGTTATACCCATTGGGGAAATGAAGACGAAAAGGCATCTACCGGAGCCTTGTTAAAGAAGTTTGAGCAATTAAACCCTGGCATCACCGTTGAGCAAATTCATATACCTGAGGCTGGGGATCCCTTCCTCCAAAAATTGACTGCAATGGCGGCGAGTAACACGCTTCCAGACGCATCGCTTTTCCCTGACAATAATGCCTTGGATTGGGCACTGAAAGATATGTTCCTTGACATATCCGGCGAATTTGTCGGCGACCACGAAAAATTGGAGGCAATACAGTATCGCTTGCCAAATGGACAGATGTTCTCGGCCTCAGTCGCCAATGAGATCATGCTCCTTTGGTACAACAAAGATGTTTTTGACACAGACAAACAACCATATCTGCCAATAAAGGGCGCCGATTCCATGCAATGGGACGATTTCATAAAACTTGCCAAGTTCTTAACCGTCGATATTAAGGGAAATCGGGGCGACTCCGCGAATTTTGACCCTGACAATATTGACAGATTTGGATTTCAAATGGGACTATGGTTTATGCCAGTAAACACCATCGTCCGATCTGCCGGAGGCGACTGGACAACAAGAGACTACAAGAAACTGACACTAGACTCCCCCGAAACTATAGCCGGACTGCAGTTGGTTTCAGACTTGATGAACGTTCACCACGTAATGCCAAAATTGACATCTGGTGGTGGCATCAGCGATGTTAGCACCGACAATGGATTGCTATCTAAAAAAATCGCTATGAAGATGGACGGGCAATGGGTGCTAGAGACTTTAGCAAAGGTCAAAAAAGAATCAAAACTGAACTTCGGCATTGGTGTTCTTCCCTTTGTAAAGGAAAAAGTTACAACTTCTATTGGCGGCCCAATTTGCGCATTCAAAGCCTCGAAGCATCCAGCTGAAGCTGCGCGGCTTGCTGCCTTCGTCATGGATCCGGAGCAAGCGATTAAAGTAATTCAAGGTGGTTTGTGGATGCCTAACGAAAAGCGCTGGTACACAGACCCAGCCTTGCTTTCACAGTGGATTGACAACGATGCTCATCCAGAAGAATATAAATCAGCAGTTGTAGACTATGCGCTTGGCCATGTGACCCACCCCCTGTGGGCTTTCAGGGCACCAGGCTTCAACGGCTTTGATCAAATACTTTCGCCCGCGCTCCAAGATGTGTGGCAGGGTAAAAAGACGGCAGCGGAGGCAGTCGCAGAAATAATGCCAGTTGTTCAAGCTTACTTTGACAAGGAAGTTACCCCGCTAATGGGCTAGCCTCTGCACAGATCCGAGACAAATAGTAGCATCGGCGGTGCCTTTCGGGCACCCGCCGATGCTACTATCTTTGTACAGTACCTATAAATTACCGTTACAAAAGACAGACCGAATACCATGACTTCGACACACTTTAATCTCCCAACAGCATCTAAATTGCAGGGCACTGTTCGATCAGATTTCTTCACAACTTATCAAAGAAACGCTATCGCGGGATATTTGTTCACTCTACCAGCGACGATTGGTTTTTTTGTTTTCGTGCTGGGCCCAATGCTAGCAACACTATATATTAGTTTCACAGATTGGCCAGTAATTGGGGAGATCGAGTGGATTGGGCTCGAGAATTACACTAATTTAGCCACAACGAATCCCTTCTTTGGGAAATCACTGACCGTTACAAGTTACTTTGCTTTGGCGAGTATTTTTTTGCGCTTAACTTATGCCTTTACCATTGCTAGCATCCTCAACTTTGACATTCGCGGAAAAGCCATTTACCGTACATTGTTTTATATGCCGTCAATTGTGCCAATCGTTGCCTCCGCAATGATTTGGTCATGGGTCTACAATCCAGACTTTGGGCTGCTTAATTGGATATTGAAAGCGGTCGGACTTCCAGCGTCTCGCTGGTTATCAGGTTCAGAAACAGCTATACCTTCAATGATCCTAATGGAAATCTGGGCATCCAGTAGCACTATCTTAATCTTTCTGGCAGGGTTGCAAGGGGTACCTCGTGAATTATTGGAGGCAGTGGAAGTAGACGGGGGCAATTGGTGGCACAAACTAACAGCAGTGACCATGCCCCATATGAGTCCATATATTTTGTTCAATCTGATACTCGGTTTTGTGGCAGCGTACCAAGTGTTTGCCAATTCATTTGTTATGACTGGTGGCGGTCCAAGCAACTCGACTCTGTTTCTTGTCTTGCTAATTTACCGCGAAGCTTTTACTAATAATAATATGGGCTTGGCTTGCGCAATAGCGTGGATTCTATTCTTAATAATAGCTGCGGTAACAGGATTGCTATTTCAGAGCTCACGGCGCTGGGTATATTACTATGGGGAGGACAGATGAAACGCAAAAGTCTCGTTCAACAAGCGGCTTTATATAGCTCTTTACTGGTTGGGGTATTTTTCTCGTGCATCCCATTGTTTTGGCTGATACGAAGCTCCCTCATGACACTGTCTGAACTCTATATATACCCGCCCTTGTTTTGGCCTCAAACCAACCGCTGGCAAAACTATTATGATGCAATGACGGTCGCAAACTTCCCGCTTTTCATTCAGAATACCATCTCCATTTTGATCCCGGTTATGTTCGGCACCCTAATTACAAGCGCGCTGGCAGCCTATGGGTTTGCACGCATTCGCTTTCCCTACAAAAACATATGGTTTGCTGCAGTAATTAGTAGTCTTCTCCTGCCTTACGCCGTCACAATGATTCCCACCTTTAT
>SXGQ01840067.1_pt1 | contig 14349 bp, 30 predicted proteins | sample 3178371 | NCBI WGS metagenome assembly SXGQ01 (sample SAMN11356859, study PRJNA531348) | freshwater metagenome | isolation source: freshwater sample F1-20 | place: China: Fuxian Lake, Yuxi | collected 2017-12-25
ATTTAATCTTATGAAAAAGAAATACGATGCAGTCGCCACGGTGGGCAAGTACACCGCAAAGGATGGAACGGAAAAGAAACGCTACCTCACGGTGGGAACGGTATTTGAAGGCGATGGAGGTAAACTCTCCCTCAAACTCGATGGTATGCCGGTATCTCCCGATTGGAGTGGGTGGATCTCATTCTATGAGCCTAAGCCATATGGTGGGGGAGCGCAGGGCAACGACGACAACGATTCCATTCCGTTTTAGAATAGCACCATGAGTATCTTCGATGACACACCTCTGGAGATTGGCACTACCTACTACGATAAGGAAATTATCGGATGGGACGCTGAGACACAGAAATATCTCGTTGCATCTCCATCACACAAAAAAGACCTCTGGTTATCTAGAGAAAAGGTGGAATCCGCTCACGCCAGCAGTTTGATGGATGGAGTCGAGTTCCGCGAAGCTAAGCCAGGGAATAGTTATAACACACGATACTACAGGAGTCGTTATTGATCCTTACTGAGTCGTGACAGCACAATGCACTCTCGCCCAGAGGTTCACGACAGGGCAAATTCTCCCAAAAACATATGAAACCAAAATACTACACAATACTTAACAATGCGGTCGAGGCAGGGTGCCGTCTTGGTGTCCATAGAGCGCACAAACATACCGACGATCCAACATTCGACGAAATCGAGCATCAAGTCCATGCTGCGATCATGCAGTGCATCGATGAGGTATTCAGCTTTGAGGAAGACGACAACCAATGAAGAACCCACCCACCTACACGATGAAGGAAGCTGACAAGCTGGGTTTTCGGTCGATCACCATCGCCTATTCCCCGAAATGCAAGACCGACAAGAAGCACCTCCAGAATGTCTTGAATGACATGGCAGGAGTCGCTCACTGCCTCATAGAGACAGGGTTTGGCATCGAGGTCGGACGACTCAAAATCGAACTGAAATGAACCTATTCCCCGACATGCCGGAGGAGTTATCTCCTCGACTGAAATGGATGAAGGACAGGAACATCCATGTGATGAAAACGCGAGACAATCGATGGGTAGCGTATAAGAGCGAGACTCAGCACAACTACACACACGATGAAGAGATCGATGCAGTGATCGGTCTGGCGAAGAAACTGAAAATCAAACTTTGGAAAGAATGAACTCAAGAACCATATACCTTATCTTTATCCGACCACGAGAATCGAACACATGGACGCAGTGGATGAATAAGAATCGCAACCCTTGGAGATCTGAGTCTCCAGAAAAAGCCAACGAGGAAGCCGTGCGGATCGCGAACGACACAAACTACTGCGCCAGAGTCGTTGTTATCCGATTGCCACGACTGCCCGATAGCGCAGGAACAACCAACTATTCCGTCCTTGCAGATGGAGAAACCCTTTACACAGCAAGCGAATGACAATAATTGGAATAGATGTTGGAATCAACGGTGGGATCGCATGGATCTCGTATGGACAACCATGCGTAGACAAGATGCCCGACACCCTAAAAGACCTGTGGGAATTACTGTGCGAAATCTCGCATGACGGTGATTGCAAAGCATACATCGAAGCAGTCCATAGTTCCCCTCAGATGGGCGTGAAAAGCGCATTCACATTCGGTCAGGGACTAGGGCATCTGGAGATGGCACTCACTGCCGCAGAAATCCCCTTTGAGCGCGTCCGACCACAAGTATGGCAGAAAGCTATGGGATGTATGTCTGGAGGCGATAAGAACGTCACCAAGCGCAGAGCGCAGGAGTTATTCCCTTCGCTCAAGATCACTCACGCAACGGCAGATGCACTGCTGATTGCTGAATACGGCAACCAAAAACAATAACACACCAAGAACATGACAAACGAACGATACAGCAAAACACAATACATGATTCGCAGACTCCAACACCACATGCAGGTCTGCTACGAACTGCACGATGAGGAGACTGCCCAGCGGCAGAACTTCCGACCAAACATGGAGGATGAAGTCGAAATCTGCAAAGGTAACGAGAAAGTGTTCATGGATGCCATGACTCATATCGAGAGTGCGATTGAAGAACTCAAGCGCATTAACCCCTAAGAATTAACTCTCCCCCCACAAATAACACCGCAGGAGAACTTTCTCATTTACCTTGTAACGCCACACCATTACAGTAACGCTATGCCTAGCTACACAAAACTATTTAACTCCATCGTCACCAGCACCATCTGGACGGAAGACGATAAAACGCGCATCCTCTGGATCACCATGCTTGCCATGAGCGACCAGCACGGAGAAGTCCATGCCAGCATCCCAGGGCTTGCTCGCATCGCGGGAATCAGCACTGAATCTGCTGAGATTGCCATCCAGAAATTCATGTCACCAGACCCCTACTCACGCACCCCCGACAACGAGGGTCGTAGAATCACCAAGATCGACGGTGGATGGGAGATTCTCAACCACCGAAAGTATCGCATCATGGCGAGCAAAGAGGATGCCAAATCTGCCAACAGTGCCAGAGTAAAACGTCATCGCGAGCGTAATGCCAATGTAATGGTATGTAATGGTAATGTAATGGTTGAGAGGGACATAGCAGATACAGATACAGATATTGTTTTACCTAAAGGTAAAAACAATAAGCGTTTCGATCCCACATCAATCAAACTACCGTTTGAATCCGATGATTTCGTTTATTTCTGGGAGTGCTGGACACTGCACCGCAAGGAAATCAAGAAGCCACTCACCGAGCGAACTGCTAAGATGCAGATTGAGAATCTAAAAGAGATGGGTGAATCCAGAGCGATTGCCGCAATCCGAAACAGCATCGGGAGGGGTTACACTGGTCTGTTTGAAGACCACACAAGCAAATCGTCGGTGAACACCTATGCTGCCCGACATAACGACAAAGAACAAATCGAGATCCCAGACCTATGAGTTTATTTACACCACCACCACCTACAAAATACAACGTCCTTAACCTAGGCGCAGGAGTACAATCCTCTTGTCTCGCACTCATGGCAGCCAAGGGAGAGATCACGCCAATGCCAGACTTTGCAGTATTTGCGGACACTCAAGCCGAGCCTGAGTCAGTTTACAAATGGCTAGATTGGCTAGAGAAACAACTCCCTTTCCCAGTTTATCGCGTCACTAAAGGGAATCTTGAGGAAGACAGTCTAACCCCATCTTACGCAACAAAACGCGCATTGCATTACGATGAAGGCGAAATGTATATGCGAAGAATAACCCCACTATTTGGATTACTTCCCAATGGTGAAAAAACAGCAGCAATCGGTCGAACCTGCACAGCAGACTACAAAATTAGACAAATTGAAAAAAAGATTATCGAGCAATGCGAAATCAAAAGAGGGCAGAAAAACGTGACGGTCACGCAATGGATTGGAATTTCATATGATGAAATGCAACGAATGAAATCAGCAAGACTACCGTGGACTCAATTAAGGCATCCATTAATTGAGAAGCGAATGCGCCGCCATGATTGCTTGAACTGGATGCAGCAAAACGGATATCCTGAGCCACCAAGATCGGCTTGTGTTTGGTGTCCATTTCACAGTGATGCAGAATGGAGAAGATTGCGAGATCAAGAACCAGAGGAATTTCAGAGAGCTATTGATTTTGATCGGAAAATACGAGATCTCAGCAAAAAAGATCGCGCAATGAGAATGACTGTTTACCCACACAATTCCTGCAAACCACTAGACGAAATCGACTTCGACAGTGACGAGCAAAAGGGGCAGATGGTTTGGGACTTCCAAGCAGAGTGTGAAGGGATGTGTGGAGTTTAATTAAGAAATAGAAATTATGAACGAAGCAGCAAAACTACTAGCCAATCTCGATGCGCTTATCGCATCCGCTCCCGATGACGAGGATGTGCCAGCATTCGCACAGAATGCCCCCTCTACGCTCGTTTCGGTCACATCGAGGGTGAAGACACCACTGATCGACTTCCCAGAGCGTCACGGACGGAATCTGGAGTTGGTCGGTGATGAGTGGCACGAAGCGTACGCAAAAGCGTTGGCAATCGTCGAGGCAGGAGGCATCGTGATTGCCTTCGGGCGGCGAGGAACCGGCAAGACACAGATTGCCTATGAGATTGCCAAAAGTGGGAAATTACCCCGACCGCATTTGCCTACGAAAGAATGGAAACTTACGCACGTTCCAATTTTTCGCCCAGCCATTTATTGTAAAGCTATGGACATCTTCATGAGGCTTAAAAATGGATTTGGTAGACCAGATCAACCAAGCGAGCTAGAGGTGGTTGACAAACTGGTGGATGCTGCCTTCCTCGTCATCGACGAAGCTCACGTTCGGGGAGAGACGAAGTATGAAGACGACAAGCTCACCCATATCATCGACAAACGCTACGATGCGATGCGCCCAACGATGCTCATTACCAATCTAGAGAAGAAAGATTTTGCCGCTACCTTATCTCCCAGCATCCTTTCGAGGATATCCGAGATCGGTGGAGGCATTGAATGCAACTGGAAATCATACAGAACAAAGAAAGCACTATGAACACAAGCACAACAGCAAAAATAGAGAAATGGCTAACCAATGGACACAAGATCACACCTCTCCAGGCACTGAAGAAGTGGGGATGTATGCGCCTCGCGGCACGGATCGCTGAACTCCGAGCAAGAGGCATGAACATCAAGACTAAGCCAGTGACGCAGAACGGAAAAACCTTTGCCCAATACAGTCTATGAGAGCAAGCGACGAAGGATTCAGAATCATCGGTGGACGACCACGCAAAAAACCGTGGGAGCAGAAAGCAACAATCGTCCTGCGACTAGAGCAGGAAACGTATCAGCGCATTAGGAGACTGGCATCGAAGCGCAGATGCAGTGTCAGTCAGGCAGCAGAGTTACTGATACGCACTCAGGAGTCGGAGAAGATTGAGCCGACACTGCCAGTGGACTACTCGCATCTGATGAATAAACATGCCAATTACACGGTTTCGCAAATTCTTAACCAAGCACTAAAATAATTCTTGTAATTTTTGCATTACGCAACACAATCACCTCGCCATGAACATACTAATAGACAACGTAAGGCAATGGTTCCACGACAAGGGAATCATTGAGAACAGCAACCCACTGAAGCAACTGGGCAAGACCCAGGAGGAACTCACGGAGACGCGAGATGCAGCAATCAGACTAGCTCACCTTGACACGCTAGGAGTCGATAATGTCGATTTGACTGTCGATATATTCGATGAACTTATGGACGGCATCGGTGACACCGTGGTCACGCTGATCGGAGTCTGCGAGATGTATGGAATCACTTTGGAGGAATGCTTGCAGCAAGCCTACGATGTGATCTCAAAGCGCAGTGGGAAAATGGAGAACGGACTTTTCGTAAAAGACAGCATAATATGAACACAAAACAAATCAGCGTATGGGATGGAGTTAAGATTGGATTTGGCATCTTTATCGTGCTGCCAACGATTGTCATTGCTCTATTCGTGTTGCTCATCTGCGTTCCAACCTGCGCGGCAGTGAAGAAGCAGAGAGCTAAGGAGAAACAAAGTATTGAGCAAGGGGAGGTGCAACCATGAGTGCTAACACAGAATGGGCAGCAATCGTGAGGAAGCTAGAGAGTGAGCTTGCGGAGGCACGATGCACCGATCCAGATTACTATGCCATAAATGCCGAGAGATCTGAAGCAAGAGGACTGCGCAAAGCGTGGATAAAACTTGACGATCAAAGGCAAACGCTGGAACGCGAGCTTGCCGAGGTGACGAAGCAGCGGGATGCGCTCGTGAATGCTATAAGTAAGCATAAAACAACCTTAGTATTCACGCCAGACTATTGCGATGAATTACTTTACAAGGCACTTGAGGAACTTGAGGAAGGAGGGCAACCATGAGTGACACGCCAAGAATGGAAAGAGCATCCAACGAGTCGATTGCGGCAGTATATGAACAAGGCTGCCAACTCGAACGCGAGCTAGCCGAGGTCACGGAGTCACTGCGAAAAGCTATCGTATGGGCTGAGGCTGCTTCTCATCGCATTACTGATAGACAGAACATCAACTGGACATATTTGAATGAAGCACGCGCCACGCTAGAGGCTATGCAGAATGGAGGTGCAGCATGAGTGATACACCGAGGACGGATGCCATGGAGTATTATTCTCATCATGATTTATGCGCTGGCGAAAGCATTTACACGGTAATTGGAGACAATGACGTTACTTGGGCAAAAGGATTTGAAGGATACTCAACTCCATCAGACTTTTCTCGCCAACTAGAACGCGAGCTTGCAGAGGTCACGGAGCAGCGAGATGCGCTCATCGAGGGGCTAGAGAAACTGGCATCATGCGACTGGGTAATCACACTGCCAGACCGCATGGATGCAGTGAGAAATATCGCGAGGGAAACACTGAACAAATTGCAACAATGAATAATACACAACAAAAGCGTAAAGGATACATCATCGAGATCCCCGATGAGAATGCGTATCTTGGGAGATTGCAGAATGTCTTCGTGACTAAAGACAAGTCACAGGCAACTGCGTATGGCAGTCTCAATGCTGCGAAGGTGGCGAGGAGTCACGCCACGAAGAACTACCCACAACATGAGTTTGTGATTACAGAACTATGATTAAGAAAACATATCAATACATCATTAGCATTATGAATCCTACAAGTGAAGCAGCAATACGCAGGAAGCTACAGAAGCACTGCGAGGTTAGAGGAAATGCCCAGGCGTTAGCCTTGAAAATGCATGTCGATCCAGCAACGATCTGTCGATGGAGGAAGGGGAAGAAGATTCCAGCAGCAATGCTGGCATGGTTGAATCAGAATCTTGAGAAGTAATATGACTATTGATCAAAAAGAAATTTGTCGTCATCAGTCTCAACTTTTGCCGCATCAAAATAAGTTTCATAAAGGGAATAGTCAAGATGGAAAACATTATTGGCTAACACCGTGGGACGAACCTGCAATTGCTCAATTAGTTGCAGACTATGGACCGTTTGATTTTGATCCATGCCCATGCCCAAAACCTGATAACTTTGATGGTTTAACATGTGAGTGGGGGCAAAGGAATTGGGTAAACCCACCATTCGGAAGCATAATACATCAAGGAAAGAAAAAGGGACCAACTGCATGGATGCGAAAAGCAATCGAAGAGCAATCTAAGGGAAAACTTTCAGTCGTCGTCTATCCAGTAGACAAGTGGGTATTGATGATGCTATCTGCTACTGGTGCTGTAAATGTCAGAAACCTTGGTGATGTTAGGTGGTTAGCAACTGAAGATGGCAGCAAAGGAAAAGGCACTGGACGACATATAGCTGCATTTATTCTTTTGCCCAAATATCTAAATCAGAATCTTGAGAAATGAAGCTAGAAACATTCAGTTGTGACACGAAGGAAACCTTTGTTGTCGGTAATGGCATATCGGTGAGCGTGTATCAGTGGGGAAACAAGGAGGGATGCTCGTTTATGATCCACCAAGACGGAGAGTATCTGCCACTGCGATGCGCTGCCTCTCTACGCTGGGAGGAACTCGATACGTTACTGGTCGCACTGACTGCTGCACGATCGACGAATTAAACTATAACGACCACCCCAAGGTCGTTATGCACTGAGTTACCCAATACACCCCTCCGTTAGTGGTCGTCAGGCAATCTAGCTTTATCGGTGCTAGTGCTATGAAGCTATTGCCACGAAGAGTATGCAGGATTTACAGTGAAAGTCAAATACTTGAGTATGCCTTGACACGTCTTCCACCTAGCATGGCAATACGGCATTTGATCTTCTTCTTCTTTATCTCACTTTGGAGAATGCGGAATGCTGTCGTTCTCTTGATGCCTGCTTGTTGCATGTAATCCTCGATGACAAACTCATCTTCTCTGATTGGTTGCACTACTAGCTCCACTAATGAGTTTAGCAATGCCTGCTTGTTTCCGATCTTTTTCATTGTGCGGTATAGACTTTAGAGTGAATCAATGGCAGTTCCCCTTTGTCTTGGTTTCTTGCGTCGAAGATAATCGCTGATGGTTGTGGGATCGCATCTGGCACCACCTTGAACCCATAGCGAGTCAACCCCTGCCATGCTCCTGTAATCGCACTGATCTGATTCCCATCCTGCCAGATGCCATGTCGATGCCGGTGCGCTCGCACCATGATGTCAGGCACACGTTTCTTTGCTCTTGCTCTGGCGTGGGTGAGATTACCCAGCATGATCGAGTGTGCGGATGCCTCAAGATAGGTTCTTGCTGTGGCACTGATGTGGTGGGCAAAGTTGTATAGGTTCCCATTCATCTCTAGATCGAGATTGTCCCATGCGTGTTGACCATTAGACTTGTTCTTGCTGGCACCCAATGCTCTGCCGACAGCAATCTCTTGGTTCAGAGTGTGAGACTCAGTTCCCTTGACGATGTGGAGTGATGTGTTCTCTTTCATCAGATTGCTGAGAATCTCCTTCACGGCACTGACTTGATCTCCAAGGTCGGGAGTCATCACTTGGAGTGTCTTGTGGTGAATGCCATCCACGATGTCACCATTGATGACAATCTCGTAAGGATCTCCATTGGTGACCTTTGCTACCCACTGATTCATGTCCTCCCAGCATTTCCACAACCATTTCTGGAAGGTATTCTGCCCGATAGGATTCCCTTCATTGCTGACGAAATTCGCCGCCCATAAGCCCACGGTAGAGCCGATGTGAAGATCGCTTAGAACCAAGATGAGCTTGTTGTTCGTTTTCATGTTATTGCATCCAAACGGATGTTTGATTGGCGTTATGCCATTTTCTGTATATCGTAGTCATTGGCGATTAGTTTCGCCTTCGCTTGTGCGATTGTCATGCCATATCGATTTTGGAAGTGTGGAGTCTCAGTAAAGGTCGTCCATGTTCCTGCCCACTCAATGCCTCTGGTGGCGGCGAGGGTGCCAAGGTCTTTGTAGATCCGATCAGCACGTTTGGGATTGGAGGAGTCGAGATACTTCCCTCCAGCGAATAAACCAAGGTCAACAGCAAGACCGTAGTTGTGCCATGAGGAACCAGGGCGAGCTTTCGTGACGATGCGCCCAGGCTTTGTCCTCCCTTGAGCGTAGAGTGCCGCTTGCTGTTTCCATGAGCGAAGACCAGATATCACCTCGATGGTGATTCCGTAGTGGTCACAGATAGGTTGTGCAGCGACAAAAAGGAACTTCTCCACTTGCTCCTTGAACTTGCGATTTAAGCCGGCAAGGTTCTCGATGGTGCGCTTTGTCATAGTTTACGGATGTGATGCCAGATACCCAGCAAGCCGACAATCAATCCGACGATAAGACCACTGATCCTAAGCCAGAACTCGATCTGCTCTTGCAGGGAGGTGACCACTGCCACGATTGGAGTGACCGTCCCCACAATGCTGCTGAGATAATCTCTGTTCATTTGCTAGCGTCTTGTGCTTTGATTAGTCCTACTCCAGCGACTACGGCAGCAAATGCTGCGGCGAGATCGGGAGCGTTTCCATTCAAGAACTGGATTGCTACGTTGGATACGGTTGCTACGATTGTAAGGATGCCTAATACGGTAGTTTTCATAATTGTGTTTGGTTAAGCCCACCAGATTGATGGGACAGATTCGTCAGTCGGGCGTTCCTCACCAGAGGTGGATGCCCAGTGGATAAATTGCTCAGCACCATCGGGGATCGGGATGCCGACGAGGTCGCGGAAAAGAACCCACCATTGCCCATCACCGTTATGCTCGCCCACCACGCACAGTGCGTGTTCGTGACTGGCAAGCGTGGTTTGCATCTCGCCGTTCTCGTCTTCCGTTGCAAAGCCGTTGGCAATGCCGAACTGTTGGGCGACTTCTTTGCTTGGGAACTTGAGCAGGTAGTCGATCATGGCGCGGTGAGGGATTGTAATTTCGCATTGGGGAGGCGTTTGCGGAAGTATTGGATGCGGGAAATTGTGACTGCTCCAGCAGTGGTTCCTGTGGCATTTCCAATTCCAGCACGATCAACAGTTGGCATTGGTTGGCTTGTATCCGTGACAACAGCAAGACCGTCGATAGACATAGCAAGGTCGTTAAGCTTTGCGGCAGAAGCTACTTTGACTCTTTGGTTTGCAACTGGGTTGATTGCATCAAGAGAAGATTCCACACCAGATGCCGTAATAACCACCTGCTCATTCTGAGCAAAGCGATTCAACCACCTTGCACTTGATGTTCCGTTTGAAATGCCAAACGTAGTTACTGTTCCCGCAACCGCCGCTGGGTAGGAATCTGTGAACATCGTCCCCTCACTCTGATTGTAAAAGCTCGTAAAATTCGCCCCCGTAATACTACACACATCCGCGCTGCGGTTGAGTGCTGTGGTGGTAGTCGGGATGTAGGAGGTGGGGAAGGAGCCTGCTTCTAGTTGTGCGCCCCATATTTCGATGGCATCGCCGCTAGTGACAATTCTGATTCCGACTTGCTGATTTGCTGTTGTTGCAGCAAAAGTGTAACGCACCCATGAGCTTGTAATCGCTTGTGTTGTCCAAGTGCTACCGTTGTCTAGGGTGTATTGTATATTATCACTACCAGTAACTCGTCTCAGAAAAATACTGAATACCCTAGCTGCCGATGAACCTGCTGCTGCGCTGCTAATAACAGTGCCGTTTGCCGCCGATGCTGTAATTCTTAATGCGTTACTAGTTCCATCTGGACTAGTGCGAAGTGTTCCATCGCGTGTAATATTTGTATCGACCCAGTTGTTTTGAACGCCACCAGATGTTGCAAAAGTTTGACTACCATTAAGAAGATTTATTCTCGACTCCTCAATAAGAAGACCAAGACTTGCAAGTGTAGTTGGGTTATGGTCGAAGCGTGGGGTATTAATCGCTGCCGACTGAATCAGTCCGTTGCTTCCTACGAACGTGCCAGTTGATCCTCGCGTGAACGTAGGAGTCGGACCTTTCCTAGCAGTTAAAGTTTTATCAAGAGCAAACGCAAGATCCAGAGATAACCCATCGGGATTTAATGCCCCACCACGACTAAGCATATTTCCAAGTGAGTAATTCATCAGTAGCGGATTTGCATGTTGGCATTAGTAAAGATACGATTAGCAACCATCTGCAATGTGTGTTGCTCGTCGATACGAATCATCTCCTCTTGGAGTAATAGATCAGCTTCTTGATCGGCAGCTAGTGCTTTCTCTTGCTGACCTTCCGCACGAAGGTAATCAGCATAGGTGCCATGTGCCATGTATTGAAACCACTCAGCAGGGATTGCTGTAGTTTCTCCTTGTGCATCACCGTAAGTATCAGTCAGTTGCTTTTTGTATGTTACATAGGCTTCCGTGGGATTTAGATCCCCAGCGACCAATGTGGCACCATCGGCAGTTACCATGAGGTCATACTCCTGCACTGACTTGTTAAGCCAGGGTGCTTGCTTGTGAATACGCAAGTAGGTGTCAATAGCGTCTTTACCAGACTCAGTGTATGGCACCACGCTATTCGTGACTGCTCGTTCTTCCCCGATCTTGAGGAAGCGAGTCCAGTAATTTGTTGAGCGATATGCTCGTAATGCTCGACGGTTAATCAGCGATTTAATCCGTCCAAGCTCTAGGGTAGCGAAGACAACACCGCATAGTGACTGGATCAAAGATAGCAGTTCAGCGTAGGTTCTTGTCTGCATTAAATGTTACCTGCTTTGAGGTGTGATTGAGATTTGAAGAAGTCTCGGACAAAACCTCGGTCGTCCCAGCACTCTGCTCCATATTTGTTTGCGAGTAGTAGATACTCACGTTGCGGAATAGCACCAACAGGCTTCCCTGCGATGGACTTTACTTCACGCATCTTTCTTGCTTCAGCGGCAGCTTCAATCTCCCTGCGTTTTTCCAAGCTCTCGACGAACTTGCGACCAGAGCATAGCTCACGGATTAGGGCAGCATTGATTTCTTCTTCAGCAATCATAAGGAAAGAAGGAGAGGGAGTGTTACCTCCCCCTCCTTAGTTATGGGTTAAGCGTTGGAGAATGCGGCACCAGGATCAAGGATTGTCAATGCGACAACCCACTCTCCAGTTGCAACACCAGCAGCGGTAAGCGTTCCAGCAACACGAACCTGAATCGGAACCGCAGACGTTGTTGCGTTTGCAACATATCCAGCAGCGGTGTTTACCAATACCGATCCAGTATTGAAGCCCAAGATGAATGCACCACTGGTAGCATCAATGTCAGTCGTTGCAATCATGTTGGTGGAAGTTCCAGCAACAGAACCAACACTAATGGTTACATCGGTAGATGTTCCAGAAAACGCAACAGGCTCATAGAGTGCTACGTTGGTCACGATTCCACCAGCAGGAATCTGAGCAATCACTCGCTCACTTGAAGTGAGGAAAGATGAACTGGTCAGATCTGCGGCAGTGAATTTGAAGTAGTGAGTAAACCCACGCGATTCGTTATTAGCTAATTGAGGCATAATGTATTATTTTTTAGTGTTAGGATTAGTAAGCGATTTTGCCGTGGGCTTGCGGATGCTTGACGCACAGGGTGCCAGCAACGTCTACGAAACCACGCTCACCACCACCTTGGTTCTCAAGGCGAGTAGCACCCATTGGGATCAAGGTGTTGAAACCAAGATACTTAGGATTGAGGACGTAGCCTACGTTGGTGCTGCCGGTTGGCATACAGCTTGGGTTGCCGTTGACAATCTTCACCAGACCGAAGTCGGAGTCATACAGGTTCACCGACAAGGTGATCTGCTTGCTCGTAGCGTCTTGATTAACGTGGTAGGTAACACCAGCACTTGCAGGTTGTGCGCGAGTGAAGTTACTGATAAGCTGACGAAGTGCTACGTTAGCAACAAGTGTCAAGCTGTTCATTTCACCGTTACGAGCGAAGATCGAACCGATCAAGGTGTTGAAAGTAGATTCGCTGATGGTGGAGGAGATGATCGAACCAGAAGGAGTGCGATAGGCAGCAGGAACTGGATTCGTAGCTTGTGCGGTGGACTGAATCCACTTGCCAAGACCACGCATACCGTAAGGAGTGCCAGCACCGTTCTCAACCGTCATCTCGTTATCGGAGGCGATGGTTGCTTCGATATCACGTTTGATCTCACGCATCGACTTAGCTTCAGCTTGTGCCACGTTGGCAGGACCAACACTGGTAACAGCTTGTTGCAGATTCGATACGATGTAGTCACGGCGCATCAGTTGGATGTAGTTACCCAGGCGAGCGCGATCTGCGAACTTGTCGCTGAACGAGGTCACATCGGAACCTTCACTGATACCAGTTGTTGCAGGAGCAGCAAGGGAGTCAACAGTCCACTCGGAATAAGTGGCAGATGCTTTTCCTTTACCGCAAAGCGACAGGATTGGGGTTTCTTCTGGAGCAAGGATCGAAAGCTCGTTGGAGAGATCCTCACGGTTGGACACGGCTGAACCCTGACCTGCTTTAGCAGTTGGGGCAGATGGTTGATAAGTATTTGAGATGGGCATAATTGTAGTTGGTTAAAATTATTTGTATTTGGCAATTCTAGCAGCAATCCATTCTTCTGGGCTTCCACTCTTTTCAAAGCGTGAATACGCATCTGTTACTTTCGACTTGGAAGATGTCGAGGATTTCGCGGCACCGGCTCCAAATGGGGAAGAAGATGGACTGATTTTCAGTTTATTCCCCACCGCAGGTTGTCTCTTAATCCTTGTCCCTCCGTTAATCGAGTTAGCAGCATGAGCCAAGATGTATTCAATTTGGTAGCCAATTTCGGGAACTTGTTTGCGTAGCTTTTCGATAAGTGGATCAGACACTAAATCCCTGAACTGTTTCCCTACTGCCGTAGACTCATCTTTGATGTCGGGAACTTCTTCCTCTGCTGCCGCAATATACTGACCTTTTAACTGTTCCAGTTGGGCGATCTGCTGGAGATGCGCTTGCTGGGCAGGTAAATACTTTGTCAGTGCGTCACGGGAGTTTCGGTTAGCTTTACGGATCTGCTGCTTGGTAAACTCCTTGTCTCCTACGAGGATGATATCGTCTGCACGATAATCTTCGTATTCCTCCAGTAGTTCATCCGTTGTCTCAAGAGTTCTCTCAAGTTCTTGGTATTTCGCTTTCAAGTCATCAAATGACTGGATTTCACGAAATGGATTCTGTTCTTGTGGGACTTCCTTGACTTGCGGTTGAGATTGAATCTTCTCCTCCAGGGCTTTCTTTTGAGCGGTTAGCTCTCCGATGCGTTGAAGCAAGCGGCTCTTGCCCTTCTTGGCTAAAGATTGAATCTGCTCCGTGGTCAACGACAGTAGATCAATTTCACTTTCTTCTTCCTCTTCGGCTTCCTCCTCGGCTTCCGTTTCTTCAGACTCGGCAGGAATCTCTTCCTCTTCGTCCTCGGAGACTTCCTCTTCGGGTTGTTCCTCAGGTTCAGGTTCGGGGTTATGTC
>SXGQ01131647.1_pt1 | contig 14341 bp, 13 predicted proteins | sample 3178371 | NCBI WGS metagenome assembly SXGQ01 (sample SAMN11356859, study PRJNA531348) | freshwater metagenome | isolation source: freshwater sample F1-20 | place: China: Fuxian Lake, Yuxi | collected 2017-12-25
GCACCGTTTTCGCCAAGCAGAGTGTGCACTTCGCCCGCGCGCACGTCGAAGTCAACGTTGTCATTAGCAAGCACCCCTGGGAAACGCTTGACGATGTTATGTGCGGAAAGCGCAGTAGGGGCCACACCACCTAAGTGATGTGACCCCTGCGCTACCTCGTGAGAGGTGTCATTCATATTTGAGATCAGCCCTTTGGAGAACCAATTACTCCCTTAACGAAGTAGCTCATGCCGAGCAAGTCCAGAAGTTCTGGGCGTACATCTGCAGCAACAACTTCATTGCCGTCTTGGTCTGTTACTGGACCTGTGAATGGAGCGAACGAACCATCAATAATGGCTGCTGCTTTTTCCGCGATCAGTGCTTGCGTGTCGGCATCTACCGAATCGCCGAACGAAGCAAGTGTGACCATTCCGTCAGCCATCGAGCCGTAGTACTCATCGTTTGGACATGTGCCACCGGCAACTGCCTTAGCGGTTTGTACATAGAAGGGACCCCAGTTCCATGTTGGAGCGGTGAGCCATGCGGCTGGTGCTGCTTCCTTCACGTCGCTGTTGTAACCAACCCACTTGGCACCACGAGCTTCGGCGGCAACGCCTGCTGCTGTTGTGTCCTGGTGCATTGCGAGAACGTCAACACCTGCGTCAAGCAACGCTTCAGAGGCTTCCTTCTCGATGGTTGGATCGAACCAGGTCTTGGTCCATGAAACTTGCACTGTTACATCTGGGTTAACTGACTGGGCACCCAAGGTGAATGCGTTAATTCCGCGGATTACTTCTGGGATTGGGAAAGCTGCTACGTAGCCAATTTTTCCAGTTGGACTCGCCTTACCTGCTGCGATACCCGAGAGGTAACGGGCTTCTTCAGCCGCACCGAAGTACGTACCGAGGTTTGCTGGGACATCACCAAATGTTGCGTACTCGCCACCCATTTCTGCGGTGAGGAGGAACTTCGCACCGGTTGCCCACTGGAAGCAACCTTCTGGGTGCTTCGTAGCAACGCGTGCCATTGGTGTTCCGTAACCAAATGAGGTTGCGAATATGAGGTTGTATCCGCCAGCTGCGAGTTCTTCCATAACGGCTTCAGCTTCGTCACCTTCTGGAACGTTCTCTACGCGCTTAACTTCGATACCGAGTTCTGACTCGAGCGACAAAATGCCTTGCTCGTGCTGGTATGTCCAGCCCTTGTCGTCTGGAACACCGATGTAAACAACAGCAACTTTAAGGTTGCTGTAATCGGCGCCTGCTTCTGCAGCCACCGTGGTGTCTGGTGCTGCGTCGTCACTGCCGCCACATGCCGCGAGTGTCATCGCAGCAACAGCAGCAAGAGCGAAGCCCTTAATGTGTTTCATTTTCATGTATCTCTCCCCTTATGCAAATGCATATGCCCGTTGGTTTTGCACGCCAGTTAGCGCGCCCCGAGAATAACACTTTCCAGGAGCCCCGCGGGCAAGAAGTGGTCTACGGGAGGGCGATAGTCGGGTCGATGAACTGGTTAGTTGCTAGGTCGGCCGAAGTGAGGCCGGGCTTCAACTTTTCGCCAAGACCCTCGAAGATCGGAATGGCCAAGGTAAGGAAGTCGTCCATTCGCTGCGAGTCGAAGCTGCCCAACGTGCCGTCGGGGCTATTCGCAATCAGGCCATTTTTCAGCGCTAGTGCCACTGCGGCATCGGCCTGACCGGCGTCGTACATCCAACCATTGTTGTACTGGGCGACAAGGTCGAGAATCAGCGCGTTGGTTGTGGACGGATCGGCAACGTAGTCAACCTGAGCTTGCTGGATGATTGGCACCAGCAGTTTCAAGCAATCGGCCGCTGAAACAATGGTTTCAGGTTTGGCAGCAAGTGTCTGCGCGTACGAAGTCCAGCCCGCGTCGTGGATGGTTTGGTAAGCAACTGGCTTACCCCAATCGGTGAGCACATTTTCGTAGAAATATGGTTCGGACGTTGCGAAACCTTGCTGTGCCGACTTACCGCCATCAGCAACAAAGTTGGCTGGCGTTCCGTCGTAACTGCCGTCAACTTGTGCCGGGTCGAGAATGCCAGTGGACGTGAAGTAGTCCATGTACGCAGTGCCACCGAAGTAGCGCACTTTGGCTCCAGTTGCCTTCAAGTCGGCGATGGTTTTCACGTCTGGGTACGTGGCTGGGTCCCACATGATGATCTGCGGGTTGATGTTAAAAGGCGCTATCACGGACTGTGTCGGAAACTCACCCGAGTTTTGAATTTGGCTATATGTTGCGGCGAACGCCAGGAAAATATCTGGGTCGGAATACATCAACGATGTAGGTGAGGAAAAGCCCACTGCTGGGCCGCCTGCACGAACCTGAACTTTGACACCGGTGTCCACACCGCTTGCCATCAATGGACCAGTGACGCGAAGCCCCGAAGCATCAACTTCGTAGCCAGCCCCAACCAGTTGATACAAGAAGCCGTGTTCGGACTCTGGATTCCAGTCGGTTTGGAACGTGACAGTTGCGGGGCAAATTCCCGAAAGCACTCCGGCCGCACTGGCAACAGTGTCGGTAGTTGTCGATGTACTGCTGCCGCAAGCGGCGAGCATCACTAACGCGAACGAAGTCGCAGTAGTTCTAAGGGTTGATTTCATAGGTTACTCCCTTGTTATGACGTGCCACTTGCCGATGACTGCTTTACGAAGCAAACCAAAGGATGAGAACACGGCGAGTCCGAAAAGACTCGCTAGCACTATAGAAGCAATGAGTTCTGGTCCCCACAGCCGTCCTCGATAAATATCGATTTGTGCACCGATGCCTACGACGCCACCCTGTCGAAAGTAAAAGTCGCCAACCACTGCCCCGATGACCGACAAGCCGGCAGAAATGCGGAGACCCACGAAGATATTGGGTAACGCTGCGGGAAACTGCAGTTTGCGCAATCGTGAAACCGTTCCCACCCCGTGCAGCGAAAACAGCTCGTGCTGACTCTTATCAATAGACAGCAATCCGAACAACGTGTTGTTGACGATTGGGAAAAATGCGATCAGTACCACCACCAAGATGCGCTGAACCTGCACGCCGTCGATGAGCGCGCGAATGAGCGGTGTCATTGCAAGAATCGGTGCCGATTGCAACGCCACCAAGTATGGCCATGTTGCCTTTTCCAGCCAACGTCGCGTGGCCATCAGCGTTGCAAGACCCATACCGACAACGATGGTGATGGAAAGCCCGATCATTGCGATCTTCGCCGAGTCCCATAGCGACAGCAATATTGGTTTCAGGCCTCGCTGCTGCCCGGCAGACCAAACAAGGAAACCCTCGCTAACCACACGATGAGGAGTCGGTAACAAGAAGCGTTTCTCTTGCGGCAAAATGACGAGCGAGAGCAAGTACCACAGGGCGATGAACAGTGCAAAGACAACGGCGGGGCCGGCAATATCGGTGAATCGAAAGTTTTCTTTTTCGGATTGCGTTGTTTCGTTACGCTTCATGATTGATCGCCACGCAATGCATGTGAAACTTTGCCGCATAGTTCGGCGAACTCTGGCCGATAACGCAAATCATGATCTCTTGGATATGCAAACGGAATATCAAACGAAGCAGTGATTCGCCCTGGCCGTGGCGACATGACCAATACCCGCGTGGACATGTACACCGCTTCGGCTATGGAATGCGTAATGAACAACCCAGCGAAACCTTCACGTTGAAAAAGCCCGAGCAATTCGTCGTTTAGTCGTTCGCGAGTGATTTCATCGAGCGCACCGAACGGCTCGTCAAACAGAAAAACTCGAGGTTTCATTACTAGTGAACGCGCTAACGAAGCGCGCATACGCATGCCACCCGACAACTGGCGCGGATATTTATCTGCAAAACCATCAAGGCCCACAAGGCTGATTGCCTCTTGCGCTCGTCGCTGACACTCTGCTTTTGTTTCGCCATGCAACTCGGCAAGCAACTCGATATTGCGTTGCACTGTGCGCCAGGGCAACAACGTTGCGTCTTGAAACACGTATCCGATGCTGTCTCTATCTACTGCACACGAACCCTGCGTCTGGGTTTCCAAACCGGAAGCAATACGCAGCAAGGTTGATTTGCCGCAACCAGAAGGCCCGACAACCGTCACAAACTCCCCTGGGGTTACCGACAACGAGACATTTTCGAGGGCTTGCGTACCGTCTGGAAACGTCATTCCCGCGTTGTCGAATTGCAGCGCTCCGATCACGGTGGTCACGCTAGTTTGACCGCAGGCCCAATACTCATCGGAGTAGTCTGAGATGCGTGAAGTCTTCGCTGAGTGGCCTGATTGACGAATCTGTCACCATCATCAGGGAAGTTGCGGCCGAATTTGAGCGCCCAGTGCTGCTGTTTTCGGGCGGTAAGGATTCGGTCGTCATGTTGCACCTGGCAGTGCGCGCATTTACCCCGGCGCGCATCCCCTTCCCCGTGATGCACATTGATACCGGACACAACTTCTCTGAAGTCATGGAGTTTCGCGATCGCTGCGTTGCCGAAATGGGTGTGCAACTGATTGTTGGTTCTGTGCAGGCATCCATTGACGCAGGGCGCATTGCCGACGTCAGCGGCCCCCGCGCAAGCCGCAACCCGCTGCAAACAGTGACACTTCTCGACTCCATTGCCGAACACAAGTTTGACGCGGTTTTTGGCGGTGCCAGGCGCGATGAAGAACGCGCTCGCGCCAAAGAACGTGTCTATTCACATCGCGACTCGTTCGGTCAGTGGGACCCAAAGAATCAACGCCCAGAACTGTGGGGCATCTACAACGGCCGCCACAACAAAGGCGAACACTTTCGGGTGTTCCCCATCTCGAACTGGACCGAACTCGACATCTGGACGTTCATTGCCGAGCACAACATCGATTTGCCCAGCATCTACTACGCGCACCGACGCCCCGTGTTTCGCCGCGACAACATGTGGATGGCAGTAACCGACTTCCTGCAACCAGAACCGAACGAAGTTGTTGAGGAGCAGATGGTTCGCTTTCGAACAGTGGGCGATGCAACATGCACAGCCGCCATCGAGTCGAGCGCCTCAACGGTGGACGACATCATCGCCGAGACTTCAGTAGCGCGCGTGACCGAACGAGGAGCAACTCGCGCCGACGATCGCATGTCGGAAGCCGGCATGGAAGATCGCAAACGAACGGGCTACTTCTAGTGGATCGCTTGCGCTTTGCAACAGTTGGTTCAGTCGACGACGGCAAGTCGACGCTGATAGGACGACTGCTCTACGACTCGAAGAGCATTTTCGAGGATCAGCTAGAGCACATCGAAGCAGTAAGTAAGCGCCGCGGCGACGACTATGTGGACCTTTCACTGCTTACCGACGGCCTGAGGGCCGAGCGCGAGCAAGGCATCACTATCGATGTTGCATATCGCTATTTTGCAACGCCAAAACGCTCTTTCATCATTGCCGACTGCCCGGGCCATATTCAGTACACACGCAACATGATTACTGGAGCGTCCAACGTTGACTTGGCAATCGTGCTGATCGATGCGCGCACTGGCGTTATCGAGCAAACGCGCCGACATAGCCTGCTCGTTTCGCTGCTTGGAGTACCGCACTTAGTTATCTGTGTAAACAAGATGGATTTGGTTGGTTACGACCAAGAGGTGTTCAACCAAATCCGCGCAGAGTTTGAGGAATTTGCTTCGCGCCTCGATCTGCAAGACGTCACGTTCCTGCCCATCAGCGCGCTGGCGGGCGACAATGTAGTCACGCGTTCGCCCAACATGCCTTGGTTCGAGGGCTCCACACTTTTGCATCACCTGGAAAACGTGTACACCGCTAGCGATGACAACCGCATCGACACGCGGTTTCCCGTGCAGTACGTCATCCGCCCACAGCGCGCCGACTACCCCGATTACCGCGGATATGCGGGGCGTGTTGCAGGAGGCATACTGCGTGTAGGTGACGAAGTGATGGTGCTTCCTTCAGGACTCACCAGCGTTATCACGGGCATCGATTCGCCCCTCGGCCCTGTCGAGCAAGCCGGCCCTGGCACAGCAGTCACAGTGTTGTTACAAGACGATCTATCGATATCTCGCGGAGACATGCTGTGCCGCCCCAACAACAGGCCACGAGTTGCTCAAGAGTTAGAGGCAATGGTGTGCTGGATGGACGACGCATCGCCGCTTCAAACAAACAAGATTTATTCGGTCAAGCACACCAGCCGAGTTGTGCGTGCAAAATTCACCGATGTCTTATACCGACTAAACATCTCCAGCTTGCACCGTGAAACCGATGCAAATGGTTTGCAGATGAACGAAGTTGGCCGCGTCACTTTGCACACCACTGCCCCACTGATGTTTGACGACTACCACCAGAATCGCTCGACGGGCTGTTTTATCATCGTCGACGAAACCACCGGCCAAACGGCCGGTGCGGGAATGCTGTTGTCCCCTCGCACATGAACACACCCATCTGGCATCAGCCGAGCATGAGTCGGCAAGAGCGCTGGGATTCACTTGCATTTCACGGCATGACACTGTGGCTTACGGGGCTTTCTGGATCGGGCAAATCCACAATTGCGTACGAGCTTTCGCGACAGTTGGTGCAAGATGGAATATTTTCATATGTCCTCGACGCCGACAACGTTCGGCACGGCCTCAATAACGATCTTGGCTTTTCCGATGCAGACCGAACCGAAAACGTACGCCGTGTTGCCGAGGCTGCACGGCTGTTTGCCGACTCTGGCGCAGTTACCATTGTTCCCATCATCAGCCCATTCGCAAGCGGCAGAGAACACGCTCGCAACATACACACCGAAGATGGCCTCACGTTCCTAGAGGTTTTCGTGGCAGCCAGCCTCGAAACATGCGAGGAGCGCGACACCAAGGGGCTGTATGCCAAGGTTCGATCTGGCGACATGAAGGGGCTCAGCGGTGTGGACGCACCGTACGAAGCACCCGTTTCTCCGGACATCGTTGTTGGTGACAACGAACAAAGTGTTGAGGCATCGGTTGCAATACTGCGAAGCGCAGTAATGGCTCGTTACGAGATTGGCCGGTAACTAAAAGTGACCAACGAACAGCAACACAACTTGCCCGAGCTGTTGGGCTATGCGCTCGTTGCTCCGCGCATCAAGGTGCTGTATGTGCCAACCACCAAGGTGGCCTGCAGCACCTTGAAACTGTTTATCTCACAGGCCGAAGGCTGCTACAACGCCTCAGTTGCACAAGAGATCATTACGCCTAACATCTCGCAAGAGCAGACTGTTCACAACTACCGCGTGCACGGACTGACGCGATTTTTGGACATGAACGATAAAGACAAGTGGGAGATAATCAATTCGCCAGACTGGCTGCGTGTCGCCGCGCTTCGCGACCCAATCAAGCGCGCGTATTCTTCTTGGGAAAACCGCGCGTTTCTGCGGGCGCCTGGCACACCGCAGAGCATCATTGACGCATGCGGCGACGTATTAGTCGATGGCCGCGTAGACGTGGCAGCAACGTTTAAGAAGTTTGCTCGGGCAATTCATGCCGACCGCGATTCGTTTGCAATAGACGACCACTTCCGCCCACAGTTCAACACGCTGTATTCCAACCAAGTGCATTACCACCACCTCATTCGTATTGATAATCACGGCGAGATGCAGAACCTTGCAGACATTGTCAACAAGCGTGCGGGCACCAATATTTCCTTACAGCGACTGAACAGCGGCCTCGGCATCAAGCCGGAGCAAGTGTGCGACAAAGAAACTGCCGACTTGATTGCCGCAACCTACAAAGAAGACTATGAATGGTTCGGTTTTGCCGCCCACCAAATCAACGCACCCACTGCATCCTTTGTGCTCGACCCCCTGCAGCAAGCACTGCTGCTCAACCTTCGCCAAACCACCGAACGATTGCAGATTCTTTCTCGTGCCGCGTTTAATCGCGTTGGCTTCCGATACGGGCTTGCTCAAATGCGAAAGTCTTTGTGGATTCGAATAACTAACCCAAAAGCCAAGGGCGACACTCGCTTACTGCAGTGGTAGTTTTCAACGCATCATGAGCGACAAGGCAGTAGCAAAGATCGGTGTAGTCACCGTCTCCGACCGAGCATTTGCAGGCGTCTACGAAGACTTGGGCGGCCCTGCAATCATCAGCTTCCTTTCCCAGCATCTCACCAGCGAATGGGTTGCGGTTTCTCGCGTTGTCCCCGACGAGACCGATGTTGTCGCTGCAACCCTGATCGAGTTGGCCGACACCGAGCAATGTTCGCTTATTGTCACCACTGGTGGCACGGGCCCAGCATTGCGGGACATCACCCCTGAAGCAACCGAGCAAGTGTGCGAAAAAATGATGCCAGGCTTCGGCGAGTTAATGCGCCAAGTAAGCCTGCTGGTAGTGCCGACCGCAATCTTGTCGCGTCAGACTGCAGGCATAAGAGGCTCGTCGCTGATCATCAACTTGCCGGGCAAGCCCTCTTCAATTTCCGATTGCCTCACTGCGGTGTTGCCAGCGTCGCCTTACTGCATCGACATTATCGGTGGAGCACATCTCGAAGTTGGCAACGGGCTCCAGGCCTTTCGCCCAAAATCAAAATAGCGATTACTTGCTGGCGTCGTACGCCTGACCGGCCGCCTTTGGTGCGCGGCTGCGGCCAACAAAGCCGGCCACTACAACGAGCGTCACAATGTAAGGAGCCATCAACAAGAACTCGGACGGGATACCTGTATCCAAGTTGGACATCTTCAACTGAATGGCTTCGGCCAAACCAAAAACCAATGCGGCGGTAAGAGCGCCTACTGGGTGCCAGCGGCCGAAAATGACCGCAGCGAGAGCAATGAACCCGCGTCCACTCGTGATGTTTTGATCAAACCGCCCAACCGTGCCGATAGGCCACCACGCACCACCGATTCCCGCTATTGCGCCAGCCAGCCACACGTTGCGATATCGCAGCTTGAGCACATCGATGCCCAAAGTGCCTGCGGCCTGCGGGTACTCGCCTATTGCACGAGTACGAAGCCCCCATCGTGTTCGATACATAAACCACGTGGTTGCCGCTACGGCAATGAACGAGAAGTAAACGAAGTATGTTTGCGTAAACAGTGCCACGCCAATCACTGGAATGTCGCTGAGCAACGGCACGGCATAAGGCGTAAACGGTTTGACAATGTTGTATTCGGGATACGGAGTGAGCACGCGTTGAGACAAAAAGCTTGTTAACCCGAGCGAAAAGAAATTGATGGCAAAACCAACAATCACTTGATCGACGCGGAAGCGAATAGCGAACACTGCTAGCAAGGCCGAAAGCCCCACGCCCATTGCCATCGCACCTAGCACGCCGACCCAGGGGCCATACAGCGAACCCAAGACGGAACCGGCGAACGCACCGCCAAGCAACTGGCCTTCAATTGCGATGTTGATAATTCCGCTGCGCTCGCACAAAATGCCGGCAATTGCCCCAAGGGTGATGGGAACGCTGCGAGTGACAGTGTCTTGCAACATTCCGGTGAGATTGAACGACCCTCCAGATGTTGCCCATGCCAGGAAACCCACCACGAACATTGCCGTTGCGAATGCCAGCACTACGTTTGTCCACCTGCCAAAGCCCCGATACAACTGAATTGCCCCAAGAGCACCAAGCAATATTGCAAGTGCTTGGGCAAATGGCTGCGCAGGCAGTACAAGCGTGAATGACTCGACAAGTTTAAACCCTGCATCACCAGGCCGGGCCGACAAGAAAAAAGCCGAGACAAGCGCAAGAAAGATGAGTGACATCCCCACGTTTCGAGCACGCTTTTTCTGTTCCAGCGACAACATTGGAGTTGCAACTTCGGCCGTACTCATGATCCCCACCCCCTAAATGTTTGGCCAGCAGTGATAGTTGCATTCTTGGTTCGCCAAATTGACTTCACTAACAGAGGAGCGGCGATGAACATGACAATGAGCGCACGCAACACAATGATTAAGTCGATCGGAACATCACTATTGGTCTGCATCTGACGGCCGCCCGCCTGTAAGGCCCCAAATAAAACAGCGGCCACCAGTGTGCCAAGCGGCGTGGATTGGCCAAGGAGTGCAATAGCAATCGCATCGAACCCAATGTTTCCGGCGAAGTTGGTTGACGCATATCCATACGTGCCCAACACTTCTGCCGCGCCCGCCAAACCAGCGAACCCACCAGCGAACATCATTGACAACACAGTCAGCCGCTTGACGTGCATGCCCGCATACGTGGCTGCGTCGGCATTCAAACCATACGCGCGAAATTCAAAACCGGTTGTGGAATATTTTAGGAACCACCAAAAGGCCAATACCGCTGCGATCGCAACAAAAAAACCGATGTGCGCAATCAAATCAGCCCGACCATCTAAGAAGCCAAACAGTCGCGGCAAGCGACCTTCAGTACTCACCAACTTGGAAATAGGGTCGGTACGGTCTGTTCGCTGAAATAAATTTGTCTTCAGCAGCCACAAGATAAGAAACGCCGCAATGTTGTTCAACATGATGGTCGTGATTACTTCGTGCGCGCCTGTACGAGCTTTCAAAATGCCAGGAATAGCACCGAAAATTGCACCACCCACTGCCCCTGCAAGTACTGCAAGTGGCACCTGGATATATCCCGGCCCATCCATTGCGAAACCAACCCACAGTGCAGTCATGCCACCTGCAAGCATTTGACCAGTTGCACCAATGTTAAACAGACCCGCCTTAAATGCAATCGCGACAGAAACACCACACAAGATGAGCGGAGTGGAGCTGTTGATGGTGTTTGAAATTGCGCGCAACGAACCAAAGGAACCAACGATGAGCGCCCAATATGCGCTGCCGACCGTGGAAAGCGCCCCACCAATGTCGCCGTTTCGGAGGTTGTCGATATCGGATACAACAATGATGAATGCGCCGACGACGAGCGCCGAGAGCACAGCAAGGAACGTAAGTTTGAGTGAACTGATCTTGTTCAGGCACTCGCCCAAATAATTAAATAAACGCTTCATCTCGCTACCACCCCACCCGGGCGCGAACCAGCCATGTACAGACCAACCTCCATCGGTGACACACTCTTCGGATCGAGTTCGGCCACTACTTTGCCTCGATACATCACCAGCAATCGGTCAGACAGCGCCATCACTTCTTCCAGCTCGGTGCTAACGATCAGCACCGCAGTACCGGCATCGCGCTCCTGGACAATGCGTGAGTGAATGTATTCGATGCTGCCAACATCAACGCCACGAGTTGGCTGAGCGGCAATGGTGAGCCTGAGATCGCGACTTAATTCGCGAGCAACAATGACCTTTTGCTGGTTGCCTCCAGACAGCGTGCCGACACCGGTCTCCTTGCTTGGCGTTCTGATGTCGTATTCAGCAATCAATGTGTCGGAAACCGCATTGGCCGCTTCCCAATCGACAACCAATCCATGCGAGAACTGATCGTCGTGATAACGAGTGAGCACCAAGTTCTCGGCAACGCTCAACCCGCCAACCAGACCTTGACGTTGTCGATCTTCGGGAATATGGGCCATACCTAAAGAGTGGCGCTCGCGTGGATCACTATTCGTAAGATCTTTACCGTCCAATGTGATGGTTCCGCCCACGGCCTTCCGCAATCCCGTAAGCGCCTCAACAAGTTCGGTTTGACCATTGCCTTGCACACCGGCAATGCCCAATATCTCCCCAGAGCGAACGCTGAACGATACTCCCTCAACATGTGCTCGTCCGTCTGCGTCCAGCACCGTCAAATCGTCCACATTCAAGACCACATCTCCAGCCTGAGCAAACTTCTTATCAACAGTTAACTGAACGGGACGACCCACCATCATCTCGGCGATCTGCGATTCGGAGGCCGTGGCAGGGTCTGCCGAACCAACAACTTTGCCACGACGAAGCACCGCAATTCTGTTGGCAACTTTAAGTGCTTCCTTCAACTTGTGGGTGATGAACACGACCCCACGACCTGCCTTAACAAGAGTATTAACGATTTCAAAAAACTCGTCGATTTCGTTTGGCGTAAGAACCGCAGTTGGTTCGTCAAACACGACAACCTTCGCATCGCGCAACAACACCTTGACGATCTCTACACGCTGCTGCACGCCAACAGGAAGATCTTCGATGATTGCATCCGGGTCCAGATCCAAGCTGTACTTTTCGGAAACCTCGCGCACCATCTTGCGCGCTTCATCAATGTGCAACTTTCCAAGCCGGCCCGCTGGCTCGACGCCCAACACGACATTTTCCGCGACCGTAAAAACAGGCACCAACATAAAGTGCTGATGCACCATGCCAATACCCGCCTTGATAGCGTCGGCGGGCGAATTGAACTGAACCACCTGATCATCGACCAAGATTTGTCCTTCGTCTGGCTGATACATGCCATAAAGCACACTCATCAAGGTTGACTTACCAGCGCCATTCTCTCCAATAAGCGCGAGAACCTCACCGGTGTTCACCATCAGATTGACGTTGTCGTTTGCGACAACTCCGGGGAAACGCTTGGTGATACCTCGCAATTCGAGCTTCATCTCGCAATCACCCCCATCTAGCCAACACTACCCAACCGCTCCGTGTCACAACTAAAGCAGGAAAGCAAAACGGGGGCCGCTTTCGCGACCCCCGTTCTTACTTTTGTTCCGCTCGTGCGAGCGAAGAATTACTTGGTGACGATTGAACCGTCAATGATGCCTGCAGCAACTGCATCGAGTTCTGCCTGAAGCTCAGGAGCGACAGTTGATGTAATCGCTACACCCACGCCACCGTTTTCGAGGGTACCGAGATAATCGGTGCCACCGCCTGATCCAGCAAGAGCATCCTTCACAGCCTGAAGTACAGCGGCGTCAATCTTCTTCAACACTGATGCCACGTATACCTCTGCCTGAGTTGGGTTCGAGATTGACATGTCCACGTCAACACCGATGATCTTCACTGCACCTGCTGAGTCCATTGCGAACTGCGATGAGCCGAGGCCTACTGGACCTGCAACTGGGAAGATGATGTCTGCGCCTTCGTCGGCCATGCTCTTAGCAATGCTTGCGCCCTTGGTCTGGTCACTGAAGTCACCAGAGAAAGTTCCATCTTGCTTAGCAACGTCCCAACCAAGAACCTTCACTGAAGTTCCCTTTTGTGCGTTGTAGTACTCAACACCCAAAGCGAAACCCTGCATGAAAATTGCTACTGGTGGAATGTTGATTCCACCGAAGGTTCCTACAACACCCGACTTGGTTGTTGCTGCTGCCATGTAACCAGCCAAGAATGATGGCTGATCGGTTGCGAAGGTGAGGCCCTGAACGTTTGGTGCCGAAGTGTTGGAGTCAACAATTGCGAACTGGACGGTTGGGTTTGCTTCTGCTGCCGCCTTCGTTGCGTCTGCAAGCAAAAAGCCCACAGTAACGATGACGTTGCAACCCTTGTCAACGAATGACTGAAGGTTTGGCTGGTAGTCGGCATCTGATGCTGACTCGAGCAAATCAATGCTTACACCGAGCTCTGCTTCTGCAAGCTTGAGACCGTCATAGGCGTTCTGATTGAAGCCCTTGTCATCAACGCCACCGATGTCGGTAACTTCGCAGGCCAAGCCAGCTGATTCGGTTGCTTCTGCTGCTGTTGTGTCTGAAGACGAATCCGAGCTACCGCAAGCGGCAAGACCGAATACTGCTACGAGACCAACTGCAAGACCTTTTAGAGTCTGCTTTCTCATGTTTATTTTCTCCCTCTTATGCGCCGAATTTGACACATATGTTTGTTGGTGGGTTCAGAATAGTCCAAGAAAATAAAAGGTTTTTACCAAGTGTCGATCATTGGGCGCTTTTTGCCTGTGCGCGATTGTGGTCTTGGGCACGCGTCAAGCATGTGGATAACTCGGGCCCTGGTGTTGGCTGGGTCGATTACATCGTCAATTTCCGTATGAGTGGCCATACTTAGCGCACTTCCGCGCCGATATGCCGCCGCAATCAGCGATTCTTCAAGCGACGCACGTTCGGCCGGTGTACCCGTTGCATCCAATTCCCGCTTAAAGCCGAGACGGATGGCACCTTCTAACCCCATGCCCCCGAACTCGCCTGTTGGCCACGAAACAGTCATTTCCTTAGCGTGGAAACTTCCACCGGCCATGGCCTGCGCCCCAAGCCCGTAACCCTTCCGAAGCACCACGGTCAACCACGGAACGGTGACGCTTGCTGCCGTCACAAACAGCCTGCCGAAGTGCCGAACCTGAGCGCCCTCTTCGGCTTCGGGGCCAACCATAAAGCCCGGCGTGTCACACAACGAAACGATGGGAATATCGAACGCATCACACAACTGCACGAAGCGCGCCATCTTGTCGGCAGCGGGCGTGTCGATAGCGCCGCCGAGATGCGCTGGGTTGTTTGCAATGACACCAACGCTGCGGCCTTCGATGCGACCGAGCGATGTGATGATGCCCACACCAAACTCTTTTCGCAATTCCAATAC
>SXGQ01205894.1_pt1 | contig 14340 bp, 9 predicted proteins | sample 3178371 | NCBI WGS metagenome assembly SXGQ01 (sample SAMN11356859, study PRJNA531348) | freshwater metagenome | isolation source: freshwater sample F1-20 | place: China: Fuxian Lake, Yuxi | collected 2017-12-25
ATGTGCCGTCCTCTCGTGGAACCCCCGGTGGGTGCCGGTATCGCGGATATCGCGCTGCTCGAGATCATTGAAGGCAAGATCACCTTCGAATCCACGATGGAAGAGTCCGCCGAGGCCGCTGAAGTCGCGGTCGGAAAGCCGGCTCCTAAGCGCCGCCGCAAGACGGTGGCAGCCTAAGAGAAGTTGCTGCTTCGGAGCCGATTTGATCGGAACCGATTTTTCCTGAGCCCATGGTCGTCGCGCCGGAGAAACCTTTCTCCGGCGTTTTGCTCTTATGTCCGAAATCGTTACCAACTCTAAAGCCCGGCGAGATTACCACATCCTCGATACCTACGAGGCTGGGTTGGTTCTGCGAGGCTCTGAGGTGAAGTCGGTGCGGGCTGGCAAGGTTCAGATCGCCGACGCCTTCGCGAAGGTGGAGCGCGGCCAGGTGTGGTTGCACAACGCTCATATCGAGGAGTACGTCTTTGCGACCCATGAGGTCCACGCTCCGAAGGCACCCCGCAAGCTCTTGCTCAATAAGCCTGAGATCCGGAAGTTGGCGGAGTTGGCCAATGTGAAAGGCAACTCGCTAGTGCCTTTGTCTCTCTACTGGAAGGGCGATCGAGTGAAGCTGTTGCTGGCAATTTGCAAGGGCAAGGTCGAGTACGATAAGCGTCAGGATATCCGCAAGCGCGAGGACGAACGCGAGATGCGTCGAGCCAGTGCCCCTCTGCTCCGAAAGTAGCTCGGCTTTGGGTAGCCAGCATTCTAGGGAGTCCCGGTCATTTCCCTGTTATAAAACGAATAAAGCCGACCTCGCCAAAGGCGCGAAGGTCGGCTTTTTCAATACTGGGATTCGATGTTTGGATTTGAGGCCGGATAGAGATCTGAGTGAGCGCCTCCTAATGACTAACGCCTAGAAGCTTACGCCTTGGTTAGAACCCTCTACCTTGGCCAGCGCTGGCGTTCAGTTTTGGTTTTTGAGTTCCAACACCGAGTAGGCTGCCTTCGGAACCGGTCGTAGATCCCAGATCAGGCCGGTCCACGACAGCATTTTCAGCGTGTAGTAAGTGATATCCACCTCCCACCAGAAGAAACCCTGTCGCACACAGGTCATGTGCTGGTGGTGGTTGTTGTGCCAGCCTTCACCGAGGGTGATGAGCGCGAGGATGAGGCTGTTCTTGCTGTCGTCGTCTGTGTTGTAGCGACGGGATCCAAACACATGCGCCAGCGAATTGATGCAGGCCGTGCCGTGGAAGAGGACCGTGGTGCTAATGAAGAAGCCCCACACCAACAATTGGCCGGCGGTCACTCCCAGTGAGGGCGCGAAGTGATGGAGCAGTGAGCCGATGCCCGTCAGGGAAAGGGCGAAGAGCACAGGGACCAGCAAGTCGTAGCGATTTAGAAACACCAGCTCTGGGAACTTGGACAAATCTTTGATGCGACTGTAATCGGTCGGGAAATTCTTGGAGCAGGTGATCCAGCCAATGTGGGCCCAGAGGAAACCCTTTTGCCGCACCGAGTGCTTGTCATCGGGGTCATCGGAGTGCTGGTGATGGTGGCGATGCGACGCGGCCCACCACAACGCCCCGCGTTGGACGCAGGTGCCGCACAGCACCGCAAAAATAAACTGCATGAAGCGGGAGGTGCTGAAGGTGCGGTGCGAGAAATACCGGTGGAAGAAACCGGTGACGGAGAACATCCGAATGAAGTAGAGGGAGATTGCCGTGAGCACGGCCGTCCAACTCCAACCGGTCCAGATTACACCCAGGCAGCCTAGGTGCAGGATGAGAAACGGAAGAGTGCGAACCCATTCGACCTGTTCTGGCTTTTCCTTTAAGGCCAGAGCACCGCCGGGGATGAAGTCGGAATCCACCCATTGTGCCACGGATGTTCTGACATGTTTAAAGGCTCGGATGATGACGTTAGCGGACATGAGTCACAGACTGTTTTCGGTGTTTCCCTCCGGTCAGTTGAGTTTACCACCAGACCGACGAAGTAACCATAACCTGCCAGAGTATAGAGATTTTTCCAATTCTCTTTGATGTAAAAACCCTGCAGCACTTGCTTTAGCCAAAACAGGATCCGGTGTCATGACCTCAAGACACCGGCGAGGTTGCTCCCTGGATTGGAGATCAAGAGCCCGGTATGTCGCTTTTTTAAACGAACTGCGGCAGAGCGGTGCGTCGTCGATTTTATCGCTCGTGTCTGAGGTCCTGAGGTCGTGAGAGGCTGCGTTCAGCGAGTGGCCGTGCAGAGTAGGTCGGCACTGTTTAGGCCGAGCCGGTGGCAGAGGCGGGCAATCGTCGGTCGGCCCACGGAGTCGGTGGTTTAGGGGTGGAGAGGTTTTAGCTCGAAGATTTCTCCGGGTCGGGTTGCGAGGCTGGCCCGGTTTGCAGGGAGCGCTTCCAAGGAGTGTCCCTTCCGCAGCACTCCCCAGGGCTGACCGGGCCAGGGGTTCTGGATGACGCATTCGCGCCCCCGCTCGCTGCGGATTTGGACAGACTGAATTCGTCCTTCTCTGAATTGGCTGCTCACCAGAAACGCGCCTCGGGCCCGCAAGTTTCCAAACCGTGCGGCCCGATCTCGCGGCCAAACCGGGAATAGCCTCAAGACTCCATCGTGCGATTGGAGAAGCATTTCATTGATCGTGGCGGGCACGCCCGAGCAGTTCTCGATGCCACCGCCTCCGCCAAAGATCATGAGGTTGGGAAGCCCGAACTCGGTGACTTGGCGGCGCAGTTTGCGCAGCAGATCCTCTGGATCATACCCCACTCGAGCGGCTCCCGGAAAGGTGATGCTAAATCCGTTGAAGTGTCCGATCCATTCGCTCTCAGCCCAGCCCCGGGCGTCGTCTTGCAACAAACGCAGCATTGCAGGATCGGAACCCAGGCCCAGGACCCCCGTGGGCCAGACCATGCCCATCCATTCGAGGCGGGTGTTGTTGCGCGACGGCCCGATCCGACTCGCGGCAGGCCCGGCCTCGGCTCCCCGGATGCGTCGGATGCCATCGACCTCCACCGTAGGGAAGTCGCTGAGCCGCCCGAGAATATCCCGCCATCGGTCGCGTCGGTCGGCATCAGTTTCCAACTCCGTGCTCACGTCCAGCATCCCTTGGAAGAGCATTCGCACGAGTCCTAGGGACAGGCAGTTATTGCGGTCACTGCCGCCGTCGCCGACCTCGCCGGAGGCATCGTTGCGGATCACGTAACGGCCTTTGTCTAGGTGCAGGTAGTCTTCCCAGAACAGGGCCGTTTCGCGCAGGAAGGGATAAACTTTCTGCGCATAGTCCCGGTCGTAGGTGTGATAAAAGCGCAGGAACATGTTCACCGCGGCGAAGGCGGCATTGCTCTTTTGGCCGAGAAACATCCGGCGGCCTTCACCAGGAATGCCATGACCATCGGGCATGAAGGAGGTCTCCAGGCCTCGGGGTCCCACACCGACATCGTAGTAAACTCCCCGCACTTTCAGGAGTTCTTGGGCGTTGGTCCGCGCGGTCGGCAGGTAGTCGAGAATGGGCGCATCGTAGGGCTCGGCCAATTCGGGATGGTTGGACGCGAACACGCCCCACCACGGAGCCTGATGGTTGTAGTTCAGATGATAATCGGCCTGCCACGAGGGACCGTCGGTGGTCGTCCAGTTACCGAAGAGCGAGGGCGGAAATTTTGGATTTCGACTGCAAGCAGCCATCAGGTAAAGCGAACCGTAGTAGTACCGCTCGAGCAGTGGGTCGCCGATTTCCACAAAGGACTGCGACCAGAAATTCCGCCACCACTGACGATGTTCCGAGCGGAGGGTCTCGAGGCGTTCCGGGGTGAGGGCGGCGACCCGCTGCTTGGCCTCTTCGAGCGGATGGGCGGATTCCTCATCAGTGACCACGGCGGCGACCAGTACGATGGGTTGCGCCGGTGAGAGCACGAACCGATCGGCCGACCAGCCATCGCCCCGGCTCCACGGAAGTCCCGGTTTGCGGTGATGGAACAACCGCATGGCAACCGCCGCCTCGCTGGATTTGCGCAGAGGTTTTTGCTCGAGCGCGATGGAGCGTTCGGTGGAGACGAACTTCCGGACCGACCAGTAGCCATCTGGCAAATTTCCTGAAGCGGTCTCCGCCTCATTGCCGGAGATGGGGGCGAGCGTGGCGTCGATGCCGATCAGGTCGGTAGGACCGAAGGGATTGGTATCGGACGCTTGTCCATCGACGGACAACTCGATGACCAGCAGGTTTTCGGTCGCCGCGACCCACGAGCGCATCCGGAGGGTGGCTCCAGCCCGGGTGAAGGGCGGTGGATCTTCGACCCGTTGAGTGGTGCGTAAGGTGTGGAGGACCTCGGCGGTCTCTAGTCGTTGTTCGGCGTGGTAGGTCCCGTTGAACAATGCAGGAATGTTGAGGTCGATGGCCGCGATGGGACAGGGATGGCCGTTGGGGTAGATCGACTTGGTCTTCCAGAAATCATTCTTGGCGATCCAGAAGCGGTGGCGTTCCGGGCTATTGGTCGCCGTCGTGGAGCGGGTGGTCACCTTGGCGCCTCCGTCCTCCCCCAATCCGTGGTAGCGCCGTCGTTCGGTGACGGTGCCGATGGCCACGCCCAGGTCGCCATTCCCCAACAGTGGACCGTCCGGCAGTTTGCGGGTGGGCATGAGCACGGGCGGTGCGTGGAAGACCCCGGAATGTCGAGCCACCTGACGGAGGGCTTCTGCGGCCACGTCGAAACTGGGCTCGCCCTGGGCGACGCACGGCGAGCTCAGGAGAAGCCCCAGAAACAGCACCCAGAGAGAACGGCGAGAAGGGAGGAAGGTGGGCATGGTGCGGTGGTTTCGTAGGCTGACCCACGGACGGGTCCGTGCGCAATCCCGGTGGATTTTAGGGCCGCTGATGCTTCCCGGGCGAGCCAGCGCGGGACCGGTCCTGCGCTCGCAGGGAGGCTCGAGGGAGGGGTCGCTTTCGCGCTGAGCGCGAGGGGTTTGGGTGATCGCCTCCAATGCTCGCTTCGGCCCGGTTCCGCTGACAACTTTGGAGCGCGTAACCAGATTGTCACACAGAGGTCTCTACGTTCATTGATGAACAGCCGTGCCTTCCTTCTGCTCGTCGGTCTCATCTCAGCGGGTATCTCTGCCCTCGCTGGGAACGCCACTTCTTCCCAAGAGTTGTTTTCGCTGCAAAAGGTCTGGGATGTCCGCCTCGAATTTCCAGCTGGGCAGTGGCAAGCGCTCGAGCCCAAGGGCGGCGGTGAAGGGCCCTTTGGGGGTCGAGGCGGCTTCAACCCGAACCGTTTCATGGCGCCGGTGTGGTTGAAGGCCCTAGACGCCAACCAAGACGCCTCCGTGACTCGGGAAGAGTTCTTGGGAGCCTTTAGTCGCTGGTCTTCAGAATGGGACAAGGAGAAGAAGGGTTATCTGAATACCGATGCCCTCCGCGAGGGCTTTAATCAGGCTCTGTCGATGAATGCCGGCGGCTCTGGCGGTCCTGGCCCCGGCGGTCGCCCGGGCGGTGGCGGCGGTGGTTTTGGTCCAAAGCTCTTAGCCAAAGAAGGCGGACGTAATGGTCTCAGTGGTGCTGCGGGTCTCGTTTTCGAGTACGTCCACGCTGATTTAGAGATCGCTGGCACTCGACTGACCAATGTCGCCGTGCGTTACAAGGGCAACGGCACTTACATGAATTCCCGCATGAGCGACAAAAAATCACTCAAGCTCGATCTCAACCAATTCATTCCTAACCAGCAGTTTGCCGGCGTGGCCAAGATCAACCTCCACAACAACGTCACCGACGCCTCGTGGATGAATGAACCGTTGTCGTACGCCCTGTATCGCGATGCTGGAGTTCCAGCCCCGCGCACGACTTATGCGAGGGTCCGGGTTACGGCATCGGGAGCCCATACCAACGACTATCTTGGTCTGTATTCCATCGTCGAAAATCCTGACAACCGCTGGGCGGACGGGCATTTTAGCACCAAGAAAGGCGCCATTTTCAAGCCGGTGACACCGACCTTGTTTCAACACCTGGGGGACGATTGGAAGGCCTATCAGCAAATCTACGACGCCAAGTCCGAGCTGACGGCAAAACAAAAGCAACGGGTCATCGACTTCGCCCGACTCGTCACCCAGGCCAGTGACACTGACTTCGCTCGTCGAGCCCCAGAGTTCCTCGATGTCGAGGCCTTCGGTCGTTTTATGGCGGTGACTGTGTGGCTCAGCACCCTCGATTCCATTCTCACCCTCGGTCAAAATTACGTGATGTACCTGCATCCGAAGACCGATCGGTTTCAGTTCGTGCCGTGGGACCTCGACCATTCCTTCGGCAACTTCCCCATGCAGGGCAGCCAAGAGCAGCGCGAACAACTCAGTGTCCAGAAGCCCTGGTCCGGCCAGAACCGCTTTTTCGAGCGGGTTTTCGCGGTGCCGGCTTTCAAAGATGCCTACCTGGCCCGCATGAAGGAGTTTCAGGGTACGATCTTCCAACCGGAGCGTCTGACGCGTCAGGTGGATGAATTGGGTGCGCTGCTGCGCCCGAGCGTGGCGGAGGAATCGCCGGAAAAACTGGAGCGCTTCAACCAGGTGGTTTCGGGCAAGGCCGTGGCCGGCAACCCCTTCGGCGGAGGCGGCCCCGGTGGCCCGAGAGGTAACGGAAGGCCAGGAGAGAATGGTCGCCCCGGAGGTCCTGGAGGTCCCGGAGGTCCTGGCCGTGGAGGTCCTGGTATGAATCCCTTTGGCGATCCGCCCAAGCCCATCAAGGGTTTTGTGTTGCTGCGCCACCAGTCGGTCGCGGCCCAGTTGGCGGGAACCTCACCCGGAATGGAACTCGGTATGCCCGGCGGCCCCGGTGGTCGTGGAGGTTTCGGAGGCCCAGGAGGCCGTGGTGGCTCAGGGCGTCCGGGTGGTGGCACTGATCGTGGCCCTGGTGGTCCGGGAGGTTTTGGTCCGGGTATGTTTATCGCTCAGCCTGTGACGGAATCGGCCGATACCGATGACGACGGCAAGATCACTGCCCGCGAATGGACCACCATGGCCGAGCGTTGGTGGACCCAGTGGGACAAGGCCCACAAGGGCTCGGTCAACGAAGATCAAATCGTCGACGGACTCTCGGCCGTCTTCCCCCAACCCCCCGGCTTCGGCGGCCCACCTCCCCGCTAATCCAGCCGGGGTCGGTCCCACCTATTTACACAAAAGGGGCCACTCTCGACTAACTTAGGAGCCCTTTATTAACGGTGTGTATGGGCGAGATGGGTTCGTGGTGGTGCCTCCGCGGGACCGGTCCTGCGCTCGCAGGGAAGCTCGGGGGGAGGGGTCGCTTTTGCGCTGCGCGAGGGCGTCGGTTGGGTGCCTCCAATGCTGGCTCCAGCTCGGTCCCGCTGCTGCCCCAAAGGGGCGAGGTCATTCGGGCTAAATGGCTCTCACAATGACACGAAAGCGGGTTCACCGATGCTCGTCTGATGGATCGAGGCGACGTGGCGGCGATGGCATCTGCACCGGCCTAGGGATTACTGGTTCCTAAACGCGATGCCGGTCGGGTCGTTGTCGTCCCACCCGCGGCGGCTGTGATAGGCCCACCAATCTTGCTCCTTGGGATTGCGCTTCTCCGGGGCGGCATGGGAATCGGCGAACACTAATTGGATGGACCCATTGTGCGGTGCGTAGGCGGGTGTCCAGTAGGGCATCTCCCAAAGTAGAACCGCGGTGGAAGTCGAGGCCACCGAGGAGGTCATGCGCCCGCTCACCGGGCGATCGACGTCATAGCTAGACTGATCTTTTTTCAGGAAGATGTGGTTCCACGGATAGGTGATCCAATCGTTGTCGCGCAGCCAGTTGCGGTAGTTGTCGCCGCTCAAAGCGGGATCCTTGCCGCGCAAACCCACAGGGCAGGCGTAGGTGCTCGGTGAGGGCGGGGTGTTTTTGCTTTGAACCGTGACCACCGCGCTTCCTCGGTTGGTGCCGCTGTTCTTGCCCACATACGGCTCTAGCAGTTCGTAGTGATACTTATCGCCGATTTGGAAGGAGTTACCCCAGACCTTGCCCCAATTCTTGGATCGGGGAAACCGCTCGCCATTGTCGCCCGAATACATCGCTACACCGAATCCGATCTGACGCAGGTTGTTGAGGCAATAGCTGCCATTGGCCTTCGATTTAGCTTTCGCCAGCGCGGGCAATAACATGCCGGCGAGGATCGCTATGATGGCGATGACGACGAGTAGCTCGATGAGCGTGAATCCGGTTTCGACCGGTCGTTGGGAACAGGGCGTAGGGTTCATGGGTTTTGGTCTGGGTGGTCGTGGGTTCAGAGGCTCAACGGGTTAGATTCTCACGGTTGGGTTTTCTTGGTCTGAGGCGGTTCACCCACCAACGGTTGGGTGCTCCGGAGATAGGCAAAGAGATCGCGCACTTGCTGCGGTTTCCAACCGTCGAGCAGTCCCTCGGGCATCAGCGATAATCCCGCCGGGTTCAGCTCGGCGATTTCGCTGCGGGCCAGCACCACGTTCTGATTGTCCAAGCCCCGCAGTACGATCGATTGCGCATTCTGCTCCACCAAAAATCCCGCGAGCGAACGGCCATCCCGGGTCTCGACCGTGTGGTTCTCATACCCTTCTCGGATTTCGGCACTCGGATTGAGGATCGCTAGCAGCAACGACTCGATGTCGGTGCGGTCGTGGACCGTCAGGTCGGGCCCTACCTCGCCGCCTTGCGCAAAGAGCCGGTGGCAACCACTGCAACTCGTCTGGAAGAGGGATCGCCCGGCATACGGGTCTCCGGCGCTCTCACGGATCCAGGCGGCCCGTTCGCGGATCTGGCCCTCGAGTTCGGCACTCGTGGACTTGCCGGTTTGCGGCCAAACGACTTCGGCCAGCGCCTGCAATGAGCTGTCCCGGTGCTGCTTGATTTTGCGGACGATGCTTGCCGGAACACTCAGGGGCGGGATCGGCGGTGCTGCCCAGCCGGAGGACTTTCGGGCGATGGCCTGGACATAAGCCTGCGACCAAGCCGGTCGGCTGGCCAAGAGGGCTTGAGCTGTGGGCAGCGACAATGGGCCCAAGGCGGGATACACACTTAAAACCACCGGGGCGATGGACGGATCGTCATAGGCTGCCAACGCGGTCAGAGCGGCCTGTCGCAGCGCATCATCTTTCACGATTCCGCGACACGCCTTGCTCAGGGCCGGCACGGCCCCGGCGACCCGCACCTCGGCCAGCACTGCCAAGAACTCCAATCGCTCTGCTCGTGGGGCCGTCTCGTCGGCGACGGTTTTCAGCGCCTCGGCGATGGCGGCCGGGTCGCCCTGACGCAGCGCAAAGGCGGCCGACCCGACCCCATGGCGCGCCATGGCCCGGCGCAGCGCCTCGGGCAAGCCCGACAACGCTCGCCCCTTGGCCGCTTGCTCCATGCCGGAGGCCAAGCGATGGCTGTGGGCCCGACTCGGTGAGAGTTCGAAGAGCCGGGCGCAGTTCAAGAGGTCGCGCTGGGTTCCTGCTTGAGCCCATCGGCGCGACATCCGCTCGATGAGGTGGTTTTCGACCAGCGGATGCCGCCAGAAGGCCTCGTTCTGCCACAAGCCCAGCACTGCGGTGGGGTCTTTTTCTGCAGCGGTCTCTATGGCCCACCATAAAAGCAGCGGTTGTCGTGGGTCGGTGTCGTCTTCGGACCGGCCGGCCAAGGCGCGGACGATGGGCAAGCCTGCGGTCGCCGGCAGTCGTCGAGCCGTGCACGCCAGTTGATTGCGCACACCGAGATCGGGTTCTTGAAGGGCCATGCGGCTCAAGGTTCCGGCCAATGCCTCAGAGACAGAACGAAGGTCTCCTGTCAGGCGAACGGCCCATTCTCGCACGGCGTCTTCTGGATGAGTCAAAGCGCGTTGGACCAGGGCCTCATTCCAACCCCCGCTGAGGTTCAAAGCCCAGAGCGTCTCGAGGGCGAGTTGACCACGACTTTGGAAGAGCGTCTGGGTCAGGCCTGGGATCAGCCCCGCCTCGTTCCGATCTGCCAAGACCCGCAGCGCTGTTTGGCGAGTCCAGCGGTTCGGGTTTTTCAGGGCTTCGACGAGATCCGCGGAGCTGGCCTTTCCCAGGTTGTTGATCCGCATTGCAGAGGCACCTCGCGCCTTCAGCCGGTAGACCCGTCCGTTGGCCGCATCCATCTTGCCTTCATGGTTGCGGAAGTGATTCACCTGCTGGTCGTACCAGTCGCAAACATAGATGGCTCCATCGGGGCCGACTTTGATGTCCACAGGACGGAACCACCGGTCGTCGCTGGTGACCGGATGCCCGAGATCATGGGTTTTGAAGGTGGATTTTTCGGGCAGGAATTCGCTCAGAACGATGCGTCCTTGCAGCGGTTCCACGCCGAAGAGCCGACCGTTGTACCGAGACGGAAAGGCCCCGTGGTCATAGATCAAAAAATTGTGGGTGAACCGAGGGATGCGGTCGTGGGCCATGGCCGGGAAATAGCCGAAGGCATAGGGATTGGAGAGCGGCCCGTGTTTCTCAAAGCCCTTTTGTAAATAGGCGCCCTGCTGGTAGTGGAAGCCGCGGGTGTCTCCACCATTGTGGCCGGAGAAAATTCGCCCGCGGTTGTCGATCTCGCAGCCGAAGGCATTGCCTCCGCCTTCAGAGAACACCTCGTACACGCGGCGCTCTGGATGATAGCGCCAAATGTTCTGGCCCTGTGAATAGAGGGCCTTGGCATTGAGCGGTTTTCCGTCGGCCCCATGGACCCAGATGTTGGCGGTCACCGTGCTGCCCTGGGCTCCATAGAGCCACCCGTCCGGACCCCAGCGCAGCGAATTGGCGACACTGTGCGTGTCTTCCAGACCGAAGCCCGAGAGCCGGACCTCCGGATCGCCGTCGGGTCTATCGTCCTGGTTGGCGTCGCGGTAGAAGAGTAAGTAGGGGGGATTAAGCACCCAGACCCCGCCGCGTCCATGCTCGACCGCGCTGACAATGTTGAGCCCATCGACAAACACGGTATGACGGTCCAAGCGTCCGTCGCCGTCGGTGTCTTCATGGATACTAATGCGATCCTTGCCCGGGAAATGTTTGGGCGGCGGCGGCGGTACTTTGTCATAGACCGAGCGCCACACACTGTCGTGACTAATGCGCGTCAGCCCCGCGGGCGAGGGATACTGGCGGTACTCCACCACCCACATCCGTCCGCGTTCGTCGAAATTCAGGAACACGGGCTGGGCGATTTGGGGCTCGGTGAGCAACTGTTCCCATTCTAGGTCGTCGGCCACTCGAAACCGCGACAGCGAAGCTTCTGGGCTGAGAGGATTAGCAGTGGCTTCTTGAGGCAAATCCGGCGCTGCGGGGGCCGGGGTTGCCACCGGTTTGGCAGCGGTGTTGGTGGAGGTGGGAGCGGACGTGCCGGTGGGAGTGGTCAGTTTTGAGGGCGGGATTGCCGAGGTCTCTTTGGGTACCAGGACTACGGGCTTGCCGGAGATCGCAGACGCAGCCGGCGGCACGGGATCTCGCAGGCACCAGAGGATTCCGTTCAGCAGCAGTCGGCGAAAGGAGGCCGTCCCGAAGTCGTCCGAGTTGCCCAGGGAGGTAGAAAAAACTCTCCGTTGGTGCGCGGTATTAATCCACGCCACGGGCTCCAGAGTGGTTTGCCCCTCCACTCGACCTTGCATTAGGGCAACGACGGTATCAGCAGGCTGCGACTGCTTATAGAGGTGCGAGGTGGTGATTTGTTGGGCGGTGGTGACGCCGGTCATCACGATGTGGCCTGCTTGGTCCCCAATTCCTTCGATGAGCGTGCGTGGGCTTTGAGGGGGTTTGTTGTTGTAGTGCCCGCCGTATTTCATGCCCAGCACGTCGATGTCGAAGGTGGGCCAGGCGGCGTATCCGGGTGCTTTGGGTGTGGCATCGAATCCGTGGCTGGCCGTTCGAATGGCCACGACCGGCTTGCCCGCGGCCACATGCGCCTTGAGCAAGTCGATGAGTCGTTGGGGCGGGGTCCGGCGTCGGGTGCTCACCACCACGAGGTCCGCGTCGCGCAGGCGCTCGATGTCGGCAAAATTGGGGTCTCCTTCGATGGGCGGGGCCATCACGGTGCTGACCTCATAGCCTCGGCCCGACAGTTCAGCCGCGGCGAAGGCCGGCAGGGTTTCCCACGTTTGGTATTCGTTCTCGCCGATGAGCAGAACGATTTTCTTGTGCACATCGCCTGCGAATCGAAAGGGCGCCTTTCCGGTGAAATCAGCCCGCGTGATGCTCGGGCACCAGAAGCGTTCAATATGCTCCACCACCAGTTCGGTGCCCCGAAAGTGCGACACATAGGGGGCCTTGCGGTGGTTGTACATGGAGTCGGTCATGTCGCGCATCAGCACTACATTTTGGCCCTGTTGGACCATTTGGCGGATGGCGAAGGGTCGGCCGAGAACGCACATATTAATGTGCACTCCCATGATGATGACGTTGGTGATCCCGCGTTGGCGCATGAGATAAAAGGCCTCGGCTGAATCGGTGATGGCGTCGCCCTCGCGAATCTCTAGTGCTGGATGCTGGCGCGTCCATGCGCCGTAGCCGGGGCATTCCGGGCATCCATCGCAGCCGCCGTCGGAATCATCGATGGGGAGCGGGGCCTCCAGGTCGTTCACTCGCGAGCACCAGCCCTGCAAGGGGATGGCGGTCTTCACCGGCGGTGCCGATTGGGCGAGTTTCCGGCCCGGGTGGTCTTGATAGAACTTCAGAGTGTCGCTCGGGCAGTGGAGGATGAGCATGCCTTTGGCTCGTGCGGCCAGCAGCACTTCGTTCATGGCCGGGGCCATCTCGCCCACGCGCTCGGTGGCATCGGGGCAATGGTGCTGGTCCCACATATCGCACACCACCACGGCGGTTCGCGAGGACTCCCAGGTCACGGTGCCGTCGTGGGGAGTGGCTGCCGCGAGGTTGGTAGATCCAGTGCGCCAGCGCGTGTGCAGGGTGATGGATTCGGCCTCGGTGCTGCAGTGGCAGAGAGCGAACACGAAGCAAACCCAAGCGGCCCACCCGCCGGTGGCATGCCGCCACGCATAGGCCCTCGACGAAGTACGGGGGATCATTCACCGCCAGACTGAACCCCTCCACATCGCTTGGCCAGCCTCTATCCCGCGGCCGGCCTCTCTGGGAGGGATGGCGTTCGCGCGGCCCTCCCTTGGGGTGATTGATCGATGGTGCGTCTCGGGTGCGAGCTCCGCGGGACCATGGCCTCCGCGCGCTCGGCCGGGACGATTGAGATGGGAGGGAAGGGATGGCGTGGCGGATTCTTTCGCAAGACAAGGCGAGAGCGAGGCGCGGACCGATTGAGGTCCGTAACGAGCGAACAACGAAGTGATTGCGGAAGAAGCTGCAGCCAGGACAACCGATCCAACTCAATCGTCCCGGCTCAGTAGGCTCCGGAAAGGATAGGCTTTCGCGCTGCGCGCGAGTGGGTGTGATGTTCGCCTCCAAGGCGCGCTACAGCGAAGGCCCCGCTGCCGCCAGGATCGGGCTACGCAAGGGGGTTGGCAGGGTCTTCGGAGTGCCCCAACGGGGCACGGCATACCAGCCCAGGGTAAAACCCTGGGTACGCTACACACGAATCCGAAGCGTTCTGAAGGAACGCCGCATCGTCACAATCACACCGAGACAGGCGCTGCCGAATTGCATTCCGCAATGCCGCAATGCAGATTAGCGGCATGACAATGACACTGCCTATTAACAAGCGCGGCGGTCTCACTCTGCCTCCGTCCCTTCGCCGCAAGCTGGGTCTTGAAGGCATCGATAATCCCCTGGTGATTGTCGAAGAGCGCGACGGCGGAATCTTCCTGCAACCGGCTGCGGCCATCCCGGTCCGTGACATCTCCAGGGCGCAATTGGCCCGTTGGATTTCCCGTGATGAGGGCGAGATGAAGGCGTTCACCGGCAAGCCTCGCGGCAATCCCAAGAAGTGAAGCTGTTTCTGGATTCCAGCGTGCTGCTGGCTGCGGCCGGCTCAGCGGATGGTGCATCGCGCTTCTTGTTCTTGAATGCCGCTGCCCAAGGTTGGCGCCTGCTTTCATCGCCTTACTGCGTGGATGAGACAGTCCGCAACCTCCGTAAGCTGGGTCCAAAGGCGACGGCTCATTGGCGAGCATCGCTGTCGTTGCACCTAATCCTGGTGCCCATCGAACTCGCCTTCGACAAAGTGCTCGTGTTTCCCAAGGCCAAGGATCGGCCCATCCTTCTTTCGGCCCTCGGGGCTGAGGCTGATACACTCTTGACTCTCGACGAGGCCGATTTCCAGCGAGTCATTGGTGGACAGGTCTATGGTTTGCGGGTGCGAAGTCCCGGCCAGTTTCTGATGGAGCGGCGTGCAGCAGGGTTGATTTGACGAAACCCGGGCAGTTGCTTCGAAAACCGACTCCCGGGGATA
>SXGQ01649360.1_pt1 | contig 14340 bp, 18 predicted proteins | sample 3178371 | NCBI WGS metagenome assembly SXGQ01 (sample SAMN11356859, study PRJNA531348) | freshwater metagenome | isolation source: freshwater sample F1-20 | place: China: Fuxian Lake, Yuxi | collected 2017-12-25
GTAAAGTTTTGTAATTCTTAGGCGGCAGGCGCGTGCAAACAGCAACAAAACAGAAGATAAATGAAAAATTTGGTCGCGATCGAGAGAAAAATTTTTCGCGATCTCGCCAACAATTCAGCGAAGCTTATTTATTGGACATTTATCTCCTATTTTGCCGCCGAAAACAGAAGATAAATGAAAAATTCAGTCGCGATCGAGAGAAAAATTTTCCGCGACTTTGCCAACAAATTGGTGGAACCGAATTATTGGGTTGTAAAGCAAAAAAACTGAGTCATAAGAACTCCATATAAATATATACATCCACGTCTATACAGCACATCATGTCATCGAAAAAAACAGAATTGGACTATTACTTAGAAGATGTGATTGGAGATGAAAGTGAAATGAAAGCCGAAGTGACACGATTTCGCGAGAGAATCGCTGATTTACAGAAGTATATGGATGATAATTTGTACCGATTGGGCAAAATAGAAACAGCAAAAGCGTTATTATGCCAAGGATATGCCATAGTTGAACTGAAGGATGAAGACTTCATCTATCACCGAAACAAACTTTCGTTCACAATTGACAAAAGTTGTGTGGATGAAAGTTGCACGACCAAAATCGGCAAAATTTTGCATGGATCGCGCGTAATCGACGCTGATGGAAATTACGTTGACAAAAAATGGATCTTATTGCGCTGTTTTGACACATTTTACAGCAAGTTGTTGTATTCATCCTGCAGCAATTCACATACAATTGTGTTTTTAACCAGTGAAGCCGATACCACAGCGGACGTCGTCTGATCCACTGGACACTGGAGTTTTTATTTTTCTTCTGTTTCGCACACGCGAACAACAGAAGAAAAACACACCACGCATAAGCAAGCTGTGCGCCGCCAGATTATTTAATGGTTATTTTCGGTTTGGCGCCAGGTTTTGCGCCAACAGCTGCGCCGGGATCGCGAACCAATTCAGCGATAATAGACACTTGCGGGTCATTCAATTGAAAACGTTGTCCGATCACGCGGACCACAACTTTCTCTCCTTCTTGAATATTTGAAAATTGGTTGTTATCGTGGTGATGATCTTTCGCCAAATAGACAATAATCGGCGATGGAATTTCATCAGCGCTTTCACATCGTATGCCAGCTTTGGTAAGTTCCATAGCTGTACAGCGCAACAACATTCCTTTCACAGGGAAACAGATGTCACATTCGAACACAACTTCAAACACAACATCTGCCCCTTTTATGTCGCCACAGGAGTGGTTAATGAGTTTAACGGAACGAGGTTTTACATATCCTTCCACTGTGCATTTGCCTTCAAAGGTATCTCGTATATATTCTTCCATGACTTCGGTGATATTTTTGCCAATAAATGTGATTGGTAGACTAATACTTCTGGTTAATAAACCCCGAGAATAGACAACATAGGATGAAACTTGCGTGACGTGTTGACTTTGTCGTTTAGCATGCGCCAATAATTCTCTACCCTTCAGTTTTTTAACGACATTTGTTGCAGGAATGTGGCTCATATATATTTCGTTAATTAAATGTTTAACTGAGATAATTTTATATCAGTTTTTCTTCTGTTTGCCGCTTGCGAACCCCGTTCGCGGAAAATTTTTCTCTCGATCGCGACTATTTACACACTTTTTCTTCTGGGTTGTGCGCATAAACGGAAGAAAAAAAAATTGGGTTCCCTACATCAGTAATACGACATGTTTTTACTCAAGTCATCATTGTCGACAAAATCAGAAAAATATTCAAATGCGTAAAATTCTAACAGAGCATAATCTGGAGGATTTTCTTGCAGTTCGTATGTTGAAACATAGGAATCGTACATGTGTCTGAAAAAGAAGTCTGCCTGCCGGTAATCTGACAACAAATAGCGCAAATAATGATACAAGTCGCAGTCCTGTTCACAATGTTCAATAAATCTGGCGTTGTAATTCATTTCCAAGCGTTGTTGTTCTCGTGATGGCGGCTGCATGATTGAATATGGTGAGATATGTTCAGTTAATATTATCTCTCTATGATGACAATTTGACACATTACATCAAAATATTTTGCGCAATGTGAAAGGTGATGGCGTCATCTGGGAGTTTATCTGGCGGAATTATTTGTACATGAGAACGCGGATTATACAAATTATGAAAATCTTTAATACTTTTGACCACAATTATTCCATCAGAAATTCGAATTACACCTGTTTCGGTCAGTGAACACTTTAAACACCCAAATGAAGCTTGTAATAGTCCAATTTCTATATCGTCGTCTGTTATGAAGTACGCAGTTACATACCATAATTTGCCACCGATATCGACGCTTAATATAAAATATTCGTCGTTTTTATTAGTTACATTAAATGTGTAAATATAATGATCTTCTTGCTCTTCTGGAGATATAAGTGCAAACATGGGATAACGCAGGCTCGTATCAACGACCAATTGATAGCCGTTATTTGTCATGATATTTACGGGACCTTCGGGAGGAATTTCTCCACCTCGTTGTTTTCTTCTGTGAATGCGAACGCGTCTGGTTCTTTTGCGCGTCCGACGTGCGTGTTTTCGCGGTCGATGTTTGCGACGAGTAGACATATATTTCAAACAGAGAAATATCACAAACAAACAGAGTAAACCCGTTTATAAACAATCTGAGATATAGGTACATGCAATCTATCGCGCCTTTATCAACCGAAACAACAGCTGAACAACCCCGGGATCAACCCCAAGAAGAACCTCTGTTGACACCAGATCAATCAAGATATGTCATGTTTCCCATTCAATATCAGGACATCTGGGACATGTATTTGAAACATGTTCAGAAGTTTTGGCGAACCGAAGAGGTCGATTTGACGAGCGATCTTGGACATTGGAAACGATTGACTGCGGATGAAAAGTACTATATTTCCATGATATTGGCGTTTTTTGCTGCAAGTGATGGAATTGTGTTGGAAAACTTGGCGTTGAGATTTATGTCAGATGTCCAAGTAGCAGAAGCTCGCGCCTTTTATGGGTTTCAAATAGCCATGGAAAACATTCATAGTCACATGTATAGTTTGCTGATTGAGACATATATTGACGACAAAGCCGAAAAACTGCGGCTATTTCATGCGATTGATTCCATCCCCTGTATAGCCAAAAAGGCTCAGTGGGCACAGAAGTGGATTCATGCGGATGCAGGTGCAGCAAATGCCACGAGTTTTGCGACCCGGTTAGTCGCGTTTGCTTGCGTAGAAGGGATTTTTTTCAGCGGAGCCTTTTGCAGCATATTTTGGCTAAAAAAGCGCGGATTGATGCCCGGATTAACTCATTCCAATGAGCTGATATCTGCGGACGAAGCTTTGCATACAGATTTCGCGGTTCTCCTGTATTCCAAATTACTTCGGAAGCTAACAACAGCGCAAATATACGAAATCGTCGAAGAAGCTGTCGCAATTGAAACAGAATTCATTTGTGAAGCTTTACCATGCCGTTTAATTGGGATGAATTCGGATATGATGACTCGATATATCAAGTTTGTAGCAGATCGATTACTTCTGCAGTTGGGATACGAAAAATTGTATGGAGTCGCCAATCCATGCGATTTCATGGAACTCATTAGTCTGGAAAACAAATCCAACATGTTTGAATCTCGGATCAGCGAGTACAGTTTGTCTGCCAAAATGTCCGTGGGAGAGATCGCAGCCGTGTTTGAAGCTTTGCACGATGACGGAGTGAATTTTTAAGGTAGGGTTGTATATTGGGGTGGACAATGCGATGTTCCAGAAGGGTTGGTTACAGGAATGGTCGTGTTGATGTAATTCGCTGTCGACTACATCTTAAAATTGAAACGATAAATACTGCCATAACAATAAACAACTCCGATAATATGACTCAATCCTTTCCTAGCTTTGAAGAATTAAAAGAATTTATTAAGAAAAATCAGCATGCAACAATTCTTGAAATATGCAAAAAATTTGGACAACTTGGTGACAGCGTAATATCCACCATGGACGGTAGAACAGAACTTGTGTTAGCTTATGGTGTGAATCGCGAATTCTTTGAATATCTTCAGAGTTTTATGAAAGAAGAGTATGTTCAATGTAACGAAGATCCGTTTGCATGTTTGATATCCGATGACACTAGATATGTTGGAAAAGGTAAATTTCTTCCAATTACATTGTCCATCAACGAGGGTGGGTTATTTGATTATCCGTGGTAATTACCACAAATTACGTGCCGAATACTTTATTTTTCTCAGCTTTAGTTGCAAACGATCCCCAACCGACAGAAAACAATATAAACACAACAGCGGAATAATCATATACATACAGTCGCGCTGTTATGTCTGCACTACTCGCTTCCGCCCCCGCATCCATTTTATCTGAAGAAACACAAATGCAACAATTGTCGGCAAACCATCCTTTGTCGAACGAATGGATATTATGGGCGCATATTCCCAGCAGCAAAGACTGGACAATGAAAGGATATGTTAAAATTTCTTCCATTAACACCCTGGAAGAAGCCTTGTCCATCACCGAGACTTTGCCAGAAGATTTATTGACGAATTGCATGCTGTTTCTCATGCGCAGTTATATTTCTCCTCGCTGGGAAGACGAAAAAAACGTGCATGGCGGTTGTTTTTCTTACAAAGTATCCAATAACAATGTGAAACATGCTTGGTGTAATTTAACTTACGCGCTGGTTGGAAATACCATCAGTCCGAACCGAGATTTCATGTCTTGCGTCAACGGCATCACGATTTCACCGAAGAAAAAGTTTTGTATTATCAAAATCTGGATGAACTCCTGCGTATATCAAAATCCCGCGCAAGTAACGTCTCAAATCCGCACAATTACCCCGAAAGGATGTATTTTTAAGGAACACGATAAATAAGTTTTGTCACGCGCAGTTGCTGTTGGCGTTTGCGAAATTTTTCCTCTCAATCGCGACCAAGTATTTTCATTATCTTCTGGTTTGTTCTGCGTTGGCAGAGTGAATTTCCTCTGTGTTTTCTTCAGATTTGTTTGTCTACAAACCTGAAGAAAAATAAATCGACGCACACATGTGCGACAATATTCTAAGAAAAACGCGCAAGTGTTCTTTCGATTGACCAGGCGAGCGGGGCTTGTCCCCGCTGCACAGGATGGATCATAAGGAAACCTGGGTTTCCTTAGATGAAAGTGACATAAATCTTCCATGTCATCCGCCGTATATCCAATATCAAACAAGTCTTTTCCAGTAAAACTGCCATCTAAAAACACTCTCTCATCATATGGAGTTTTATCAATTGAAGCCATGGTTGGTTTGTATTTTCAGATTAAGAATTGAGTTGTTCTCTCAATTTTTGCACACAAAATATTGCACACAAAATAAAAAAGGCAATTACGCCTGTTTTATTCTGTGTTTTACTTTTTGTTCTGGGTTTCGCGTTGCGCCTATTTAAAAGTGATTGTCTTGCTGTCAATAATCACGCGAATATTATTCAATACTTTTTCTTTGTGTGCCAATAATTTTTTTTCATCGTAATTCACGACATTATGGATACAACTATCCCAGGAGAAATCGTAATTCTGTAACATTTCTTCTTCTGTATCAATTGTGACCATCCATCCAGGATTTTTCCAATAATCCACATCCATCAGAAACGGAATGAATTTCCAAGTTATCGTAACATCTTCAATTACACACATAAACGTTAGACATCTGGCAGAATCATACTCAAATTGCACCAACTCTACATCCATCTGAGCCTCGTTAAATATCTGTAATATGTCTTTGTGAAGCTCATCAAATTGTGACATGCACCCGATGTCGTAGTAATCGTAGTCAAATCCTTGCAAGTCGTCCATTGTAAATCTGCCGTCCAAAAACGTTCTCTCGGTCGTGGTCTCGGTAGCAGGTTGTTGTTCAATCAAAGCCATAGTTGCTGTTCGTAAGTCTCAAGTTAATGCCTTTTCAAAAATCCTGGAAATTCTTTTCAATTTTAGTAGGGAACCGATGGTTCCCCTACGACCCCTCCTTTCCGCCAACACAGAACAAAACAGAACAAAACAGAAGAAAATAAAAAACCTTGGTCGCGATCGAGAGAAAAATTTTCCGCGTAAGCGCCAATAAACTGGTGGAACCGAATTATTGGACTTTCTCTCCTGTATCGTCTCCAGTTCTCTCTGACAATGCAGAACAAAACAGAAGAAAATAAAAAACCTTGGTCGCGATCGAGAGAAAAATTTTCCGCGTAAGCGCCAATAAACTGGTGGAACCGAATTATTGGACTTTCTCTCCTGTTTATCCGTGAATGCGTCTTCAATTGACCATGCGAGCGGGGCTTGTCTCCGCCGCTTAGAACAATGAAAGGAGGGGTCGCAGGGGGAGTCTCCAACGGAGACGCTGGCTTGCACGGCAAGCCCAATCCTTGGTTCCCTGCATCGCGACCAAGGTTTTCCATTATTTTCTGTTGTTCTGGGTTGTTTGCAGGAGTGAATGAAATAGATGCGGCTGAGAAAAATCAAATAGAAAACATATGCATATAAATATAAATGAGTTTGCAGCCTCAAACCGCAGTATTAACAACAATTATGCCAGGAATGTTGAATCGTTGTGCGACAACCATACCGACATCCAGAGTATTTTCTGGATCTGGATCACGTCTTCAAAAAAAAAAGCCCGCGGCGGTAGCAGCACCAATCGAACCGCCAATGTGTCCTGTTACAGAAGCTGGTGCTGCTGCCGCAGAAGATGAACCCCCTTTGGACACGGCATTTGTGTTGTTGATATTAAATTGCAAAAAATACAGAAGTAAAGCCCTATATCAGAAGAAAACTTGGTTGCCGAATTTGCCACCGTGTATTCCCTATTATCACGTTATTGGCGACCCAAAAATCACCACAGCTGGACCGGTATTTGACGAAGTTAACCGAATATTATGGGTACATACCCCTGATGATTATGTGTCTCTCCCGAAAAAAGTTATTGCAGCTTATGCAGCTGTAGTGCACAAAATGCCCCAGATCCAATACATATTTAAAACCGACGATGACCAAATTCTCGTAAATCCGCGTTTTTTCCCGGTGTTGCTCAACATAGTAACATCTGCGACAAAACCCCATTACGGAGGATTTGTCGTGGATATTAAACAGGCGCATTTGTCTCAATATCACAGAATCCATCCGGAATTGCCTGAAAACTTGCCGATGTCTCAAACCAAATATTGTTCTGGCAGGTTCTATTTTCTCTCCAAAGACGCGGCAATGAATTTATTGACAAACGCGCCAGCCATTCGCAATGAATTTTTTGAAGATTATGCCATTGGAAAGTATTTATCCCCGCAATTAAAAACCCATATCCAACATATTGCGACAAATAAACATTTTACAGACATTGAAAAAACGGATTATTGCCCGACATCGTCCAGGAAAGCCGCCAAGTAAGTGCCAAAAATTTTCTCTCTATCACGACCAATTTATTATTATCTTCTGTTGTTTCGGCGGCGAGAGAAAACAGGATCGCCGATTAATTGTGATTAATGTATTTACTGTTATTTTCTGTTGGCGCGCGTACATTGCGGAAAAACTTAGTGTGATAACATACTATGTCTGCAGCGTTGGCTAAAATCAAATCGAGAGCTGGCACACAACCACCTCCGGTGAGCGGAGGACGACCAGGAACATCTGTGGGATTTGCACAACATCAAATTCCAGGAGCAGGAAATCAAGTTCGTACAATTCGTGGACAAGTTGCTCCTCGAGGTCCACCACAACAGCAATACGGACAACAATTCATGCCGCAACAACAGCAGGGAATGCAGCAGCAACAACAACAATTCATGCAACAGCGCCAACCTTCGTTTTCAAATCCTCAGCAACAGCAACAATTTGCCCAACAACAGGCGATGCAACAACAGGCAATGATGCAGCAACAACAAGCTCAAGCTATGCAAAATCCATACGGCATGGGCGGCGGCAACGGGGGATATGAACAATCAAATATGCCCGCGGATCCAACTGCAGGAATACAAAAAATGTCCATGCAAATGGCGGTTCATTTAATCACTCAGCGTTTGGGGCATCTGGAATTGTGGAAATACGAAAAAGATCATGAAGATGAATCCAGAGATTCGTCTGGCGCCGGCGGTGGACCAGACTTGGGACCAAATCAACGGATTATTGATACCTCTGTGTTGGCGTCTCTCTGTTCAAGATTGGATGCTTTGGAGAAAAAAGACTCCAGCACTGTCCCGACGCCGACAATTCCACCAGCAATCACAGAAGACATTGCCAAATTACGTTCAGATTTCACCGGATCTGAATTAACTGTGTCAAAACATTCTGTTGATTTGGGAAAAATGCAAATAGATATCGCGAAAATGAACCGAGATTTAATTGAAACAAAAGATTTACTGAAAACATTTATGTTGCGATATGATTCCTATGTTGAATCTTCTGAAAATCGTTTCAAAGACAATGAAGCCGCATTGGTGGACATAGAATCTCAAATCAGCGGTGGTGGCGGCGATAGCGGAGTGATGGATACCATGGGATTTTTGCCTACAGGATTGACTCCGGGATTGTCCATTAACGATATTCCATTGTCTTCTGGTTCAGGTTTAGGAGACGCGACTGGGGTTGATTTGCCGACAGGCAAAGCTCATTTGCGAGAGTCAAAGGTTATTAATTTGACAGATATTGGAGAGATAAATTAGGCGTGTCCGCTCTCTACAGCTGAATTTTAAATATAAAAAAGGGTTTGCCCTCATTTTTATATTTTTTAGTCCATAGTCCCTGCACATACGCATACAATTTATACAAGCTTGTTTTCATAATTAAACACAAATTCGCTCATTCCCATTTTTATATGTTTGTGTAACAATATCCAATCATAGAACAATAACGGCGTGTTATAATTATCAGTTGCTGCATGTTTGCCGGCTTTAACAAACTTTTTGACTTCAGCGCGATCTGTGTAAGCAACATATGTTTTTGTTAATTCACTCCATCGAGTTTCCATCGAATCGAGTAGCACGCCACCGCTGCCACTATGTTGTTCTTCTTCGTATCTATTTTTCCACAATTTAACAAACCACAACAAATAATAATTATCTATCTGAACATGCGTTAAATTGTAAATAATTTGTTTTACCCGAAAGCATTCAACAACATTTTTTCCTTCAGGCGACAATCCATAAAAGGCAGCCGTGAACGAATTCAATGGATCCCGAAGAGCTTCGTCAATTAATTGCTGCGCAATTTCCAACGTTAGAGACGTTGCACTTGTTGCCGCAAAGAGTTCATTTAATTTATCAATAATGTCATTTTCGGAACCTAACACGAAATAGGAGTTTTTACACATAGTGTTGACAAATCCATCAACTTCAGCAGTACCAATGTTTGTATGAATTAAATTGTATAGACACATTATTAAATGACTAACATGAATAAAGGGGTTGTGGAATTCCCGAATTACATCATACATTTCTTCATATCTAAACAACTTTTTTTCAGGATAACACCAACATGGTTGAGACAAGTCATCCACATAAGAACAAATGTCTTTTTCTGCTGAGGACAGGGGATTTACGCCTGAAAATCCTCTTATATAGTAATAAAATTCAAGTCGTTCGAAAACAATTGTTTGAGTTATATCTAACTTACCTTCTGTTTTCCATATTTTTGCTGCCCATGTTTCCAGGAAATATAGCTTTAACCACGCACTAAGAGCGGCTTTGTTCTCTTCGAATTGTTCTGTAATTCTTGAGGTGGCATCATCAATCGTTCGCGACATTGTTACTTTCAGTCAATTGTTATTGCAAAACGGTCGTCAATGAAATTTATTTCAATTTTCCGATGATTCCGAACAGGGAAAACTGGGTTCACTCAGGCAAACAGAACGTTTTTGCTGCGACGGCAAAAACTGGGTTCGCTCAGGCAAACAGTACGTTTTCCCGAACAGGGAAAACTGAAACGGAATTTCGACATTGACTGAAACACAAAACAAGAGATAACAAATAACATGTCGCGCGAATATCCTACAAACGTTCAATTATACACATATATTCGCGACTGTGGGATTACAACCATTCGACAAATATGCAACCATTTCGGATATACCGGACCAGATGTTATAACCGTTGGGAACACCCTCGATCCGGACCTTATTGTAATGGCAATAGGAGTTGACAAACAATTCTTTGCCTATCTTCAGGAGTTCATGAAAAAAGAGTACGTATATGTAAACGATGATTACGATTTGCGATTATCTATCGATGGACCATTGACTTACACGGGAACATTGCTGAACATTGTGTTGTCTGTGGACACGGGTTGTGAACTGTTCAGCGGACGTGGTTATGGTCATTATATTGATAATTCAGTGCGTCAAAGACACAATGAATTATTAACAGCAGGTATTTTGTTGCGGGATTAACGCGGTAGTGGAGCGACCAAAATAAATCAAGAGTAACTGAGAAACGTTTTTTTATTTGATGTGTCAAACAAAAAAATTGAGTTTGCAGTCGCAAACGAATTGTTTTGCTACGCAAAAATTGAGAAAAAATTTCCCAAAAAATACAATTCATCAATCACAAATGTCAGTAGAAATGTTCACGCCTATGTTCACGTTCACGCCTATGTCAGAAGAATCCCGTCAAATCAAAAGGGAATTTTGTGAAATTAACAGAACAAGTATATTAACACTTGAAACAATGAATTCGTCTAAATCTATGAACGATGAAATGAAAATGCCCTTCAAGTGCAGCCTAGCGATAAATCTCATGAAATACATTTCAGACATGTTTCGCACAATATATAAAATCGAACATTGTTCAAAATATGGAGCAACAGTTGTTCAAAAATGTGACGAATTCATCGACAAAAATTATTCAGAAGAATTAACGAATGTTTGCAAATGCACTCGAAACGAGATTTTACATGTAATGGCAGACACTTCGATAAAAACAAAACCATATTATTCAGACAATGCAATTAAGGCTTCGGAAATTGCAAACGGCATTTACGCAGAAATTATGTCAAAATACAACACCGCGTGCAAAGTCATACTACTTGACTCAGCACCATCTGCAGAACTACCCGCCGAACTATCCACAGAACCACTCAGAAGAAGTAGTCGAATCACAAAAATTCCTAGTAAATTAAAATATTAAATTGTCTTATTCTGTATGTAGATAATTGTGTAAAAATAAACGTTTTTTTACATGTACGCATTACTATGCGGAAGTGGTGGTTGATTTGGATGTGCAATGATGATTGTTTTGCTGGTGGTTTTGGTCGCAGTTGAGGATGACCCACCGCCAGAAGATGTGTTGACATATCGCCGACCATGCAGAAATCCAATGACAATTAATGCCGCAAATGCCCATAATAAATAACTCGTTTTTGGCATATATAACCTGATTATTCTTTTTTCTCTGTCGAACAGAAGAGAAACTGCCTGTTTGTTGCACAAACTCCAGCACGCGGTATGTTATGGTTGCGCATCTGCAGAAACGGATACCGACGCAGCGGCAGCGGCTCGTTTTGCAGCAACAATGTCTCGCAAAGTCATTTCATAGTCTTTTACTTGTTGTCGTTTTCTCTCCAGTATGTCTGGAGTAATCACGGTGGAATTAGACACAACTTCAGCAGTTTCGTCACCAGTAGCCCCGCCGCCCGCGGAAATAACCTTGTATAATTTGCGACATTTTTCTTCTAACGTCGCGTATTCTTGTCGAATCTGCGATTGTTTATCCGCGGGCGTAGGCGTGGGCGCGGCAGCAGTGGGACACAACATGGACTGAACGAATGCTGTGTCGGACAAATATTTTTGTCGTTCCACCGCGGTGACCAGGCGACGTTGGGTAATGGAATTCATATTGTCGACAACGTCTGGTTTGAATCGATTGCCTCCAATGTTATAGTCATCAATCGAGACATCAATGGGCGCAGGATTCACCCCATCCCCGATCAAAAAATCGTGCATTTCTGCGGTTGTAATAAAATCCCCAGAAGTGACATCTGTATCATGTACATGTGGGTTGTTATTTTTCAACAATTCGCTCTTGTCGAAAGAACATTGTTTGTGAGAAATCACCAAAATGGTTTTGCGTGGATCCAATTGAACAAGTTTGGTTTTATATTTGTGTAAGAAATCCACTTCTTCTGCCATGCATTGTTCATCTGTAAACTTGCTTTTGGAGAGAAGTTCTCGGCGAAACGCGAACGATGCTGCCGTGGCATGATTTCCACCATCCGCGGCAGATCGAAATGGACCACACAATTTCATTTGACGAATACACTTGAAATACACATACATGGCACTGGTTCCGGCAATCATGGCGTTAGTTGATTTCAAGGTTTCCACAGCATGAGCAATTCGTTCAGGAGGATAATAATCATCGTCGTCTGCATATACGATAATCTCTCCTGTTGCGAGAGAATTCATGAGATTTCGTTTTTTTCCCAGAGGTAATTTGGTTTCATATCGATAATATTTTACCCTCGGCAAATGCGCGACTAAATCTTCTATACTATCTGTGCCATCATCGATAATGATCCATTCTATTTTATCTGCAGGATAGGTTTGTTGTTCAAAACAATGAATTGCCATAGGAATAAAAGGTCGGCGATTGAATGTCGGTGTACACACACTGACGGTCGGCATTCTGGCTTTTTCCGCGCGTTTTTGTTTGCTTTTTCCTCCCATACAATTTCACACATAGTAAAAATTTATGTACTTAATCGCGGCAGTGCGGGGGTGGCGCGGTGTGATATCACAAATGATATTTATATCTTCCATTTAAAATGTATGAAAACCCGCAGCCGCAGCCGCAGACGCAGACGCAGCCAAACAAAAAACAGTCAAGAACAAACTCGTAAAAGTCGGCGTAAATGTCGCCAACACGGCGGCGTGCGTTTTAAGCCAGCCACAAAAGACAAGTTAATGGATGCTATTTGGTTTTACACAACGCCAGATGATGAAATTAATGCGGCATCGTGGGAGTATTTTGGAGAAGATTTTAGAGAACGTATGGGGCACATTCGCACATGGGATGTATCTTTGGTGGATGATTTTTCAAGTTTGGTATCAGAATCGGTTAACGACATGAGAACTGAAAACGCAAAATTAGAAGGAATCGGTGAATGGGATGTGTCTCATGTAACAAATTTTAACATGTGTTTTAGTGGTTGTTGGGAATTTAATCAACTTTTAACAAATTGGAAACCATCTTCTGCCACGAATTTACAATCTATGTTTTTATCATGTCGAAATTTCAACCAGCCGTTGAATCATTGGGATGGCGATACATTGATACACGTAACAAATTTGGAAAGTGTATTTATTGATTGTCTGGCATTTAATCAGCCGTTAAATGAGTGGAACACATCAAATGTAACCAACATGCGCGGTATGTTTGAAGATTGCGAAGTGTTTAACCAACCATTAAATAATTGGAATGTGTCCAATGTTACCAATATGCGCAGTATGTTTAATCATTGCACGTCGTTTAACCAACCAATAGATACTTGGGATGTTTCACGTGTTATGGATATGAGAGAAATGTTTTTCAATTGCACGTCGTTTAACCAACCCTTAAATTCTTGGCGTATGCCAGTAGGTGTGCAAGTGGATCGCATGTTTACCGGGTGCACATCATTCAATCAACCGTTGTTAGATTGGCGCGTGCGTAACATGAATGGACGTCATAATATGTTTGAAAATTGCGCAATATCCGACGAAAATAATCCGTTAAATTTACCATTTCCTGCTGCGGAAAATAACCACGCCGCTGCACCTACTCCTGGAATAGCTTATCAAGTGCACAACGAATTTAATACCGTCAACAAGCAAGAATTACTTTCTCTCCTGTCGGATGTTGTGACCAGGGACTTTTCCACCATGAACAATCCGAATTTTGTGAATTATATCAAACAACGGCTTCAGGAGGCAATCAACTCGGTATTTACTGCAGAAGAACGCCAGCCATTGTTAACAGCTCTGAACGCCTTGTACACAAATCTGCAAATGACGGAAACTAGTCAGATATTAAATCCTATATATCGAAATTTATATGGGAAAGCTTTGGATTTTATGTTGGAACAACCTGCAGAGGTTGTCAAAGAATATTTACACGCCTATGTCCAGGAATGCGCTATGGCATACGGGACCAATCTGGATGTTACTCAGATGGATCCAAACAACATGAGTTGTATAAAAGGTCGTTTCGAGAGACTTGTTATGTGCATGAAAACCGCCCTGTTGGTGCAATGTATTGAAAACCCTGATGCACCGACTTGTTTGGCGATTTACAAATCCATACTAAAGAAAGGTTTCGGTGTGAATATTTCCGATTCTGCAGTTGTTGCTCTGGATAAAAACGAGTTA
>SXGQ01594751.1_pt1 | contig 14338 bp, 13 predicted proteins | sample 3178371 | NCBI WGS metagenome assembly SXGQ01 (sample SAMN11356859, study PRJNA531348) | freshwater metagenome | isolation source: freshwater sample F1-20 | place: China: Fuxian Lake, Yuxi | collected 2017-12-25
AAGGGGGGGCATGTCGAACAGCTCGTCGCAGAGCTGGTACTTGGACTTACCGTAGGTGTTGGTGAGCTTCTCCTTGAGCCGGGTGTAGGGAGCGGTCAACGTATCTACCTGACGTATGACGTCTCGGTAGAAACCAGTACTGGGTTCAGAGCGGCGGCTCCATCAGCGCTCGATACTTCTACGCCACGACGCCAGGCCTTTATGACGTCGCAGCCATGGAATACCTTTACGGAACCAATACCACCAGCAATACCGGTAATACTATTCACCAATTCGCGAATTGGACTGCTTCTTCCCCTCGGTATTTTCAAACAATTGTTGATGCGAGTGGTGCAGATACGTTAGACGCTTCAGCACAAACGCGCGAGTACGATCAATCTGACGCCGGGAACGTATTCCTCGCTCGGTATCTTTACCGAGGCACAGCAGGAAGCTTATTGGGCGGGTGTGCTTGGGGGGGCGATAGATATTCCGTCGTCTACCATCTCAAGCGGTAGTGGTACCGGCGTAGCGAGCCGTACTGCACTGTATACCGGTGCAGACAACGTTGCAATTGCCTACAGTGCGACCATAGAGAATGCAATTGGGGGCGCTGGTGCCGATACCATTACTGGCAACACGGCGAACAATGCCCTGAAAGGCAATGCTGGAAACGACACCATTAACGGTGGGACTGGGACAGATACCGCAGTGTTCAGCGGCGCAAAAGCTGGCTACAGCATTACAGGACTCGGAACCGCTTCAGTCACCGTGACTGACACTAACATCGCTGACGGTGACGATGGCACGGACACACTTTCAAGTATTGAATTTCTCGAGTTTACGGATGTGACAGTCGACACCTCGGATGCCACAGGCGCAACTACCGCAAGCACCGGCGCGGGTGCAATCGCATCCGCAGTGGCTGGCGCGGCAGTGGCTGCGTCATCGTCCGCATCGTCTTCCTCATCATCTTCCTCATCATCAGGTGGCGGTGGCGGTGGCGGTGGCGGAGCAGGTGGATTCGGGTTCGACACCAGCACCGCTCTTGGTAAACGTAATTTTGCCCGCTGGCGGGGCGCTTATCTGGCCGAGCAACGAGCTGCCCGCGCAGCAGAGCGCGGGGATATGGCCGAGGCACACCTGATTACTGCAACTAAAACTAATAACGTCCAAGCCGAGAGTAATCGGCAAGCCAGAGCACTGAGTGCCGCTATTGAATTTGCTACAAGCCAGAAATCAGCTGTGGCCAAGCTAGCGAACGAACTCTATGCAAAATCCGACCTGCTCACCAATTCCCCTGCCGGTGTAGATTCATTACTCAACAGTACACAGAGCGCAAAACAAACTGCAGCAGGTACCGCTAATGCCCTCGCCAGCACTAGCACGGCGCAGAAAGCTGGTATGGCGAATACAACTTCTAACTTGGTCAGCGCTCTACTGAGCTGATACCTTATGCTGGATCGTGGATTCAGGCGTATGATGTGCAACAGAATCCATTCATGAATCCATTCATCTATTCATGCAAGCTCATGCAGAATCAATACGTAAGCGGCTCGCGCAAGGCCCGGCAACGCCAAGGCAACTCATTGATTTAATTGGTTTTAGTCAAGCGAGCTTGTCACGAGCGCTGGTCCATTTGGGTCCCGATCTGGTGAGTACGGGCGCCGCCCGATCCATTCAGTATTTCTTGCAAGACCCGTCCCGCGGGCTGCCCGATCTCAGTATTCACCGAGTAAATCGCGATGGCGCGCTTGAGCACCTCGGGCACATGGTGCCGGTTCGCCCGTATGGGTTTGTGACCTTCCCCGCAAACGGCAAAGCGAGCCACAGCGAAGGTCTACCTTGGTGGCTACACGATATGCGCCCGCAAGGTTACTTGGGTAGAGCTTACGCGCAAAAGCACGCGCGCATGCTCGGCTTGCCAGAAAGTGTGAATGAATGGAATGATACCCATGCCATCCAGGCCATGCTTCGGCATGGGCATGACATGGTGGGTAACCTGCTTATCGGCGAACATTCAGTCGATTGCTTTTTGCAAGCGACTGAGACCGTGCCAATCGCGCAGTCGGATAAGGCATTACAGTACGCACAGCTAGCGAGGCTCGCTGCTAACGGCGAAGCCGCTGGGTCTTCTGCGGGCGGTGAGCAACCCAAATTTACCGCGTATTCCCGGCTGGGTGATGGTTCGGGTCACGTGATCGTGAAGTTCAGCGAGGCAGAAGTGGGCACGGTAGCAGAACGCTGGCGCGATCTTCTGCTTGCCGAACATTTTGCGCTAATGAGCTTGCACGAAGCTGGCTTCAGCGCGGCTCGGAGCAATATTATCGATACCGCAGATCAGCGATTTCTCGAAGTAGTGCGCTTTGATCGAATAGGCGCTACCGGTCGTCGTGGCATGCATTCGCTTGCCGCCTTGGACGCTGCATTTATAGGTTCGGGTAACGGCTCGTGGCCGACGATTACCCGCGCATTAGTGGCTGAGGGTTGTGTAGATTCAGCATCTTTCCAGGGCGCAGCGATGCTGTGGGCATTTGGTACGCTGATCGGTAACACTGATATGCATCTCGGAAACCTGTCTTTCATGGACGATCAAGGACCACCCTACTCGCTGGCACCCGCTTATGACATGACGCCGATGGGGTTTCGGCCGCGCAGTAGTGGTGGTCTTTCAGATCAATTAAGCCCACCCAGTATCAGTCTCGATGTACCGGGCGCCATCTGGCACCAAGCATTATCCGTTGCAGATACTTTCTTTGCGCGGGTAAAAAGCAGTCATCAATTCAGCGAGAGATTTGCACCGTGTGTTGATGCGCTGAATACGCATCTGAGCCGGGCCAGAGAAGTACTCCGCCGTCTTGCCTGAATCAACCGCCGTAGGCATCGACTAGCACCTCGATGCGGCGGTTTTTTGCGCGGCCTTCGCGGGTATCGTTCGGCGCTACCGGACGCGTATCGGCCATACCACGTACTACGACTCGCTCGCGATCGACACCCGCATACGCGGTGAGGTAATCAGCAACTGACGACGCCCGCGCACCGGACAAATCCCAATTCGAACGATAGCGTGCGTGGCCGCTCAGTGGCACTGCGTCGGTGTGTCCTTCTATCGTGATTCGACCGCCGGTTTTAGCGATAGCCTGACCAACTTTTTTCAACATCGGCGTTGCCTCAGGTGATAGATCGGCACTGGCTGGATAAAAACTCCCCTGCACTGCCATACGAACCACAATACGTTCACCGTCGCGCTCTACTTGCGCTTCACCCTGCTCGATTTCTTTTGACAGTACCTCGCGCAATTGTCGTATCTGGCGCGCCAACTCAGCGCTACGGTCAACAGGCTCGCCCTCGCGTACCTCAACCGGTGTCTCAACCTGCGCCTGCGCCTCTGCGATTCGCGCATACAAGTCAATCATCTCTTGCGGCAGCAAGCCGTTAGTTCGTGCGGGCATCTGAATCAGCAAGCGGCCATTCTCGGTAGTGATCTGAACTTTTTTGCCGACCAGATCAGTTGACAAAGCTTTTTGTAGTTTGCCGAGGTCTTTGGCGAGTTGCTCCGGTATCGGCAGCTTCTCTTCGGTGGGGCCTGCGACCAGTTGCGTCTCAGCCGGCGGTGGTTCTACCGGTGGCGGCTTCTCGGCACGACCAAGCGATTTTTGCAACGATCCACTGACATTCCGAAAATGCTCGGGGTTGAGATCAGAGAACGACAGCACCAACAAGAAAAATGCCAGCAACAGCGTGATCATGTCGGCAAAGGTTACTACCCACAGCGGAGAGCCATGACGTACAGCGGGGTCCTCGTCTTGCGCGGTGATGCTGTCGAACAGCGTCACCGGCATCCGCGCGGCTTCTTCTTCTTTTTCTGCGGGCTTCATCGATTCAGGCGTTATCAGGCGCTTCCGCTTCTGCCTTTTCCTGCTTCGGCTCTGGTAGCGCTATCGGTGCTGAATCTTCGTGCGGCAAATGGCCGAGCAACAGGTCTGGCAGTAAACGTGGGTCGCCACCTTTATGAATGAACAGCACGCCTGCCATCGCCATTTCATAGTTGCGCTTGACACGCTTGCCGTGGCCGTTGATCTTTTGCACCAGTGGACCGATCACCACATTCGCCAATACCGCGCCATACAGCGTGGTCAGCAGCGCAACCGCCATACCTGGGCCAATCGTGCGCGGGTCATTGACGCCGCCCATCATGATCACCAAACCAATCAGCGTACCGATCATGCCCATACCGGGCGCGAGCTCCTGCGCATACGCAAAAAAATCACGCGCCTGCTCGTAGCGGATTTTCATTTCGGTGATCTCGCGCAGCAGCGCGTCTTTGAGCAGCGCATGATCGATACCATCCACCCACATACGCACTGCTTTGGCGATGAAGGGATCTTTATACTCGCGGTCTTCGAGCGTGATCATCCAACGATCATCGTAGCGTGCTACGCGACCAACGGCGATCAACTCATCGATCATGTCAGTCAGCGGCGTCGGTTTAGTGGTCAGCACCTCGCGCGCTGTAGTGTATGCCGCTCTGAACTCTGCCATAGTGCTCTTTGACAGCACCACCAGGAAGGTACCGCCGAACACAATAAAGACCGCCGGCAAGTCAAAAAACTGCAAAAACCTACCACCGGTAGCGATAGCGATCAGCAGCAAGGCGCCCAGCACTCCGATCAGACTGGCGATATCCATCGTGGTTAACCCTCAGTGAAACGCGCTCAGGCAGAGCGCAGTCGGTACTTGTCGATTTTTTCTATGAGCGTGGTTCGCTGCAAATTCAGTAGTCGCGCTGTCTTTGACACATTGCCATCAGCTCTGTCCAGCGCCTGCTCTATATAGGCGCGCTCGATTTGCGCCATACGCTCTTTCAGCGAAACGCCCTCCGGTGGCAATACGGTGCCACCCTGCGCCAGCATAATGATGTCTTCAACATCGTTACGCGCCGGCTCGGGTTTGGCCGACGGCATGTTGGCGGGCTCTTCATGCTGAATAGCGAACATCTGCAATACGTCTGCTGCGTGCTCTTCTTGTGGCTCAGAGTCGGGCAGGCCAGCGCGCTCTTCCTGCAGGCTCTGCAAACCTTTTGGCAGCATTGCGCGCGGAATCGATTTCAGGGTCAGCTTTTGCCCGGCAAACAAGGTCGAGAAGCGATGAATCAGATTCGAGAGCTCGCGCACATTACCAGGCCAGTCGTAGCTTTTGAGGGCATCGATCAGGTCTGCAGAGAAGCTGATCGCAGGCGTTTTATGTGCAAACTTTTCTGCGTAGTGGCGAGCCAAAATCACAATATCGTCACCCCGCTCGCGCAGCGGCGGTGTACGCAGCGGCAGCACATTCAAGCGGTAGTACAAGTCTTCACGGAAACGGCCTTCCGCAATCTCCGACTCCAGATCCCGGTGCGTGGCGGCGACAACGCGTACATCCACCTCTACAGCGCGCGACGAACCCACAGGATCAACGGTTTTTTCTTGCAGCACGCGCAGCAGCTTGACTTGCATGTCCAGCGACAAATCGCCGATCTCATCCAGGAACAAGGTGCCGCCATGCGCTAATTCGAACCGACCGACACGATCGGCCAATGCGCCAGTAAATGCGCCTTTGCGATGGCCAAATAATTCCGACTCCATTAACTCACGTGGAATCGCAGCACAATTCAGCGGAACGAAATTAGCGTCGGCGCGCGGTGACTGGTAATGCAGCGCTTGAGCGACCAGCTCCTTGCCGGTGCCGGAGTCGCCCATGACAAGCACCGTTGCGGTGGAATCCGCGATCGTATCGATCAGCTTGCGGATCTCTCGCATCGGCGGGCTGTTGCCAATGATGGGATTCGGCTGGCGCATGCGCAGTCTCTCGCGGAGAAATTCGGGGCTGGCCGACCGGCGCGACACGCTATGGTGCGACTAGTTCCCCAATGTTTCCGAATTGAAACATAGGGGTGTCATGATGTCAACGCGATAAAAGCGTCCTTGTCATTCTGGCTATAGATGTTTTTTCAATAATATTTTGATTAAGACCGATGCTCGCGAGCCCGCTACAATCGCCCGCAGGAGGCTTAATCATGTTGCTACACCTGCTGCTGCCACTCGGATTCACACTCTCACCGCTGATCGGTTGGCAGCTCGACATGTCGTGGCTCACGATCGTGCTGGCTGCGGTGGCGTTACCGTTGGCAGAATGGCTGGTCGGTCGCCGGCAGCCGCATCAAACAACTGCAAATCAAACGACAGCGCATCAAATATCGGCAGGTCAAACGATTACAAATCAAACTGCTTCAACTGAAACCACGCTGCATTATCAGTGGCCCGCATGGTTTTTACGCGCTGTGATGCTGTTGGTACTTATCATATGCGTCGGCTTCGCGCTTCAAGCGCCTCTGATGAGCACGTCCGATTTTTGGTGGCTGGCACTCGGTTGCGGCTATGTCGCTGGTGGTATTGGCATCGTACTGGCGCATGAACTTGGCCATCGCCGCCCGCTGATCGATCGCGCGTTGGCGCGCGCATTATTGTGCTGGATAGGCTACGGCCATTACGCCATCGAACATAATCGCGGGCATCATCGTACCGCCGCAACACGACCCGACCCTGCCAGCGCACGGCTAGACGAAAGCATCTGGCACTTCATGCCGCGCTATTTTGCAGGCGTATTCATGCATGCGGTGAAGCTATCGCAACAGAAGCCCGGCCGTATTAACGAGGCATTGGCGCTCACCATTATTAGCGTGCTGCTGGCCCTGATGCTTTCGCTGATTGCCGGCGTGGAGGCACTCGGTTTTGCGTTAATCACAGCGTGGATTGCACAAACGCTGGTAGCTACGATCGACTATGTTGAGCATTGGGGTCTGCAACGAGCCGTCGTCGACGGTAAACCGGAGCGCATCGGCCCGCTGCATATCTGGGACTGCGAAAACCGTATTTCAGATGCGCTGCTGTTTAATTTGCCGCGCCACTCGGCGCATCATCTCGAGCCCTCGCTGCACTGTAATGAATTACGGCATGTGAGCGCCTCGCCGCAGATGCCGACGGGCTATGCAGGTATGTCTTTGCTCGCGTTTATCTGGCCGGTATATCGACGCATCATGACGCCTCGTTTACCACGCGCTTTGCCGGTTGCAAGCCCCGTGATCATGCACGCTTGAGTACGGGCCCATAATCGGGCCCATAATGTCAGCCGCAAGTAGCCATCGTTTGACAGGCCGTGCGCTCATGTTCGTTTGATAATCACGGTTTAATTAGAGGAGGTCTGATTGAGCACCATCGCCGAGCTGCGCCGTATCCTGAAAAATAATCACACCATTGCGGTGGTCGGTTTGTCTGCGGATTGGTATCGCCCCTCCTACTTCGCAGCAAAATATATGCAAGAGCATGGCTTTCGTATCATTCCGGTCAACCCGAAGTACGATGAAATTCTTGGTGAGAAGTGCTACCCCAACCTCAAAGCGATTCCCGAAGCGGTCGATATTGTGGATGTATTCCGCAAGCCGGATGATTGCGTGCCAATTGCCGAAGATGCGGTAGCGATTGGCGCCAAGGTACTGTGGCTGCAACTGGGCGTGGTGAATGAAGAAGCCGCGCGCGTCGCCAAGGCCGGCGGTCTTGAAGTGGTCATGGACCGCTGCGTCAAAATCGAATACGCGCGTTTGTTTGGTGGCTTGAGCTGGTTCGGGGTTAACACCAAGGTCATCTCCGCTCGCCGTCCTATATAACTACTTACTGCTATGGCTAAAGACCACGTCTACGATTTCGATACCCTGTGCCTTCACGCCGGGCAAATGCCCGATGCGGCTACTGGGGCACGCGCAGTACCGATCTATCAAACCACCTCCTACGTATTTGATAGCGCCGATCATGCAGCGAGTTTGTTTAATCTGCAAACCTTCGGCAACGTGTACTCGCGCTTATCAAACCCCACCGTCGCCGTACTAGAAGAACGTATCGCCGCATTAGAAAATGGCCGCGCAGCGGTCGCCACCGGTAGCGGTATGGCAGCGCAGATGATTGCCATGCTTAATCTCTGTGAAGCAGGTGATGAGATCGTGGCGGCGCGCACGCTGTACGGCGGTACACATACACAGTTGGATGTGAACTTCCGCAAGCTAGGTATTCACACCACATTTGTCGATAGTGACGATCCTGAGAATTTCGCGCGCGCGATCACGCCCAAGACCAAGCTGCTGTATGCCGAAACCATCGGTAACCCGTCGATGAATGTGCTTGATATTCAAAAGGTCGCCGACATTGCGACCGCACACGACCTGCCGCTGTTCATCGATAATACCTTTGCTTCGCCTTATTTATGCCGCCCATTCGAGTGGGGCGCTGCGATCGTGATGCACTCCGCTACGAAGTTTATTGGCGGGCATGGCACTACGATGGGTGGCGTGATTGTTGAGTCGGGCAAATTCAATTGGGGTAACGGCAAGTTCGCGACCATGACCGAGCCCTCCAAGGGCTACCACGGTGTGCGGTTCTACGAAACCTTTGGTGACTTTGGTTTCACCATGAAATGCCGTATGGAAGGCTTACGCACTTTCGGCCCGGCGCTGTCGCCGATGAACGCTTTCCTGCTGCTGCAAGGGGTTGAAACATTGCATTTGCGTATGGAGCGTCATTGCAGCAATACGCTGCGCATTGCGCAGTTCTTGTCGGAGCATCCAAAAGTCTCTTGGGTAAACTACCCGGGATTAGCGAATAACCGCTACCACGCACTGGCACAAAAGTATTTACCGAAAGGCGCGGGTGCGGTGCTGTCGTTTGGTATTAAAGGCGGCGCGGCTGCAGGTCAGCGTTTTATTGAGCAGGTAGAATTTTTATCTCACCTTGCCAATATCGGCGACGCCAAGACGCTTGTTATTCACCCGGCTTCAACCACCCATCGTCAACTCTCTGAAGAACAGCAAATCGCGGCGGGTGTGCCGCCCGACCTGATTCGCCTCGCGGTAGGCATTGAATCGGTGGATGACATCCTGTGGGATATCGATCAGGCGCTAGCTAAAACCTGATCCCTTTTTCCGAAATTCCTAAAAAGATTGACCGCGTTCGAACCTAAGACGCCTATTAGTGACGTATCTCGTCGGCATAACGTGCGAATTACACGTTAGATTTTAACGACAGATAAATCACTACCATGACACCTTTCAAAGCACAGTTCACTTCCGATACCTATAACGTTCTCAATCAAACCAACAACCCCGCGCCGTTAAACCAGCCGCCGCAAGACGAGACTAAAGGCATTGAGGTACAAAAACAGCAACCACCTCAAATGCGCCAGAGAACATCACCCGCATCAAGTAACGCAATTCAGCTAGACGATAAATGCGCTCCGGGAGAATGGACCAAGCTTCATTTGGAAGCAGCATACGATCCAAAAAAAATCCCCGAATTAGTCGCTTCTGGCGCACCGATTGACGCACTGAATGGCGATGGATTTACCTTGCTAATGTATTTCATCAAAAATCCAAACGCAGAAGCCGTAGCATCATTACTGGCGGCGGGTGCTAATCCCCTTTTTCTCTGTAATGAAAATACCTCACCTCTACACTGTGCATTATCTCTGCGATCCGATCTGGCCATAATGATCGTCAAGTCATTACCGAACGATACAAAAGTAAATTTCCTTGGAGGAAATCTTTCTGAGCTTCATGAAGCAGTTTTTTTACCTGAAGTACTGCTCGCCATGCTCGCGAAAGGTTTGCAAGATAATCGCTTCGGTGGCTTCCCTACGGCGCTGTGTTACGCAGCGCAACTTGGCCAACTAATCTCAGTCAAACATCTTTTGGAATACCAACAAAAGCATAAATCAAAATCAGAATTTCAAAATTACCTAGACGGCCCTGGCGCCACAATTTTTCCTACTGCATTACCCCTTGCAATCGATAGCAAACATTTCGATATAGCCGAAATTCTTATGCACTATGGCGCAAAGCTTACGCCCTCTGATGAGTCACGCTACCTTAGGTATGCCATGAATTTAAGAGACATCGCGCTTCTAGAGTTTTTGTTGAAAAATAGCTCGGCTTCTATCAAAACAGACCTATCACAATCCTTGAATTTTTCGGTAGGTATCGGATGGGTCAAGGGTGTAGCCGAGTTAGCCAAGGCCGTCAATCTTTCTACCCCCGATCAAATCAAGCTACTGAACTTATGGAAAAAAAATTCAGACGCTGACATGCTAGATGCAATTTCTCACGCGATCGGTGATGCTGCATGTAGCATGAAAACGCTTGTTGAACATCCAAACATATTGAAAAGGCTAGTTCAGCACCATGATATCGATCTACTAATTTCGGTGTTAAAGTTTTTTGAGCATAGAGATAGTTTCGATTTCATCATACAGTCAGCGATAAGCTACTTGATCGAAGATATAGATGGAGGATTCGACTCCGAGCAAGGGGAAATTCTGCTCCAATTTATGCTGCAGCCACAGCAGGTACCCAAGGTATTCAAGAACGATCAGACCATGATGTGTTTGCTTCAGCTCTCAGACCGACTAAAAAATTATTCTCTTGTTACCGAAATCAAACAAGCTGATTCGTCAGCTAGCTGGCTCAACCAACATAAATCATCGTTTCACCCTGAGTGGATAAGCGATCCCATTGCCCGTGAATTCCTGGGAATAAGGGATGGTGAGTATGGTGGTCTGACGTCGAATCTCATTAAAACCATGAAATCGTTTGTTTTCTCTTCCGATTACAGCGTTAGTACCGATGGTGAGCAGCTAGCTAATGATCTGAAATTTGCACTGAAAGTTGAGAATGTCGACGCCTCACTTAAAAAGGTATTTGATGCATACGACGTATCCGCATTCATCCGGCAAGCATTAATACCAATACTTCAGGGTTTGACATCGCAGCTCTATCCAGATCCGGTGAATCGGAACGACGCAGTCTGTAATTTCTTGATCGCCTACGCCTTTTTTACATTGAAAGATAATCCCTGGGTCAATCTACATCCTGCATTCACGATGATGCAATCAGACCAGCGATGGACATCAATGAACGAAAAAGTGCAAGGGGAAATCGAGTCACTCGAACAAGTCGGCGCGACTATCATAGATAAGATGGTCTATGCCAAACTATGGCAAACCTTACCCGATAATGCGGCTCAACTCACTGTCGATAGCCTCACCGAAGTAGACGCAAAATCATTCCTGACCGTAGCGTTTAGCTCACTCGGTATGCTTGATGCCGTAGCCGACCGTCTGGCACAGTCTTGCATGCATGCAGCCCAAGCATGGCAGAGTCAAAACCAGGTCAGTATTCATTCCGGCAAAACAACTGAGGCCATAAAAATGCAGCTGAAGGCACTGATCTCGAAAGATCTCGAGGTGATGAAAAGCCTTCCTAAATTATCAGAGCAGCTTATCAACAGCGTCATGAGAGTCGATAGCTACCTGAACCAGGAGTTTCATGCAATGTTTTGGTGGCAATTAGAGCTGATCTACCGGGCATTCGGAATCGTCACCGAGCAGGATCTCGTATCGGGTCCAAACAATCGCCGAGACAGTCTGGATAGTGCTGAGAAAACAGCGCCCAAAGATTCCTGATACAAGCTTTGAACAGCGCATCCGCAAAGCCGCATTGATCGGTCATCCCCACCCACCCCCGCCCTTCCCCTGGCCGCCCCGACGTAAAGCGTGAGACAACCCACGCATCGTCGGGGCCAATTCTTATGTAATCCGTTGATTTTTTGGCGTTGCTGGTCGCGACTGACGTGCTAAGCGGCGTCGGACAGTGGCGGACCGGAAGGCTTTTGCATCAATCATCTGTGTACATAACACTTTATTCTAGTATAATATGTTTACTTATAAAGTGTAGGGATCACCTGATCAAGCCGCCATGACCACTGAACCCGCTCTCGACCTACCCGCTATGCGCGCCGCGTCGAACCGCGCCTGTGCGCTGATGCGCGTCATGTCCAACCCCGATCGGCTGCTGCTGCTGTGCCAGTTATCTCAAGGCGAGCGCCGCGTCGGCGAACTGGAGCAACTATTGGACATACAGCAACCAACGCTTTCTCAACAACTGGCCGTGCTGCGTGAAGAGTCTTTGGTGACCACGCGGCGCGACGGTAAACAGGTTTACTACAGCATCGACAGCCGGGCCGCACTGGATGTGCTGAATGTGCTGTACACGCATTTTTGCGGCAACGAGGAGAACGCATAATGATGATTGACTGGGAACATTTCACACCGGTCTGGTCGCTCACCGGCGGTGTTTTGATTGGTGTTTCAGCAGCACTGCTACTACTGTTGAACGGCCGCATCGCAGGTATCAGCGGCATTCTGGGTGAGCTATTAAAGCGCCAACCTGGTGAGATGCGCTGGCGTATGGCTTTCTTGCTCGGCTTGCTGATCGCACCCGCGGTGTTCAGTATTTTTCTGCCCTTACCCACGCCAACCATTGAAGCCAGTAACGGTGCTTTGCTCGTCGCTGGTTTGCTGGTGGGTATAGGCACACGCTACGCTGGTGGCTGCACCAGTGGTCATGGTGTGTGCGGCTTATCAAGGCTATCTATTCGCTCGCTGGTTGCAACCCTGTGCTTTATGGGCAGCGGTATGGCGGTAGTGTTTGTCACGCGTCATCTGATCGCTTAAGGAGCTACGATGAAATCGCATATCAATGTGTTGAGCGCGCTGGTTGCCGGTTTGGTGTTTGGCGTCGGGCTGATTTTTGCGGGTATGACCGACCCCTCCAAAGTGATCGGCTTCTTGGATGTGGCTGGCAAGTGGGACCCTTCGTTGGCATTTGTGATGGGCGGCGCGATTTTTGTGGGTCTGTTCGCGTTCAGAAAAGCCAAGCGGCGCGACACCAGTTTTCTGGGCGAGCTCATGCGCATTCCCACATCACAAGTAATCACCAAGCCATTGGTCATTGGCAGCGTGTTGTTCGGTGCGGGCTGGGGATTGGGTGGATTCTGCCCGGGGCCAGGCATTACCGCACTCGGTACCGGCAACCCGAAGGCTGCGATCTTCGTGATCGGTATGGTGGCGGGTATGCTGATCTTCGAATGGCTAACACGTCCGCGTGACGACGTGCCAGATACTGGAAGCGTGATTAAGTGATAGCGGCGCTAACTGTTCGTACATCTCGTGACGGGTGCGCTTTGACAGGTGCGCTTTGAAAAGTACGATGCTACAAGCACGCTATGACCAGAATGGTGGGACGAATACGCTATGAGTAAAGGCTTTGCCAATCCCCGCGAGACATGGGATGCCCGTTTCTCAAGCGATGAATATATCTTCGGTACCGAGCCGAATGTTTGGCTCGCGCAGCACGCTGACCTACTCAAGCCTGGCATGCGCGTGCTGGCAGTGGCGGATGGCGAAGGACGCAATAGCGTCTGGCTGGCCAAGCAAGGGCTGCATGTTGATGCGTTTGATATCTCGCCGGTGGGTATCGGTAAAGCCAGGAAGCTGGCAGAGCAACAAGGCGTTGACATCAACTTCAGCATTCACAGCGTTGAAGACTACCCTTGGACTACCGGTACTTATGATGCCGTCGTCGCCATCTTCATTCAGTTTGCCGATCCTGAAACCCGCGCAACTTTATTCAAACGTATGAAGTCGGCACTTAAACCAGACGGTGTGATTCTTTTACAAGGCTATACATCCAAACAACTGGACTATAAAACCGGTGGGCCACCTAATCTCAGCCACCTGTATACCGAAGACCTGCTGCACGATGCATTTGGTGATCTCGACATCTCAGAGCTGCGTGCTTATGAGGATGTACTGACCGAAGGCACGCAGCACCATGGTCAATCTGCCCTGATCGGCTTGGTGGCACGCAGACCGTTCGGATGTAATTTCCAGTAGAGGAATACGCTTGACCAAAAAAGGCCGGACTTGCTCCGGCCTTTTTTATCGATACGTTATACCTGCCTACTATGTATGCCCATACGGTTAAGCAGTGTACGATCTTCTTCTACCTCGGGATTACCGGTCACCAGTAATTTGTCGCCATAGAAGATCGAGTTAGCGCCCGCCAGATAGCACAGCGCCTGTACACCCTCACCCAGCTGCCGACGACCTGCCGATAGACGCACCCGCGCCTTCGGCATGGTGATGCGTGCCACTGCAATCGTACGAACGAACTCTAAGGGATCGAGCGGTTCTTGATCAGCCAGGGGCGTGCCTTCAACGGCGACCAGATGATTGATCGGCACCGAATCCGGATATGGGTTCAGATTAGCGAGTTGTGCAATCAAACCGGCGCGCTGCATGCGCGATTCACCCATCCCCACAATACCGCCGCAGCAGACCTTGAGGCCCGCTTCGCGTACATGGCCTAGCGTATCCAGACGATCTTGATAGTCACGCGTGGTGATGATCTCGCCGTAGAACTCCGGCGCAGTATCGAGGT
>SXGQ01416858.1_pt1 | contig 14337 bp, 20 predicted proteins | sample 3178371 | NCBI WGS metagenome assembly SXGQ01 (sample SAMN11356859, study PRJNA531348) | freshwater metagenome | isolation source: freshwater sample F1-20 | place: China: Fuxian Lake, Yuxi | collected 2017-12-25
CAACTTCAAGAAGTGCAACCTTGCGGTGTTGCAGGAGATGGTGAGGTCATTTTACGATTCAGACACTGTCGTGGACGACGAGTCGCTGAATTATAAGTGGTCGCCCGCAGAGGTCAACCAGATTCTGTTTCGGAACTTTGGTGATGTGAATGCGGGTATGGCGGAACTCAAGGCATCTCCAGATGGCGATGCAGAAGATCAACAAGTAGTATGATGTAATCGAACAGTGCAATCTGATTATCCGGACTCAGCTCAAACCACAAGTTCTTGACCTTGCGAATCACGTAGGAAATGTCCTCCTTGTCCTCGTATTCGCTGAATGGATACTTCAAGAAGTAGTCGGCGTTCTTGGCACGGACCAGCTTCTCGTGCGGAAACATGTGATTCTGCACAGCAGCAATGACCCTCTTCGGATTGACCGTGCGGCCAATGCGAAGATATGACTTCAGCCTAGGGAAATCGGGATCATTGGGAAAGACCCGAATCAGCTCATCTAAAAAGGCCTCCCACTGGTCGAAGAACAGAGAGAGGATCTTTGCCTTGGAGTGCATTGTTGTTTATTGTTACTGACGTGAAACTCCTTTGAATTCCGCGTCGCGAGCCTGCTGAATCCGCTTGAGACGAGCCCCCACGTCCTCGTTGCGACCGTCCTTGGCTCCGTCATAACTCTGTTTTGTCGTCGGCTCCGGAGGACCCGCGGCGGCCGGCTCGCCCGTGAGGAAGGTGTAGAACAGTTGATCCGTCGTGCTGGCCTTGCCATCCCAACTTGAGTACGCATCCGAGAACCCGCCCGCCGTGGAAAAGGACCAGGACTCGAGGTCGCCCATTGCCGCAGTCGCGGATGCACCGGCCCCGGCTGCACCCGGAGCATTCGTGGGAATCTCGCGACGAGCCGCCACCGGCTTCGAGATGTATGCGAAGATGTCCTTGCCCACGTAAATGTCGTTCGTGTCAGGAAGATACAGTGTCGGCACGCTCTTCAGAAACGCCGGCAGCTGTGCCCGGTTCACACCTTCAATCGAAATCAGGCGGCATAAGTTCTGCTTGTTCAGAGCTGTCAGCGTATCAATGATCTGCTTGCTGTGAGCACACCTCGTGCTATAAAACAATACAGGTTGCTTGCTCATTGTGAGTCTGTGTCAAAAAAACGGATACAAAAGAACGAAACAGTAAGACAAGCAATGGCGGCCCTCATCAACACTCGGTACTCCCTCAACAACAACCGTCTGACCTGCGAGCTTGTCAAGGTTCCGATTCCCTTTGTCAATGGTCTTCGACGCATTCTGCTCGCCGAGGTTCCAACGGTCGTGATTCGCGATGTGGTGATTCGCGAAAACACGTCGCAGATGATTCACGAGATGCTGAAGCACCGTGTGGAGATGCTGCCGATTGCCGTCACCGCGACGGAAGGCGATGTGATTCGCGACACGAAGTTGACGCTTCGATTCATGCCCAGCCCGGAGACACGCGAGATCACGACAGATGACTTCGTGGTGGCTGGCCCGCGGCAAGCTGTGCTCCTTCGCGACCGCGACTTGGATACGCCGCTGTATTTCCTGACCTTGAAGCCGAACGAGGCCCTTCACATCGAGTGTGGGCTGGGGTTGGCCATGACGGGGGAGTCTCAGGTGTGTGTTGCGACCTTCCGCAATCACATTGACGAGCAGCGTGCAAAGCTTGACCGTGATTCCTTCATTCTGAGTCGGCCCACCGAAGATGTTCGCATCTTTGACAATCACTTGATTCAGCGGTCGTATGCCCGTGACGAGCAGGAGCGGCCGAACCACTTTGACCTCACCGTAGAGAGCATCGGTGTCCAGCCAGCCAGGGAGCTGCTTCGGACAGCTGCGACGGTGCTGAAGAAGAAGATCACGGAGTTTGCCAAGCTGCCGGTTTCAAAGGACGAGAGCGGAGCGTATGTGGTGGAGACAACGACGGAGGGCCACACCGTCGGTGCCTTGGCTCAGGCCATCCTTTACGAGGCCCCTGGTCTGGTGGACTTTGTCTCGTATCGCATTGACCACCCACTGACAGCAAAGCTGATTCTCCAGTTCAGGACCAAGGGCAAGCCCGAGGCGGTTCTCGAGAGGTTTCGCGTAGAGGCGGAGGCACTATGCGAAACAGTTCTTCAGAGTGTATAAGCGATGGACGAGTTCCTGACATTTGAGGCGACCGATGTAGAGCTCATCGGAGACGTCATTGACGTGGACGAGGAGGTTCAGCGAGGCGAGAAGGTGAGGTTCTATACTCTGAACGAACAGGTCAACGATGCCTTTGAACACATGATTCCAAAGGGCCGGACCACTCGGGCACAGCTGGAGAAGATTGACAAGGAGGTTGACCGCATTCGGGATCTGTACACAACATATGTGGCCCAGACACCGGACGGATTCGACGTGGTTGCCCCGAGACGCCTTCGTATTTTTCCGTGGATCTCGCCTGTAACGGACGCAAAGGGATATGCGGGGTATGATTTCGATGCCCGGTGGAAGCCCCTGTTTAGTCCCGATGCGATTCGGCAGCCAAACGGGTATGTTCGCATGTTGACGTCGCTCCCGTCTCCGTATGCGAATGACGTGGGTGTTCCGTATCCAATCGACACGCCGACGGAGTTTGTCGATCGTGAGGCTGCTGACTCGATGTCCAGTTCGCACCGGGTTCTTCCTACGTTCAAGATGAACAAGACCCGCCGGCACGAGGATGGACGCGTTGATGTTGTTTCAGTTCCCGTGGATGGAACCGCCGATCCCTCGCCCTTCGTCGGATATTGGTTGAGTGCACGTCCGCTTCCCATTCCCGACCCACTGCCCGAGCACCCTTTTTTGGCGTCCAATGAAGCGAGGTTTATCGAGACCACGGAGCCATTGTCCGATGTTGTTCCCGAGCTGGATGCGGTCATGATGCACGGTGTGCCCGTGACACAGGATCCGTATACGGAAGGCCGCAAGTATCTCGCGATTTACGATATCAAGCTGGAGACCGTTCCCTGGGAGCTGTGGAAGCAGCGGTTTCCCAAACGCGAATTGGTCGACGTCATGCCACCGCCAATTGAGTTGAAGCTGCCTCAGCCGGACCCCGTGCCACCGTCGTCGAATATCATTGAGCAATACGGAAATCCATACTTCCCTGGCCTGGCCTCCCGCAAATGGCTCATGACGCAAGAAGATGGAGGGCACCTCGTGGTGAAAATGATCCAGTCGTTGGTCGGCGATTCCGGCACGGTTGAACTTTTACCGGTTGCCGAACTGGGAGACCTTCGCTTTCCAGACGTAGACGACGACCAGTGCGTTCTCACCGGAAAGACATTCAACGATTTCGCTCTGCAAGGCGTGATTCGGCAGGTGGGGCCTGGGTTAAAGCGATGTATTCCACTGGACATTGTCAAGCAGGAACGCCACCAGGTTGGATACCGCAACCGAGTCCAATGGAAAGAATCCACATCTCGTGATCTCTTGACCGAGTACACGCGTGCATTGAAGATGTTCCGCAAATTCAAGGACCAGAAAACCGAGGTCAAGTATGAAAAGGCTGTGTCTCGGCCAACCTCGCGGTTGCGTGAACAGGTGGTTGCCATTCTCGGAGACGACGACAGGTTTCCGGAAGACAAACTCAAGGCGATTCAGTTGCTTACACGCGACGCCCCCAAGACGCGAGTGACGGTTGATACGGAGGGCTTGTTCGTTATCTGCGACCATACACTGGCAATCCTGTCGGGTGACATGGAGAAGGACAGGTTAGCCTTTTACGACAAGTGGACGGCACGCGTGGACGGGTCGCGAGTGTGCACGGTCTGCGGTGAGGAGGTCAACAAGGATGTTCTGGTTCACCAGGAGGACTTCTCGGAGGAAGGCCGGGCTCTTCTTCATGCGGGTGCGTTGGAGGCACCGACCTTCCACGGTGAATCGACGGCAACCTATACAACGCAGCTACGTGGGCTGAAGGACGTCTTGGATGCCGAGGACCCCGCCGAAGGCACCTTGTTCCTTCTTATTTCGCTCTTGCAGGTTCTGCCCGCTCAGGACCAGCTTCTTCCCGTTCTCCAAGAAACACGCGTCCTGGCGAATGGTCTCAAATCAAGGGATCGGGACGGTAAGGCACGCGGAATGGTAGGAATTGCGGCAATGGTCATTCTTCTCCAGACGCACATGCCTCGACTTGTGGCCCGCAGGTCCTTTGGACCTACTCCAATCAAGATTGATGGATACCCTCGCGACACAGACTCCGACAAGGCACCCACCGTGATTGACAGCCTCTTTACCGTGCTTCGCAAAACATTTGAGGCCTACCCAACATCCTTCAAGGGTCCGTCGGTAACTGTCATGCGTGGAGTTCTCAGCGATGCGTCAACGATTCGCAAGGGCGTGATTGCTGTTCTCAAGCGAATGCTCCCCGCCTTCTCGGCCGTCTTGACTCGGGCCAAGGCAGACGCCGCTGCCAGTCCGCCTCCCCCACCTCCGGTTGGTCTCATTCCCACTATGCTCCCGCCTGCGACGCTTGGCACCGTGACACGGTTTGCACAGTGCACGGGTCCTCGGTCAATTTGGATGGACCCGACGGCTCCGAAGATTCGTCAGCCCACTGTCCCGCTGGACCCGGTCAGACCTCGTCCGTCTACAGTTTCTCTTCCCAGGGTTGTGGTGTCCACAAAGACTGTCAGTGTTCCTGACATCAAGGACATTCAACGTCGCATTCGACTTCCGGCGGTTGCAAAGACAGAAGGCGATTCGTGGCGAACAAATTTATTGATCATCGAGCGTCTGAAAAATGCATTCGGGCTTGAAGTGGATGTCACCATCGACACGACGCAGAAACCAAGCCTGTTACGCGATATCTCGGAAGGTCTGCTGAAAGAGACGATTGCGACGATTATGCGATCACCCGAGATGCGACGTGCGTATGAGCAGCTTCGTGAAAAGGACATTGCGTTGTTCGCATTAATGGCCAGCCTCAAGGACGCACGAACGGAGACAAACACGCTTCGTGCGAAGGAGCGTCACTTGTTCACAGACCGCCTTCGTGAAATGACCGATAGCCAGCGTCAGATTACCAAAGATCTTCTCGACCGCGGAATGGCCCCGTACATCATTACAAACGAAGACCGCGACGTCTTTGCACAGCAGCTGGAGCGTGAACTTGAGCCGCTGCTGGAACCGGATGACGTTGGTGTCGGTGCCCCCCGTGATGCACCTGACGACGATGACTTCAATGTAGATGAAGGTGACTATGGGGACCACACTGCACGTGGAAACCGCGAGCGTGACCGCGACATGGATGATATGGACACGGACGGTCCAATCTAACTTACACGCCAGGGGCTCGAAAGAGTAATGCCTGTCCGCCTTCTCAAGCTCCACCTCACCCGCACCGACGCCGTTGCCGCCGACGATGACATCATTTCGTTCCGCACTGTCTCCGAGCACCCTGACCTCATCAAGGTCACGGTGGAGTATGCCGCCACCGGGACGGTTGAGCACTCGGGGTTCTCCAACAGTTTCGTGTTTTCTCGTGGGGGTGCGTATGAGTATGCAATGACGCTGATCGGCTCGCTGATCCGCGACGACGACCCGTTCGAGCAGCTGCAGCTCAGCTCTGCCATGTTCCCGTCGGTCATCTACCGTATCGATCACCTCGAGGAGCCGGAGGTTCGCACGGCGATTCAGGACATTGTGTGGACGACGCTCCACACGACGATCTCCTAAAACGAACCCGTGCCTGCTAAACAAAGAACGAGCAAATGTTGACGATCCATGGATACCAAATCCCAAAAGACAGTCGCGAACTTGCACTCAAGAAGGATCTTACTGTTAGGCCCTTCTCGTTTGTCAACCCTACATCAGGGCCGAAGTATGGTGTCTACCACGAAGACTCGAAGTATTTATACCTGCCCAAGCACTTCGGACTTGACCGATACGGAGCCGTTCCAACCACACGCGATGTCGCAAAGACTCCCGAGTGGAACTGGCAGTTTACTGGATCGCTTCGTCCAGTCCAGCTCCCCGTTGTCAACTCCTTCCTGCTTCCCGAACCCCATGATGGAATTATCTCGCTCCACACGGGAGGTGGAAAGACGGTCTGTGCATTATACATCGCCTCTCGTCTCCGCGTCCCTACGTTGGTGGTTGTTCACAACACGTTCCTTCGCGACCAGTGGACCGAGCGTGTGAAGGCGTTCCTACCCAATGCACGAATTGGCCGAGTGCAAGCCGATGTCTGCGACGTCGAGAACAAGGACATTGTGATTGTTATGCTCCAAACGCTTTCGATGAAGGAACTAAATGTTGACGTCTTCAAAGCGATTGGCTTGGTTATCGTTGACGAGTGCCATCACATTGCTTCTGAGGTGTTTGTGCAAGCGTTACCCAAAGTTACGTCAAGGCACATGCTTGGACTGTCCGCGACGCCCGATCGCAAAGACCGTTTGATGTTCGCCATTCATTGGTTCCTTGGCCCGCTGCTGTACAAGTCGGATACGGGGGATTCAGTGGACACGGCGGTGAGTGTGGAGGTCTACGAGTATCAAAACGACGACCCCGAGTTCAATGAGATTGTCACATGTAAGAGCGGGCCCAGTGAAGGCATGGTGTCGGTGCCGATTATGGTCAACAAGCTAACTGCTTGCGAAGACCGCACTCGGTGGCTGTGCCGGATTCTGGAAGACGTATCAGAGGGTGGACGCCAAATTCTGGTCTTGTCAGACCGTGTTCAGCACTGCCAAGACATCCTGGCTGGTCTACCGGAGGATCTGCGAGAGACTGCCTGTATTCTGGGAACAGCGGTCAAGGCGGATGTTCGTGCAGAGTACTGCAAGACAAAGTCCATTCTGATTGCGACCTACTCAATGTGCAAAGAAGGCTTTGATGTGCCCACGCTGAACACATTGATGATGGCAACACCCCGTCCAGACATTGACCAGATCGTGGGTCGTATTCTACGCGTGGAGAAGACGGGACGTGTCGTTCATCCGCTGATTATTGACATTGTGGATCCCCAGTTCAGGCGGCAGTTCGGTGTCCGGAATTCGCTGTATCGCAAACGTCAATACCGCGTTACGAAGATGGCGTTGTAGCCAACACAACACGCGGCGGAGGGGGAAGAGGGCTGACCGCTTGATCCAGCTCATGAGCCGAATCCACGAAGATGTTGATCTTGTTCAGTCCGTTAGTCTCCTCGGGCTTCGAGATGTCCTTATACTTTTCCATTTGACGAGCAAAGGCGGCTGTGATCGAAGACGGAATCAACGGACTCAGCTCCGCCAGCCGGTCATACTGATCCTTGACATACTTCAAGAAATCGCCGGGCTGCATCCGCTGATCGCGAGGCAGACGCAGTTCCACGTTAATGAAGCGGTAGAGCTTCGCATAGTGAATACCGGACATGCGGTGGCCCTCGGCACGCTTCGCCCAGCCAAAGTAGGTTCCAACTGTGTTGAGAATACCGATCACCAGCGACCCCACGCCTAACGCAGTGGCGGCCAGCTGCTGGTTGCCTGCGAACAAGCTCGACGAACCGGCGTTCAGAAAGGCAACTGCACCCGAACCCACGATAACCGGCAGATCAATGTACGTCTTGCGGCGAGCAAAAACGCTCTCCGCACGTTTGTGCATAATTGCCAAGCCGTTCGCCTTCTCGCCAGTCTGGGCAAAGTAATCTTCCAACGCAATTGTCCATGTAACGTTGTTGCTTCCAATATCGGTGGCTCCAGAATCCCCCATGGTTTGTTTTAAACGCAGTAAAACTATCGGTTGTAAGAGTAATGAACTACGACCGCAACGGAGTACTGGTGACCACGAGTCAAGCAAAGCCTGCACTGCGTAAGTGCACGCGTGTGGTTACCGTGGATTCGCGTGATCGCGACCCGACCAAGTTTGTGCGTGTGGCCGGTGGTCCGACGTCATCGGATCCGGGTGATTATACGATCTATCTTCCTCGCGTGTTCAACAATGTTACGTCTATTCGGATGAAGAACGCGGCGATTCAGGGTCTGTCCTTCTCCGACACGTACATCATGGTCGGACTGGAGGGACTGAACCGCATCGACGAGTGTGCACCGGGTGGGGATCGGTCGGGTTTCGCAGATTCCGCATTTGCCAAGCTTACATGGACGTGTTTTCCGACGGTGCTGACGGCGACCGTATCCAGTGCCACGAGTGCTGCGTCTGCGATTACATACACCACTGCGGCCGCACACGGCCTGTATGTTGGTCAGGTTGTATCGATTGCAGGAACCCTCGCCCCGTCGGGACTCAACCTGTCGGGAGTGCTTGTCGCGACCATCCCGTCCCCGACCACCTTCACAGTGGCGACAACCGCCAACCCGGGCAATTCGACGAGCGGTGCCAGCGTCGTGACGTCGCAGCCCACGCTGTACTTCAATGACCACGCATCCGATGAGCAGATTACGCGATACAATCCTCCGATTGGAAGCTTGGATCGTCTGCGTGTCACCATCCGCCGTCATACGTCCACCGTGCCCATCACGCTCGGCTCCGGCGAGAATACATTTACGTTCGAGATTGAGTACATCGACAATGTGTTTGAAGATGTGTCTGCGTTTGAGACACGGTTGCGGTGTTAACCACGTCACCGGGGTGACTCATCCCCGCATCCCCCGTCCCAGCGTCACGAACGTATCGAACGTGAACAAGAACATCACACCCGTCAGGACATAGAGAAACATGTCCTTCGACGACGAGGTTTCATATCCAGTCTTATTCTGCTCCACAAGGCTCAGAATACGACTGATCTTATCGGGCTGCGTGCCCATGCCAGACTGGACGGCAACCGGGTTCGGGGGCGGCGGGGGAGGCGTGAAGGTTCGTGTCGCCGGGTTCGTGTCGAGGGGCAGCGAACTTTCCATCTTCTCAACCACGGACTGAACTCCCGGTGCGGCAGAAATCGGAGTAGCGGTTTTGAACGGGGATCCATGTGCGTCGGACAAGTCGGTGCACACAAGTGCCATTACTTTCACCTGGCAGAAAATTATGCCCTCGATACTACAAATGAAGCTTACTGGAACCACCGAACTCGTCGTTGTCGCCGCCCTTGTGGGTCTGATCTCGTTTATGCCCTCGCTGCTGAGCTTTCTTGTGAGCTCGCCGGTTGGCAAGGCCGTTGCGTTCGGATTCGTCGCCTATCTCTGGAAGCAGCACAACGAGCTGGTGGCCCTGCTCCTGGCGGTGGCCCTCCTGAAGGCGTGCCCTGCGTATGAGCGTATGACGGACGTGGAGAAGGCCGCGATGGAGGCGGCGAAGGAGAAGGAGAAGACCTCCCCGCCTCCCGGCACGCCGCCGATGGATGGTATGGCCACGAAGTACTGAACGACAATCTCTCCACACTAAGTAATGAAGCTTCCGGAAATTCAAATACAAACCCTATTCCTTGGCGTCTGTATGATGCTCATGAATGTGGGTTCCCGCCATATTGTGGATGAGTTCAGCACCAAGGAGGATGAGTATCGGCGGAACATCTTCCTTCGTCGCGTGGCCATCTTTGCGGTGTGCTACATGGGCACACGCGATATTGTCCATGCACTTTTGCTGACGGCGGGATTCGTGATCCTGGCCACGGGAATCTCGCGGTCGCGTCCGAATGAAGGATTTGATGTGAAGAAGCCCGTCTCGGAGTCGATGTGCACGAAGGATCCCCCGCTCTTCGAAAACGGAAGTGGAAGCGGGACCGGCTCGACGTAAGCAACCATGGATCTCCACGCTCTCTTCCTTCGTCCCCGCCCTGACGGCACGAGCCTCTTCGACCTCTTCTTAACCGAATGCCAGAAGTGGTATGATGAACCCGCACACACCTTTACCGAGATGCGGACACGCGACAACAAGAAGGTTCGCGGCGATGTGTTCGAGGAGTTCTGCGTCAAGTATCTCAAGCACGTCCGCAAGCTTACCAATGTGTGGCTATTGAAGGATGTGCCGGAGGAGCTGTTAACCAAACTGTCATTGAAGCGGCCTGATGTTGGAATCGACATTATCGCCGAACACGAAAACAAGTACTACGCCGTGCAGTGCAAGTACAAGAAGCACGTGTCTCATAAGAAAAATGTGGTGACGTGGAAGCAGCTTTCCACCTTCTACGCTCTGGTGTTGCGGACAGGACCGTGGTCGCAGTATATCGTCATGACAAACTGCGACTATTGTCGGCATATGGGGAAGAAGACTGCGAAGGATGTGTCGATTTGTCTGCGGACGTTTCAGAACATCACTCAGGAGCAGTGGGTACAGTTATGCGAGCTGGAAGGGGAGACGACTCGTATGTCCGGACCCATTCCTCCGCAAGCATCATTAACGTCAGAGCAGCTTCGTGCCGCTCGTCTCGCTCGTTTCTCACCTCAATCCGCTGCTGGAGGTAGCGAACCCTCTCTCTGAGTCCACGCAACTCTGCGTTGTTTCTATGCTGGGAATACATCCATCCCGGACCGATTTTCAGAGCCTTTTCAAGGGCTGCGAGAGACGTCTCGGCCTTGGAAAGTTGAGCTTCAAGAGTTGGCATTTTTACTTTCAGTTCTCGTGGGTGTCGTTGAATTCGTTTTAGCGAGGGTTTTCGATAGAATACACCTTTTGTCCATTCGGACGAACCCATTCCTTACGAATAAATCCAGGAGGATTGATGCGTGGGACATGGCGAAACTTGTCAAGTTTCTGGACAAATACGGGCGGATTTGGAGATGAACGCGGTCCACATCCGTCATTAGGAGTGCCATTGCATTCTCGGTTGCAATCGGCTTCACAATGCCATTTCTCGTTCTCAAACACGGTAGCATTGTGTTTACCGCAATGGTAGCAGAGGTGTGTTTCTATCTTCGGCGTATCCTTCTTGGACATCGCACTCGTCATGCGAACCGTCTTGACCCGATGGCACATGATACAGAGTGCTTGTAGATTCTCGAGGTCATTACTGCCTCCATCTCTGAGTTCTTTGATGTGATCGATCTCATAACCAGATTCATCGAAAGGTTCTCCTTTCAACGGACACGTGTATTCTGGAATAGATGCGGCACACTTAAACCGTTGGCGTCCCGCAACCCGTCTCTTCTGTGATTCCGTTACGTTTCGGATCATTGTTAGTCCTTGCGAACTATGTTAAAGTTTAACGCCGCCGTGTCGAGCGGGTTCCACGACGACGGCGGGTGCGGCGACCACCGTGACCCTTCATCTGCTTCTCCAGACCGGCTTCAGCCTCCTCTAGCTTTTTCTTGGCCGTTTCCAGCTTCTTTTTTAGGCCTTTGACTACTGCAGCCACCTTCTGTTTGTCGGTATGTAAGTGCAGGAACGGCCCTTCATTCGGCGGTCCTTTGGCACCTTCGCCGTGTTTGATGTGGCGGTTAAGGTCCGTTATTGTGCCGGACCATTTCTGGATAAGGTCATGATAGTTCTTCGGCATTTGTATCAAACGCAGATTTAACGGCGACGGGCAGTGAGGGCCCTTGTGGACCGTGTGCTGCGGCGGCGGCGGGTCCGGCGACCGCCCGACTCGCCCTTCAATTTACGAATATCACGCTCGAGCTGGTTCATCTTTTTTTGGGCTGCGGTCAGTTTGTCGTGTTTGAGGACGTGCTGTCGCTGCATCTTGTGCCAGTCCCCTTCCTTTTCCTTCTTGGAAAGTGTATCAAGCTGTGCCTCGAGCTTGGCGATTTTCTCCTCCTTTGTAAGCTTTGGCATTTACTTCCTACGCAAGGTTTTCCGGTGCTTGCGACGGCGGAGTGTCTTGCGACCTTTGCCTAGTTTCACTGCAGTAAGTCTCAGTTGTATTTGATATGCCTTTTCTGCAGCCTCTTTCGCAGATTTCAGTGCGGCTTTCATGTCGTCGTCGCTCGCAGCATCGTATTTCTCGTTCGCAGCCTTCATTTCCTCGATAGTTTTGCTAAGTGCCTCGAGCTGGGTTCTCACAAGCTCTTGTGAAAGTGTGGACTTCGAAGACGTACTCGCTACTATGTTCAAAGCCATTACTCCCTTACAAGCTAATCTTCACGGACTTGCCGGTCGATCCGCGTCCCTTCTTGCCGACGGATGCGGCACTGCCCGTCTGCGGTCCATTGCTGACGCTTGCCTTGATGTCCTTCAGGAGGTCATCGATGTTCGGGGGTGGGCGTATGCTTGCGGCCGGCGGGGGTGCCGGTGCCTGGGGAGCCGGACGCGGCTTCTGGACGCCGATACGCACAGGCTTGTTCTCAGCCGGCTGCTTGGGAACCAGGTTCGGGGGCGGGGCGGGAGGCTGCGACTGCTGCATGAAACTCATCAGACCAGCCAGAGGGTTGGGAGCCTGAGCGGGAGGAGGAACACTGGCCGTCGACCGCATCTGCTGAGCCTGGTTCTGCATGGCCGCACCGGCCAGCTGACGAGCAATGTCCGGGTTCTGACGCATGATGTCCTGAATGTTGGGAATGGGTGCCTTCTGGGCCATCTGGTTGGTTAAGTGAACCATGTACACCATCATGCAAACACGAAGAGGAATACGCACCAGCGGGTGCATCTTCATGTTCTCCCCATACAGGTCATACAGCTCCTCAAAGTCATCCTCCAAATCCACCACGTTCATCTGAGCGGCCTCCGACAGACCATCAAGCTGAAGACCAAACGCCTTCATGGCTCCAACGTTCTTGGATCCCCACTCGGCTGCAGACATGCCGGTGACGAACCACTCGGAGAACTGCTTGATGGTTGCGTCCATCGACTTCTCACGCTTGATGAACTCAAGTTCCAGCTTCATCTCCTCCATCGGCGAATCAATGGTGAACCGCTTCCGCATCGGCACGCCCATCTTGCCGAGACGCTCAAACTTTCGGAGCATATCATACTTCTCACGCATCACGTGATCGTCCGACATCCGAGCCGGAGCCGCCGGTGTCATATACGGCTCGGCGTTCAGGTTCGCCATACCACCCATGTGCGTCGGGCCTGTCTCCTCAATGGTTGGCACAAGACGCGGACCCTGCGGCGGCGGAGGCGGGGCTTCACCGCCACCAATATCGTTAAAATCAAGCGTGGGAAGCTCGACCGACTCGAGGTTGGTCATGCCTCCCATCATTTTGGGATTCACGAGGAGGTCCGTGTCCATTTACTTCTCCTTTCGGTCTGTTTATGAAGGTTGGAACGCGGTAAATATTCGAAGGAAGGAGTAATGCCGACGGCCGCAGAAGAAATTGCGGCTGCTGCTGCAAAGCGTGCTGTCAAGAAGGCGGTACGGGGGGAAGCTCTGAAGGATCCCGGATTCAAAGCGATTCCTCTACCTGTACCTGCGACTCCCGCACCCGGTGCACCAATGGGGACACCATCTAATCGCGGTGGCCGCACCCGTCGTCGCTTCAAGAAGCACCGCCTCATGTCCCGCAAATACTGCAAGAAGACGCCGTGTCGCCGCATGGGGTTCACGCAGAAGGCGAGCTGCCGGCCGTATAAGAACTGCTACAAGTAGTTTACTGGGTATGCTCCAAGACCCACAAGCCTTGCAGGAATGAATCCGCAAGATCATCCTTCTTCGGGTGTGCTGCGAAATGTGCCTGATTCGCTTGAGGCACGAGTGCGCGAGCATGCGTTATGCCTGTCGTTTTGCGTCCTTTATAGCTTGCAGTTGAATCATCCACTGTCACAATGTTCGATAGCTTGTGAGTCGCTGAGACCCCCGAGCAGCGAAATCCTCGGCAGCAAAAATACATTTGAATCATTGCCTGCACGCCAAACATCCGCCGGTCCATCTGGTTCTCAATACACACCACGTCTGCTCCCTTCCAAGACTCCGCCCGCTGGTCGAGGCTGCGAATGATATCCGGAGCCAAGTCGAGGCACGAACCTTGTGTAGCCGACGATACGCACTTCTTCCACGTGTTCTGCTTGAGGTGGTTGTACACCAGCTTCACCAGATCGGCCTTCTTCTCCGCGTCCGATGTCAGTCCCAGCTCCGTCATTTGCTCGTGCAGCTGATTCGCAGTCTTCTTGTTCAGCTCCACTTTGGTTACCTTCTTCTGCTTCTTCGGAACATGGCGTGCACACGCGAATGTTCCGTTGGAGGCATGTTCGTATCGTGCCGCCGTCTTGCATTTGTGGCAGTGAATGGCTCCGACTCCGGCTGACTCGCCGAGCACGTCGATGATGTTCCAATCTACGATACGAACATCCGCACGGGTGGTTCCTTCAAGCACACAATAGGCGAGGTTGCGTAGGCCCGGATCAAAGCTGACTACCTTCATTGTCCTTAGTAACTGTTTCATCTCGTAAACGTTTGGCTTCCTCGAACGTCTTCTTGTATCCGACAGTTTCGCCGTTCACTCTTACTTGGTAAAATCCCCGACTTAACAGAGAAATACCATACGTATCCCGTTGGTTTCTCGGAGTA
>SXGQ01693486.1_pt1 | contig 14336 bp, 11 predicted proteins | sample 3178371 | NCBI WGS metagenome assembly SXGQ01 (sample SAMN11356859, study PRJNA531348) | freshwater metagenome | isolation source: freshwater sample F1-20 | place: China: Fuxian Lake, Yuxi | collected 2017-12-25
AAATCTCTCCGCAAGATAATCCAGCAGTTCCGGATGCGTCGGCAGAGCGCCACGAGTACCAAAGTTGTCACTCGTTTCCACACTCCCCTGACCAAACAACTGCTGCCAGATCCGATTCACCATCACCCGCGCAGTCAACGGGTGATTTTGATGAGTGATCCAGTCGGCGAGCTGCCGCCGACCAGATTCCTCAGCAGTGAACGTCGCCGTTTTTTGGCCGTCATATTTAACCACCTTCAGGAAACCGCGGGGAACACGCGGTCCAGGATTGTCCGCTTCGCCCCGAATACGCAGTTGCAGATCACCCATTCGTTCGTTCTGGTTATCCATCGCGGCCATCGCCTGACGTGATCCCGGTCCGTCCTTTTCCAGTCCATCCAGCTCCTTCCTCAACGCAGCAATCTCCGCCAGCAGGGCCAGATCCGCCGGGGCGTCTGCTGTCTCTGCCACACCAACCGGAATCAACTGAATCGCGTCCGCAATCACATGACCGCCCGCATTGCGGTCACTCAGCGACACTTCGACAACGTCAACAAAGTCGAACTCGCCAAGCAGCTGCCAGAGCCCGCGGATGGCAGGCTTCCGGGTCTGATCCACAATCACCTTTGTTTCGCCGTCACTGTGACGCACCACATACTCGGCCGTCTTTGCCAGTCCGTCGCCACCGCCAAATGTCACCCGCAGCTGGTATCGCCCTGCCGCCGGCAATGCCGTCTTCCACACGATACGGCAGGAATCCTGACCGGGATCACCGGCAAGATAATTCGGGCCAATGCGATTTTTTCGCAGAGACGACTTCCTCCACGGTCCGCTCAGCTCCGCCTGCACATCGTCAACAACAATCCCGGCACTCCGCTCTGCCTCCTCCGCTGCACGCTCCTTCGACGTCAAAGCCTCCTTCAGAAATCGGACTCGCGATTCATAAGCCGCCAGCTCAACACGCCCCTGCTCGTCCAGAAGCAGATCCGTATTTGTCCAGCCGGTCACATTCACATTGTCCATCAAAACACGATCGACGGTTCGAGTACTGTGCAGGATACCTGCCAGCGCGTAGTAATCAGCTGCAGAAATCGGGTCAAACTTGTGGTCATGGCAGCGAGCACATCCGATGGTCAGCCCCATGACTGCACGCCCAATCGTGTCCAGCTGCTCGTCGGCGATATCCAGATGCATCTTCACCTTGTCACGCTCGGTCAGCATCCTCGCACCAACCATCAAAAATCCAGTGGCAATCAACTGGCGATTTCTTTGCCCCCCATCCTGCCACGGGAGCAGATCGCCCGCAATCTGCTCCCGCAGAAACCGGTCATACGGTACGTCATCATTGAACGCATCAATCACGTAATTTCGGTAACGCCACGCTTCTTCAAAGGTCAGATTGAAATCGCCCCCGTTCGAATCGGCATAGCGAACAACATCGAGCCAGTGCCGCGCCCACTTTTCGCCAAATTGAACACGTCCCAGCAGCTCATCCACCAGTGCCTCTGTCGCCTTGTCCACCGATTGCTGCCGTACAGCATCCAGAAATGCCGTTCGCTCCTGCAATGTGGGCGGCAGACCAGTCAGATCCAGCGACAGCCGCCGCAGCAGTCGATCGGCTGCTGCCGGTTCCACTGTCGGTTGCACAAAACCATCAATGGAATGCCCGACATTGAAAACTCTGCGAGGCTGATACGCCCAAAATTCCCGCTCCCGCTCCAGATCAATCACTCGGCCACGGGCGAGCGGCTCAGAGGCCTCCCGAGGATCAACGGCTCCATTCAGAATCCACAGCCGAAAATTCTCGACGACCTCCGCCGCCAATCGTGACTTCGGAGGCATCTCCGACACTTCACCACTGGCGCTGATCGCCTGCCAGACATGACTGGCTTCCGGTCGCCCAGGCACTATGGCTGTCCCCCAAACCGCAGCGACGGCCACCCCAAACACTCGCGCTGCAGCCGCGTACAGCTGCCCCCCCCCCCGACACTCGCCACGATCAGACAAGCAGTTCACCAATGTCACCCGTGCTGTCCGCAAATTGTTCACACGGAACACCCATCTGATTCAGCATGGTGACAAACAGATTGGACATCGGAATCTGATCGCTCAGAGTCAGAAAACGACCATGAGCAAACCCAAGGCGTTGTCCACCAGCCAGCACAAGCGGGTAGTTACTATTGTTGTGCGTTTCGCTGTTACTGGACCCGTACAGCACCAGTGAGCGATCCAGAAGTGACGCATCACCCTCCCGCGCCGTCGCCATACGCTCAAGAAAATACGCCAGCTGCTCCGCCATGAAGCGGTCCCAGCGGCCAAGATTCTCTGACCCACCCGGTTTGTCCCAGCCATGTGCCAGCGAATGCAGCGAATCCTTGAATCCCTGCAGCTGCGGAAACTTGGCCGCCAGCGACGAACAGTCTGCCATGTTCGTGATCTGATATGTGGCCACGCGAGTCGAATCTGTGCGGCAGGCAAGATAAATCAGGTCGTACATCGTGCGAATGTACATCAAAGGAGCCTCATCGTCGGCCTCCAGATGCAGCAGATCGCGCTCCTCGTCCGTCAGCTCCGGACGAGGAACTTCCAGCCATTGCTGCGATCGCTTCACACTCTGCTCAATCTGCCGCACAGATGTCAGATACTCATCCAGCTTGTCCTGATCCTGAACACCCAGACGACGACGCAGACTGCGTGAATCATCCAGCACCTGATCCAGCATGCTGGAAGCACTCCTCAGCCGTCGGCCACTCGCCAGGAAATCAGCGTCACCTGACCCGAAGAAACGATCAAAGATCTGCTGCGGCTGATTCAACGCCGGGATCGGACGTCCACGATCATCGTAGGACAGCGTACTGGAACGAGTCGGTTCGCCGACACCTCCGTCCGTCGACATCACCAGAGAAGAACAACGAGTCTGATCCAGAGCCGCCTGCGCCGCCACCTGATCGAGAGAGATCGAATTGCGAAGCATCTTGTTGTTCAGAAAGGCAGCCGTCAGAAACGTGTCACCCGTGTCGTGAGCGCCCATGCGGCGACCATTGGGATGGGAGAGCCCGCCGAGGATCGTGAGCCGTTCACGGTGCGGTTCCAGGGGCCGCAATGTTTCCGTGAACTGATAATCGAATCCAGTGCCCTCCGGGAACCACCGCCAACGCTTTTCGTCACTGTCCGGCTTTGGCAATGCCACTCCGAAACCAAAGTACAGCGCCACCAGTCGAGCCGGAAACGATGCACCGGCAGACTGACCCGCAGCACCCTCCATACACTCCAGCCACGGCAGGCCCAGGGAAACTCCCGTCCCCCGCAGAAATGTCCGTCGATTCACACGCCATGACCCCATACTCATTGCTGCACCCCGGTCTTAGGAATCGTTCGGAGCATTAATCCACCTGCCGCTGACACACTCAGCCGCCTATTTTGTGTTGAACGGGTCACTGAATACAAGTTCATTAATTAAATCCCGGATTCCCAGTTTCTTTTGAGCAAGTTGCCCGGAGAGTTCCTCGATCGCCGCCTCATCTGCACGTTCCACCTGCCGGCCCAGAGCATACGCAAACAGTCGAGTCACCAGAGACCGCGCAGCCTGGTGCTGATGCGCGGCCACCAGATGCTCACGCAGCGCACCAGCCCCGGTCAGTACGATGCCTCCGGGCAGCTCGCCAGTCGACTCAACCGGCAAAGTGATCATCTTCCCATCCCGAATCCGCCGCACTTCGTCCCGCCAGCGCCCCGTGGCGTCATAACCCTCAAGAGCGATCCCCCAGGCGTCAAGGTTGCGATGGCAGCTGGCACAGGCTGGTTTCTGACGATGCACCTCAAGCTGCTGACGCACCGACAGCTCATGGAAATTCGGAGTACTTTCTTCCAGCGAAGGCACATCCGGTGGCGGGGGTGCAGGTGGATCATGCAGCAGGCGATCGCGAATCCAGACCGCTCGACGAATCGCGTGCGAATCAGCACCCGTGGAATTGGCCAGCAGAAAACTCGCCTGCCCCAGCAGACCGCCCCGATGATGGTCCGCAGACAGCTCCACCCGCCGGAAACTCTCACCTGCCACTCCCTCAATTCCGTAATGCCGCGCCAGGCGACCATTGAGCATCGTGAAGTCCGACTGCAGCAGCTTGTCCACAGTGTGATTCTCCTCGATCAGATGTCGCAGATAGGCAATCGTCTCACCCCGCATATCCGCCCGCAGCCGCTCATCGAAATCCGGGTACAGCTCTCGCTGAACAGCCACACTGTCCATGTTCTTCAGCTTCAGCCACTGCTCTGCAAACTGCTCCACAAATCGCCCGGATTCAGGATGGTTCAGCATCCGCTGCACCTGCTCAGAACGAACCCGCCGATCACTCAATCTGCCGGCTGCCGCCAGATCCAGCAGTTCCTGATCCGGCATTGTGCTCCACAGGAAATAAGACATGCGGGACGCCAGCTCCCAGTTGTCGATCGGCCGCTTTTCATCACCGCCAGGCTCCACGAGGTACAGAAACTCCGGACGAATCAGCACCAGCGACAAGGCTTCGATCATCGCCTCCTCATAGCTCGGAAACTCCGGACGAACCGCTGTCAGAAATGCCATGATCGACTGCAGTTCGCTTTCCTGTACCGGTCGACGCCAGGCCCGACTCATGAATCGACGCAGAACCTCCGCAGAATACGCCGCCTCACTGCCTGCCCGCAAAGGTGATTCAAACAGGATCCTGCGATGTGTTTCCGGTGGCCACTGGTCAAAAAGCGGACCGACGAATTCCACCCGGCGGATCACAATCGTCGCCAGCGCGGGCTCATGCGGATACGAGCGTTTGTCGTCCACCTTCTGCTCCGCAGGACGCTGTGACAAATCATCAAAGCGATTGCGTACACGCACCACCAGTCCCGGGTACTTCCCCTGACCCCGCACAGGCAGAGGAAACTCTTCCAGACGACCGCGAAACTCAAAGGTCTGCTCCTCCGTCGTCGTGAGCTCAATCAGCTCAAACTCACGCATCAGAAGCTCTGTGTCCGGTCGGTATCCCAGAGAAACTTCCAGCAGCGGAAAACCCTGCCCAGCCTGAATCTCGGCCGCCACCGTCACCCGAATCAGAAACTCTCCGACCTCCGGATAATCTTCCTTCATAGTCGCCAGAAATTCCTGAGAACGCTGCAGACGATTCGCCCGCACAGCCTTGCCCAGCCAGTCGTCAAGGTTGCTCTCCACCCATTCCTGCCGCGTCACCCGCGGGGCTTCACCCAAAACAATCGCCCGACCCAGCGCTCGACGCGCATTCGCCAGATAATACTCCAGCTGGATGGCCGACATCTGCAGCGCCTGACCGTTGTTCGTAAAACCATCGGCCGAGATCCCATCCGGGGGAAGATCCCCCGCGTAGTCCATGTCGATTCCGATCAAATCCTGCATCGAGTTCTGATATTCAACGCGATTCAGACGCCGCATCACCACACGACCCGCCGTTGCCCGGTTCGCTTCATCCGCCGCCTGCAGCTGCCGACGGATCTGCGTCGTGAGCGTTTCCAGTTCCGCTGCGGTCAGCTGAGGCTGGTCCGCAGGAGGCATCTCGGCCTGGTTCAGCACGTTGAGCACCTCGTGCCACATCTCAGCCGCCGCTCGATCGTTCAGCAGATCACCTGAAAGTGTGTCCAGACGCACCCGCGATTCCTGCTTCAGGGGGCCATGACACCGATAACAGTGCTGCTGCAGTATCGGAGCCACCGCAGCTTGCCACGCCGGACCTTCGTCCGCACACGCTGCTGCTGCACAGATCGCCACGATAATCGCGGGAACCAGCAGGATCCGCTGTCGAAGAAGTTTCCGGCTCAAAACTGTTGGCTCCCACGATTCCGTTTCGCTTTCGTCCTGCTACGCTCCGTATCATAACTGCTCGGGCTCTGCAGTTCACGCCTGTTTTCCGTGCTTTGGCCTCAATAATCATGACCGCTGCGCAAAACCAGAATCCCGCTTCTGACACAACCTGGAATCACTCCACTCCCGTTGTGTTCTCACCACTCTTCGCCTGGCCCCCCAGACCAAAGGCCGCACTGCTCACACTCACACAAAGGTGGTTCACACTCTCCCGCAGCGTGTTGTTTCTGGCCATGGCCGTGCTGGTGCACAAGTACCTGCTGCCCGTGTCAGAACAGATGAAATCACTGGCCGGCAGCTGGGTCGCCCTGGTGTTCCTCAGCAACTTCCTGTTCATGCTGATCATCGCCGGCAGCCTGCACCTGTTTCTGTTCACGTTTCGTCTCCAGGGAAAGCAGCTCAAGTACGATCACCGCGAATCCCATGAGATCAGCCGAAAATTCACGTTTCACAGCCAGGTCCGCGACAACATGTTCTGGTCGCTTGTCAGCGGCTCAACAATCTGGTCCATCTACGAAATGCTCTACTTCCACGGCGTCGCGCGCGGCGCAATTCCCACAGTCACACTGACAGAACATCCCTTCGCTTTTGTACTCTGGCTGCTGGCAATGCCCATCATCACCTCTTCACACTTCTACGCCATTCATCGGCTGCTGCACTGGCCACCCCTCTATCGCACTGTACATCGACTGCACCATCGCAATATCCACATCGGACCATGGTCCGGAATGGCCATGCACCCGGTGGAACACGCCTTCTACATTTCCTCGGTCCTGATCCACTTCATAATTCCATCCCATCCCGTGATCCTGCTGATGCACCTCTACGGCCGCTGTCTCGGACCAGCCTTTTCTCATTCGGGTTTCGAAAAGCTGATCATCGGCAACAGCCCCGTCCTCGATTCCGCCGACTTCCACCACCAACTGCACCACCGCTACTTTGAATGCAATTACGGAACTGCGGAAACGCCGTGGGATCAATGGTTCGGGACCGATCACGATGGCTCACAGGCAGCCACCGAACGTGTGCGAGCAAAAGTCCGTGCTCGGGCGACTCACGAACACACGTAAATTCGCCCGCCCGAAAAAAATTCCAGACCGCAGACTCACAACAATGCCTTCAGGAATGCAGGCCGACGATGATCCGTGAAGTTTCTCGTCGATGCCACTGTGCTCAGCGAGCTCACTCGGCCTGAACCCCCACCCCGCGGTTGCCCAGTGCCTCCGTAAACAGGAGCGCAACATCGCCGTGACGCTGGTTCGCGGAAGGCCTGAAAAGACTGAGCAGGTCGACCTCGATGCTGACACCGCATCAACCCGGGCTGCTCTGCTCGTTCGCCTGAAAAAAGCAAAGCCATGCCGGTGACATACAGCCTGACCGCAGCCTCAGCCCTGCAGCATCAATTGACGATCGTGACTCGCAACGTCAGTGATTTTCAAAATACCGGAGTACTGTTCAATCCTTTCTCAGCTCTTTGGACGCTGGCAAAGGTGAGCAGCAATGCCGTCGTACGCTCGGGCCACACTTCTGATCATGGCTGAGTCAGCGGTGCAAAGAGGGCACGGAGTATCGGGGGACTCGTCTGCGGATTGAATGTCGCCTTGAGAATGCCAGACTGGGACTGCAAATTGACTTCGGGTTTGGTGACGCAATCACTCCGGAACCACTGGCAACGACATATCCAACACTGCTGGAGTTCCCGACTCCTCGGCTCCTCGCTTGCCCGCAGGAAACTGTCGTGGCTTAAAAATTTCAGGCGATGGCGGCACTGGGCATTGGCAACAGTCCTATGCAGGATTTCTATGATGTCCGGACCCTGGCACGGCAATTTGAATTTGACGGCACTCTGCTGAGTTCAGCAATCCGAGCGACATTTGACCGTCGCCAGGCACCGATCCCAACGGCACCTCCACGTGCACTGACCATAGACTTTGCCCGAAATCCATCAAAGGCGATCCAGTGGACAGCATGTCTGACAAAAGGGAGGCTGGTTGAAACACCGCCACCATTCACCGATGTTGTAAGGTTGCTCCACGACTTTCTGATGCTGGCCACAATCGCGATCCGGGAACCTTCTCAGTGGCCATATTCATGGACCGGGCGGGAATGGAGACTGCATCCGGAGTCGTGACGTCATCATCATTTTCTTCTCCTTCAAACCCAACAACCGAACGGGAATATTTGGGTCCATCCGGGTTTCTTGTGGGTCCAGTCGCAGAGAACTGGACAGCTGAGGCCCGGCACTCGAGGGATAGGCACGCCTGGATCAAACTCGCGGCTCGACGACATTGATCAAATGCATTTGTTCAAAATGCCGGGTTTTCTGCCTTCGTCGGAGCCAGCCATCGGTCGCTCGCAAGAGCTGGCGACCGATGGCTGGTGCAGACGAACGGCAGAACTGCCTTTGTTGGTGGAGCTGGAGAGAGCGGCCTGCCCACAGAAATCCCGGAAGGACCAGTATTTCGCTGGTCCGCCGTCCCGTCTGACTCCCTCCGCAATCGGCTGTTGCGGCTCGGGGAGTAACAGAATGCGCCGCAAAGGCACAGAAACGCTCTGCCATTACCACCACAACATTCAGAGATGCGGGCGGCGGCGTGAGGCACCGACGATTCGGGCGGGCCGGATCGCCATGCGCACCGATGAATTGCAGGCGGGATCCAGTGCAACACGGGGCTCATTTCCGTTGCCAGTGGTGTTTGCCTGCCACAGTGGTCCGAACAAATTCTGTCTGGTAGAATACGCCGTGGCTGCGTTTCTCTGAGTTCCGTGTGGCTGTCTTGTATCGGAATTGAGCACCGGGGTATTCGTAATGTCGCTGCGATTTGAATGGGACGTCGCAAAGGCAGCAGCGAACAGACGGAAACACGAGATTGGTTTCGATGAGGCCAGTACTGTCTTTTCTGATCCATTGGCTGTGATCTTCGATGATGAGCGGAATTCTCAGAATGAGCGCCGTGAAATCATAATTGGACATTCGATCAAGGATCGCTTGTTGGTAGTAGCCTTTACCGAACGCAGTTCCAAACTGGTCCGAATCATCAGTGCTCGAAAAGCAACAAAAAGAGAGCGAACGGGTTATGAAGAGGGCACGAACAGGTAAATCAACGATGTCATCTCAAGATGGACTTCAGCAGGAATACCAGTTCGACTATCTGAAGGGCAAACCGAATCGTTTTGCATCCGTCGCGCCCGAGTCACCGGTTGTGGTGACTTTAGATGACGATGTGTCCTGCGTATTTACGACACCGGAAGCCGTCAACAGGGCTCTGAGAGCGCTGATCGCTGTCGTGCCCACACCCGCAGCAGTCTCGCAGAAAACACGAAAGTCTGCAGGCCGACGGTCTGGATGACCTCACATCACAATGCCCCGGGCATTTCGCTCCGACCACCCGGTGCCGCCGCTGATAACCCCGATGGGGCTGATGCGCTAAGGGCGAAGGCAGATGAGTCTCATGGCCCAGGTCGCCGGTGCGACATGCGGCGAACTGAATGGCACCGCAGCAATTCGATTGTCGCACCCACGATTGCTGTCAGGGACCAAACCGGAACCGTCCATCTGGTGATCCCTGAGCCAGCCTGCCGCGTTTCTGCCAGCGACAACAATCGCGGATTTTCCTGGGTTTTCGGGATCTGCAGCCCTGCGACTTTGCTTTGCCAGAGGGGAGCAAACGCGAATTAGTGGGGGGACTTTGAAGGCCCGTTTTCACCCCGAACTACCGCGACACGCGCGACGCAGAAACCCGGTGCTCGTCTCTCCATAGCCAGCAGAACAAGAGCCGACGTCCGTTCCCGGCTTCCCTTGCTCCTCGTTCTTCGTTCCTTGCTCCTTGCTCCTCGTTCCCTACTCCCTCGTTCCTCACTCCCTCGTTCCTCGTCCCCCCTCCAGCGGACGGATTTTCAAGGCATGGCTCACATCGATGCTGCGGGAAGGCCGGCGGTGGAATGAGATTACAGTGGACCGGCAGTGTGGGTCCCACTGGGGTAACCAGCGATAGTACTGACTGTCGCCGTGCGAGGTTGCGTTCGTCGACCGTCGCTCTGCGAAGAGTTGAATTTCCCTTTCGCGGAGCGAAAGGCGACAATCAGAGTGCGATGGGGCCAGTGTCCCTCGAGCAGCCGCGGCTGTTCGGTGACGGCGTCGACAACAATAGCCTCTCGGAATGGTTGCGAACCGCATTGCCTGGCGATTCCGCGGTGTATTCCAGCCCCCATGGCCATTCGACCTGCCTTCCGATTTGCACTCTGGACAAATTTCACCGCAAGCATGATACTCCAGAGAAGGACGCCGGTGTGGCTGCCATGTTCAGCCTCATACAGGCGACATGCCATGCGCTGCCAGAATTAAGCAACCTCCCGAGTTGCGATTTCAAAGTCCCTATGCAACATGCGTTTCCTGGCAGGATTCTCCGGTTTTAGAAAGGCCAGTTACTTCAACGCCGCGCCACTAAGATCCGCAAATAGCCTCAGGAAGCAGTTTGTGGCTGACCAATCCGTCTGGCCCGCTCGTTTTCTGTCAACATTCAAGGAACGCGATTAAGCATGAGTGACGAGGGTCTGGAGCGACGTCGCAGCAGGGTGAATGAGCTTCTGCGATTGAGCATCGATAAGAAACTCTTGAGAGGGGGAAGCAGCGACGCGTTGGCTCTGCTTGAAGAAGCCTACGATCTTGCCACTAAGGGGCTCAAATTGCCTGCACCATGGACGCACCTGATTGCGTATCGCCTTGCCCACCTGAAATCTCGTGCGACTGGGCCGGACCGTGACGAACTCGAGCGAATTGATGCCTTGTTTGCGGAAGCGTCGGAGTTGCCGGAACTCATGTCCTTCGCATTGGCCTATCGAGTCGCCATACTGACCCGTCTCGAAGTGCATCACCCCAGCTCACTCGCGGCTCACTGGCAAAAGAAACGTTTGGACTGTTTTCAGAAAGCAGTTCTGGCAATCCGCCATTCGCAATTGAATCCTGAATCGAGGTTACCTGTCCCCGCTGTTCTGCAATCGACCGTACTCAATCTTCTCGAATTCGCCAGTTACATGCTGGCGTTACCGTACAAGGATCTTGAAGGCCTTGCGATTAGCGACGTGATTGAACAGTGCTATGCCGGTGGATGGTACATCGCAGGCCGCGGAATCGAGAAAATTCGGATGACCGAAGGATTTGCGCGGAGTGAATTCAAGGCCCGAACGGCTGCATCTGACGGGCTGTTCATTGAACTTAGCCGGACTTCCGCGACGTGGTGGCTGGTCAGCAAGGGCGTCGCCTCAGAATCTCAAACCGTGAACCAGGACCATGCAAAACTTGTGCTGTTGTCCATCGTTCAGCCCCCGCTGCTGCCGGCGGACTTGCAACGCCGTGTTGTCGGCACGGATGGTAAGGACAGCGCGGCACGGTTTCGGCAGGTTAAGTCACGCACACAAAAAGGAATTCAATCGCTCGCCAGAGATGAAAACCTCCTCGTCTTTCACGGCAATATACTCAATCCTGACATCTGTGTGATTGGGCTGGTCGAAGAAAAATCTTTGTGAGCAACTGTGGCCTGATCAGTTTGTCACACCGTTGTCACACAAAATCTTCCAGAATCCTTTCGGCATCACCATTCAGACCGTCTGAACACGTGCTGCCAGAGCGGATCACTCCTGCAGGAGACTGGAATATGTCGCAGAACCTCTACTTTGCCTACGGCTCGAACCTCAACCTGTCAGACCTGAATGCCTGGCTGGAACGAAATGGGTGTTCACCTGATCTTCTGGAATTTCACTCGCCTGCCTGCCTCCCGGACTTTGAGCCGGCTTTCACGTATCGCTCCGCGAGCCGCGGAGGCGGAGTGCTCAGTATCCGTGAACGCACTGGCAGTATCGTCGAAGGAGTAGTCTTCAAGGTCCGAGAAGGCGGCTGGGAAGCGCTGGATTCAAAAGAAGGTGCCCCCCGCTGTTACAGACGCCACAATGTCACTGTGCTCACACCGAACGGTGCTGCAATTCGGGCGGTCACGTATCGGGTGACGCCGTGCCATGAGAGTCGATTCGTCGCCCCGACGGATGACTATGTTTCCGTTGTTCGAGCAGGAATGAAGCGCTGGGGCATTTCTGATCAGGCGGTCACTGCGGCATCCCGAAACCGCAGACCGCCGCTGGCCGAAGGTCTCTTTGTTTACGGCACATTGCTGCGCAATGGCAGCCGCTTTTCCCTGCTCGCCGAACATGGAATTCGGTCTGTCATCCTCGCGGAAACGTTTGGACAACTGGCTGATCTGGGCCAATACCCGGCGATGTTCAACCTCGACTCGCGCAATGACCTGGTGCAGGGTGAGTTGGTCCGGATGCGGAATCCACAGTCACTGCTCCAACTCCTCGACGTCATCGAAGGGTTTCGTGGATTTGGTGTCCTCGGTTCGCTGTTCCAAAGAACGCGAATCACGGTCGACGCAGGAGACGGGCGACTTCGGCATGCATGGACTTATTACATGGACACCGATTCTCTGAACTCCGGCACCACCGAGGCCATGACGATCCCCTCCGGCAGCTGGCGAGTAAGGTGTGGGACTCACGAACGATTCATCGAACGTCTCGTCGCAGAACACGTCGGCAATAACGAACGAGCGTTGGCGGAACGCCTTGCCGGTCAACTGCCGTTCTCTTTTATGGATCGGCAGGTCGCCACCGATTCACTGCTCCCTTTGAAGAACGCCATTCTCGATGGCCGACTGTCTGAACGGCGTCTGGCGCAAGTGTGTGGCTGCTGGACCGCCAATCCTGCAATCCTCTGAAGCCCGGAGCCGACGACTCAGCAGGCCACCCTGGTGACCTCGAACCTGCTGATTCTGGCGGCATCGAATGTGCTGTTTCCACTGGTTAAGTGCTGCGAACCGGGGAGCCCGGCAGCAGGTTCTGAATACGGGTCGGAAAAAGCGATTTGACCGCCTTTTCTGCCGAGTTTCCGTCACCCTCAGATGACTGACACCCCTCGGCAGCCAGCGGTCCGGAAAATTCCGCTGTGTGGCATATTGACCCACAACCAGATGCTCAATAGACTGTACGTCAGATTGCCACATCAACATTGGGAAAGAAAGTTATGACAACTACCAGAGCTGATGCTCGGATCAATGTGCGCCTCCCGAGCGAACTGAAGCAAACGATTGAAGAAGCTGCCGCAGCTCTGGGCCAGACCGTGAGCGAATTCACCATTTCGACGGTTGTTCAGGAAGCTCGTCATGTACTTGAAGCAGCTCAGGTGACAAGACTTTCTCGACGGGACCGGGATCTTTTCCTGGCGGCACTGGATGATGTGGATGCAACGCCAAATGCTGCTCTGAAAGCCGCAGCCCAACGATACGGAAATCGACGTGTCTGATCCTTCAGCACTCAGCTGGGCCATTGAATCATTTGATCGGACGCGACACGAACGGACTCTCTTCGATTGCGGCGTTCCAGTGCTCAATGAATGGCTGCTCACCAAAGTTAGTCAGTTTGAAAAGAAAGACCTGGCCCGCACGTATGTGTTGGTCCGGAACGGCTCTGTCGTTGTCAAAGGGTACTACGCACTCTCAAATCACACCGTCATCTACGATTCCCTTCCCGAGGAGCAGGCAAAGGGATTACCTCGGATTGATGTGCCAGTGGTTTTGATTGGACGACTTGCTGTCGACCGTTCAACACAAGGTCAGGGAATGGGGGAGTTTCTGCTGATCGATGCACTTCGTCGAGCGGAGTATCTGGCCGAGAGGATTGGCATCCGGGCTGTCGAGGTTGACGCGATCAATGAGTCCGCCCGAAAGTTCTATATGAAGTACGGGTTCGTTTCGCTCAAGGACGACGCTCGCCACCTGTTTCTGCCTGTGCACGTCATTCGGAAACTGCAGCTCCCGCCGCTTTAGCCTGGTCGAGATTACTCCGAGGCAATATCAATATGCTGCCCGCCTTGCTCTTTAAGACGCCAGTCTACTTGACGCTGGTGACGATTGAATGCCGAAACTTTTTTCGCAGCGCCTCAGACTCCCAGGGGGCTTCAGTTGCTGCTGCCGAGTGCAGCCACACAGTATCGATGGCGAAGCACGTGCTTTCCGTTTGGCAAACCTGTCCGAATCCGCACCGAACCGGGAACAGCGCTCAAGACCCGCAGTTCCGGCGGTCCGCCGGGCTGAGATTCTGACACAAGCCCGCAGGATCCCCCCTGTTTTTCGCAACGAAAGCCTTGCCCGAGCCCGCCTTATGCAACACACCGAACAGCGGGCCTCATAACGTCTTTTGAAACCACGCCAGTCAGCTCGGTGATTGCAGCGTTGCCCGATGGCCAAAGGGCCAGTTGGGAGATCGCTGTGCTGACCGACAACACCGTTCAATTGAAAGCGAGGTGCCGCATGGCAAATCGACCCATTCACGAAATTCGTCTCGGTAAAGTGAAAGCTGCCATCTGGCGGAATGAAACAGACTCGGGAGTACGCTACAGCGTCGCTCTGGTCCGCATCTTCCGCACTGACAACGGCTGGGAATCCTC
>SXGQ01502228.1_pt1 | contig 14334 bp, 12 predicted proteins | sample 3178371 | NCBI WGS metagenome assembly SXGQ01 (sample SAMN11356859, study PRJNA531348) | freshwater metagenome | isolation source: freshwater sample F1-20 | place: China: Fuxian Lake, Yuxi | collected 2017-12-25
GCAGCTGACGTTGCGCGGCCGACTCTTGAGCAACGAACTCTTCTCGCGGATTGTCTAGCCAATTGGGAAAATCGCAACCACAGGGAATTTCCTGAATATTAGCTGCATTTTGGCCGGATGGCCTTCGGCCTCCTTTACGGGCCAAAATGGCTAATATTCAGGGGAAGACGGTCTGCAGAGCGTGCCGCGCGGCAGCTTCTTCGGCATCGACCTGCACAGCGACCTGACGCTGTTCTACGTCGTGCTGGGCATCTTCATCGCTGCGTTCTGGCTGATCTACCGCGTCGTCCACTCGCCGTTCGGCCAGGTGCTCACCAGCATCCGCGAGAACGAGGCCCGCGCCACCTCGCTGGGCTATGACACCGGCCACTTCAAGCTGCTGGCCTTCGTGCTGTCCGCTGGCCTGGCCGGCCTGGCCGGGTCCACCAAGACGCTGGTGCTGGGCTTCGCCACGCTGACCGACGCGATCTGGACCACCTCCGGCCTCGTCATCCTGATGACGCTGGTGGGCGGCATGGGCACGCTGGTGGGCCCCATGGTCGGCGCGCTGGTCATCATCGCGCTGGAGAACAAGATCGGCGACTTCGGCAACTGGCTGGGCGAGCTGACCGGCATCGCCTGGTTCAACAGCCTGGGCGAATCCGTCAGCCTCGTCACCGGGCTGATCTTCATCGTCTGCGTGCTGGCCTTCAGACGCGGGCTGGTGGGCGAGGCGATGGCGCTGCTGGAGCGTAAGCCGAAGGCGCCTTCGGCTTCTTCTTCCTGAACACCAGCACGTTCCCCGCCATCACGAGCGCCAGGCCCGCCAGGGCCGGCGCCGTCCACGTGTAACCCTCCACCCAGGCCGACACGTTCAGCGCCACCACCGGGAACAGCACCGTGCTGTACGCCGCGCGCTCCGGGCCCAGGCGGCCCACCAGCGTCAGGTAAGCGGTGAAGCCGATCACCGAGCCGGGAATTGCCAGATAGAGCAGTGCACCGACGTAGCGCGCGCTCACGTCGAACACGAACGGCACGCCGGCCACCAGCGCGTAGCCCACCAGCAGCGACGTGCCCACCGCCATGCCCCAGGCATTGGTCTGCACGGGCTTCAGCCCTTCGCCCTGCAGCGCCGCCGACAGCAGGTTGCCGGTGGAGAAGCACAGCGTGCCGCCCAGCGCCCAGGCGAGCCCGGTCAGCGTGCCGGCGCCGGCTTGGTGGTGGGTGATCTCCGGCCAGAACAGCAGCACCAGCCCGGTCAGCCCCAGCGCACCACCCGCCAGCACCTGCGGCGCGATGGTGCGGCCGTGGACGACCCGCGCCAGCAGCGCGTTCCACAGCGCGGCACTGGAGAACACCACCGCCACCAGGCCGCTGGCCAGCGTCTGGCTGGCGTTCAGGAAGCACACGAAGTTCAGGCAGAACAGGCACAGGCCCTGGGCCAGCACCCAGGTGAGCGCTCGCCCACGTGGCACCATCAGCTGCCGCCGCCAAGCCAGCCAGGCGAACAAAACGAGCGCCGCGAGACCGAAGCGGTAGGCGATGGACAGCGCGATGGGCACCGGTCCGAGCTGCCACTTCAGGGCGATCCACGTCGTGCCCCAGATCAGCACGACCAACACGTAAAGCAAGGCATTCATGCCGCCAGCATCGCCAACGGGCGGGCGGCGCGATTGCACATTCCTGCGGTTCATCGGCCCCGCCACAGCGGGCAGAAAGGCGGCGGCCCTAGCATCGCGGCATGCTCGACCTCACCGCCGGCCGCACCGCGCACCAGCCCGTCTTCGACGTGCTGGGCCGCTCCAACGCCCGCCGCGAGCGCGAGGTGGCGCTGGCCAACGGCCTGCGCCTGGTGCAGTGGTGCAACGACGGCGGCCGCATGGACTACCAGCGCCCCGGGCATCACACGCTGTCGGTCTACCTGCAGGGCGGGCGCGACACGCACCTCGTGGAAACGCCCCGCGAGACCGGCCACCCCGGCTGCCACTGCGTGCTGCCGGCCGAGCACGAGTCGCGCTGGAACGTGGCCGGCCCGCTGCGCTTCGTGCACCTGTACCTGTCCGGTGGCACCTGGGCCGACCGCATCGTGCGGCTGCTGGATGCCGAACCCCGCGCCATCACGCTGGAGCAGCGCATCTTTGGCGAAGACGCCACGCTGGCCACCTGGGCGCAAGGCGTCGCCGCGCAAGACTGGACCGACCCGGCCGAGCGCCTGCGCATCGACGCGCTGAGCCAGGCCGCGCTGGACCACCTCGTGCTGCAGGCCGCCCAGCCGCGGCAGCGCCAGCGGGCAGAACGGGCTGCAGGCGGGCTCTCCAGCGCCGCTCGGCGCCGCGTGCTGGCCTTCGTGGAGGCCCACCTCGACAGCGCCGACCTCACGCTGCCCCGCCTGGCGCAGGAGGCCCACCTGTCGGAGTTCCACTTCGCGCGCATGTTCCGCGCCTCCATGGGCTGCACCGTGCACGACTGGGTGGCCGCCCGCCGCGTGGACCGCGCCCGCGCGCTGCTGCGCGAGACGGCGCTGCCGCTGGCCGACATCGCCGCCGCCTGCGGCTACGCGAGCGCCAGCCACCTCAGCCGCCATGTGAAGGCGGCCACCGGCGCCACGCCGGGGCAGGTGCGTGCGGCATGACTGCTGCCAACACGCTGTCACCATTTACTTTTGAGTTAGGGGGCGCGCCAAGCGGCGACGTCCTTCACCATGCCGGCCATGTGCCTCTCCGCCCGCGTCAAGTTCGCCGCCACGCTCATCGTGTCGGTGCTGGGCTTCGCCTTGACGCTGGACACGCCGCCCGTGCGTGGCCTGCTGGACGAGCCGCTGGCGATGCAGACGCCACAGCGCTGACCTGCTGACTGGCAGATCACGCACGGCCGCACTCCCCAACTTGGGGAATTTCTCCGCCCGAATCCGCCACTGAGCCTCCCTACACTCGCCGCGCACTCAGCGGAGATATGGGATGGCATCCAAGCTAGTTCAGGGCGCGTTGGCCGCCGTGGTCGTGGTGGGCGCAGTGGCGGCGGGGGGCTGGTGGTACACGCACCGCGCACCCGCACTGCCCAGCAGCGCCGAGGTGGGCGCCGAGGAAGCCGCGTTCAGCTTCAGCGAGTGCAAGGCCCGGCTGCTGGACGGCTCGCCCGCCATCGCCGTGATGTTCACGCAGGCACTGGATCGCCGGCAGGACTTCGGCACGCTGCTGTCCGCCGCTGAAGGCACGCCGGGCCAGAAGGCCAACCCCGACGACCCGTCCTCCAAGGCCACACCGGCCGACCCGGCGAGCTTCAAGCCGCTGGCCGCCCGCTGGGTGCTGGGCGACAACCCGCGCGTGCTGTACCTGCCCTATGCGACGCCGGACCGCGCCTACCGCATCACGATGAACGCGGGCCTGGCCTCGCACTCGGGCGCCAAGCTGGCCACGGCGCAGACCTGCGAGGCCGCCAGCGAGGCCATGCCGCCGAGCTTCTACTTCGCCAGCAAAGGCCTGGTGCTGCCTGCCGGCCAGAACGGCGGCCTGCCGGTCGTCAGCATCAACACGCCCGAGGTGGACGTGCAGTTCCTGCGCATCAAGCCCGCGTCGCTGCCGGCTTTCCTGGAACAGGTGGGCGGCCGCCGTGAGCGCAACACCGAGGCGGCCGCGAACCCCGAAGACGGCGAGTATTACTACGACGGCTACGGCGACACCCAGCGCCGCCTGCGGGGCACGGTGGGCGGCTGGGTGCTGGACGAGCTGCGCGCCATGAGCGACAGCGTGTACATCACCCGCTTCAAGACCGACGAGCGCGCCAACCGCCGCAATGTCAGCTTCCTGCCGGTGGAGAAGATCTCGGCGCTGCAGGAGCCCGGCATCTACGTGGCCGTGATGAGCCAGCCCGGCCGCTTCGGGTGGGACTACCAGGTCACGCACTACTACGTGACCGACATCGGCCTGCACCTGCGCCGCCACGCCGCGCAGATCGACGTGTTCACCACCTCGCTCAAGAGCGGCAAGGCGCAGAGCGGCGTGGAGCTGAGCCTCATCGACGAGGCCGGCAAGGCGCTGGCCCAGGTGCAGACCGACAGCGAAGGACACGCCGTGTTCACCGGCACCAACGGCAAGAGCTTCGAGAAGGCCCGCGCCGTGCTGGCGAAGAAGGGCACGGAGATGTCCATGCTGTCGCTGCGCGATGCGGCGCTGGACCTGTCGGAGTTCGACGCCACGGGCCACCCGTCGCGCAGCAACAAGCTGTTCGTCTACGCCGGGCGCGACCTGTACCGGCCCGGCGAGGCGTTCAACGTCTCCGTGCTGTCGCGCGACGCCGATGGCCGTGTGCCCGCCAAGCTGGTGCCGCTGACACTGACCGTGAAGAAGCCCGATGGCAGCAAGCTGGTCGAGCAACTCGTGCAGCCCCACAAGGCCGGCCAAGGCTATTTCCAACACACCGTCTCACTGCCGGCCGATGCCCCCACCGGCGGCTGGACGCTGCAGGCCCGCGTGGACCCTGCCGCCAAGACGCCCGATGCGCAATGGGCGTTCAAGGTGGAGGAGTTTCTGCCCGAGCGCATGAAGCTCACGCTGACCGCCCCAGAGGCGCCGCTGAGCGGCGAGGTGAGCCTGCCCGTGCAGGTGCAGGGCGACTACCTCTACGGCGCGCCCGCTGCCGGCAACCGGCTGCAGGCCACCGTCTCCAGCGAGCGGCTGACCAACCCGCTGGCGCAGAAGCTGCCCGGCTTCCTGTTCGGCGACTTCGCCGACGACAAGGCCCGCGCGCGGCAAGACCTGCCCGAGCAGGAGCTGGACGCCGACGGCAAGGCGCAGGTGGCCCTCACGGCCAACCTGTCCGAACGCAGCTCGCCCATGCGCGTGCGCGGCGCCTTCAGCCTGCTGGAAAGCGGCGGCCGCCCCGTGGTGCGCAGCATCGAACGCACCTGGTGGCCCGCGCCCGCGCTGGTGGCCGTGCGCCCGCTGTTCGACCGCAACGTGGCGCCTGAAGGCGGCCTCGCCGGCTTCGAGGTGGTGCGCGTGGACGCAACCGGTGCCTTCAAGCCCGCCAAGGACCTGAAGCTCACGCTCACCTACGAGGAACGCCAGTGGTACTGGCGCTATGACGACGGCCGCGGCTGGCATTCGGGCTTCAACACGACGGACGAACTCGTCGAGGCCCGCGCGCTCAACCTGGCGGCCAAAGCCACCGTCAACCTGCCGGTGAAGTGGGGCCGCTACCGCCTGGAGATCGAAGACCCGGCCACGCAGCAGACGCTGCGCTACGGCTTCTACGCCGGCTACGGCGCGCAGGACGCTGACGACATCGGCAACCGCCCCGACCGCGTGCAGCTGCAGCTCAAGGGCGCGCCGTTCAAGCCGGGCGACACCGCCAAGCTCACCATCAAGCCGCCGCACGACGGCGAGGCCGTGGTGACGGTGGAAGGCGCCCGCGTGCTGTGGAGCAAGCGCCTGGGCGTGAGCGCCTCGGGCACCGAGCTGGCCATTCCCGTGGACGCCGCCTGGGCGCGCAACGACCTGTACGTCACCGTGGCCGCCTTCCGCCCCGGCAGCCAGGGCGACCGCGTCACGCCGGCGCGCGCGCTGGGCCTGGTGCACCTGCCGCTGAACCGCGAGGACCGCAAGCTCAAGGTGGCGCTGGAAGCGCCGGCCAAGACGGTGCCGTCCACCACGCTACCGGTGAAGGTCAAGGTGCCGCAGCTCGCGGGCAAGGCTGCCATCGTCACCGTCTCGGCTGTGGACGTGGGCATCCTCAACATCACCAACTTCAAGACGCCCGACCCGACCGATTTCTTCTTCGGCAAGCACCGCTACGGCGCCGACATCCTGGACCTCTACGGCCGCCTCATCGAGAAGATGGACGGCAACCTCGCGCAGCAGCGCTTCGGCGGCGACGCCGGCAAGCGCGACACGCAGAGCATGCCGCGCAAGGTGTTGCTGGTGGACCTGTTCAGCGGCCCCGTCGTGCTGGACGCCAAGGGCGACGCCGTCGTGAATCTCAAGCTGCCGGACTTCAACGGCACGCTGCGACTGATGGCCGTGGTGAGCAGCGCCGACAGCTACGGCGCCACGCAGGCCGACACCGTCGTCGCCGCGCCGCTGGTGGCCGAGCTGTCCATGCCGCGCTTCATCTCGCCGGGCGACAAGGCCACCATCGCGCTGGACGTGACCAACCTCAGCGGCGCGCCGCAGGAGGTCAAGGTCGCGCTGAGCGCCACCGGACCTGTGCGCATCACGGGCACTGCTGACAAGATCAAGCTCAACGACAAGCAGCGCCAGATCCTGCGTTTCCAGGCCGAGGCGCTGGACGCCTACGGCCTGGCGCCGATCAAGCTCACCGTCAGCGCCGGCGCGCTGAAGCTGGAGCGCGAAGCCGCGCTGCAGGTGCAGCCCGTCACGCCGCTGACGCGCGACAGCCGCCGCATCCGCCTGGAGCCCGGCGCCACGCAGGTGGTGGACAAGACGGCGCTCGACAGCTTCTGGTCGGGCTCCGCCACGCTGACGCTCAGCGTCTCCAACACCCCGCCCATCGACATCAAGGAGCAGGTGAAGGGCCTGCTGATGTACCCCTACGGCTGCCTGGAGCAAACCACCTCCAGCGCCTATCCGCTGGTATTCATCGACGATGACGCCGCCAAGCGCTGGGGCATGACACCCGTGCCGAGGGAAGAACGCGCGAAGCGCTTGGAAAGCGCCTTCGCCCGCCTGGCCGGCATGCAGCAGGCCCGCGGTGGCTACGGCCTGTGGGCGGCCAGCAACCCGTACGAAGCCTGGCTGACGGCCTACGTCACCGGCTTCCTGCAGGACGCCCGCGACGCCGGCTTCGCCGTGCCCGAGGGCCAGCTGAGCAAATCGCTGGACAACCTCACCGAGCAGTTCCAGCGCAGCCCCGGCCAGCAGCTCACGCCACCCAAGGAGCCGCGCCGCAACGACAAGGGCGCCATCGCCGACTACCGCGACGCCGAAGCGATGCGCATGGCCCACCAGCGCTTCGCCGAAGCCGCGCACGCGGGCTACATCCTCGGCCGTGAGCAGAAGGCGCCGCTGGCCACGCTGCGCACGCTGCACGACCAACACCGCAAGAACGCGCTGTCGCCGCTGCCGCTGGTGCACCTGTCGCTGGCCCTCAAGGCCATGGGCGACGAGGCCCGCGCAAGGCAAGCCCTCGACGACGCCATGCAGCGCGGCTACGGCTACCAGCCCGACAACCTGGCTGGCTACTGGGACCAATGGCTGGGCGACTACGGCTCCCGCGTGCGCGACCGCGCACTGGCCTATGCGCTGCTGCTGCGCCACAAGGTGACCCACGAGCGCCGCGAGAACCTGCTGTTCGACCTGGCCGACGACTTCAACCGCCGCAACTACTACTCCACGCAGGAGCGTCTGGCGCTGTTCCTCGCCGTGCAGGCCGCCACCCAGGGCGCCGGCAAGGACGACGCCTGGAAGACGGCGCTCACCCTCGGCGCCAAGGCCGACGCCTGGACCGGCACCGGCGTGGGCCAGCAGAGCCTGACGTTGGCGGATGTGAAGAGCGGCATCAGCGTGAAGAACGACGGCGCCACGCCCCTGTACCTCGACGTCACGGCCCAGGGCTACCCCGTCAAGCCGCTGGCGCCCAGCAGCGACCGCATCAGCGTGGAGCGCGCGATGTTCTCCACCGACGGCAAGCCCGTGTCCACTTCACGCGGCTTCACCACCGGCGAGATGTTCATCGTGCGCCTGCGCGTGAAGGCACCGCAGCAGATCAAGGACGGCCTGGTGGTGGACCGCATCCCGGCCGGCTTCGAGATCGAGAACCTCAACCTCAGCCAGGGCCCGCAGGCCGGCGAGTTCACGGTGGACGGCGTCAACGTGGCCCAGGCCAACGCGAACGAGCGCATCGTCCACACCGAGTACCGCGACGACCGCTTCGTCGCCGCCGCGCGGTTGGGGCAGCCGTTGGACCTTTTCTACCTGGTGCGCGTGGTGACGCCGGGCAAGTACGTGGTGCCGGCGACGTTTGCGGAGGACATGTACCGGCCGGAGATTCGGGGGGTGGGGAAGGCGGAAGGGGAGATTACGGTGGCCGACAAGCGATGAACAGGCTCATACGATAGACAAATTAGTCCAAGCGTCGAACGAAACAGTCCAAACGCCATCGGCCGCTTGTGGACAAAATTTTTAAAACAGTCCTGGCTGGTGTTGCCAAGTTCGTTTGCTCACGGTTATATTTCGTTCGCGCACTGGCATGCGCAAAGGAACGAATATGGCAACGGACAAGACCGAAACCCCGGGCTATGCATCCTTCAAGTCGCTGAACACTTTTTTCAGCGACCGGAGAGAGGACGGGCACATAACCACGGTTGTGGATCGGTCCCTCATGAGCAACTTCAGCGGATCAACCGCGAACGAACTGCTCGCCACACTGCGCTTCTTGAAGATGATCGATGAGAAGGGCACACCGAGTCAGCTGTACGAGAAGTACGTCACCGCCACTGATAGTGAACGGAAGGAGCTTCTCGGTCAGGTGGTACGTGATTCGTACCCCTTCGTTTTCAACGCGCCCGGCTTCAACGTAGAGCGCGAGACCAGCGCTCGCATTGCAGAAGTCTTCAGGGCCCAAGGCATCAATGGCAGCACGCTATCCAGAGCCATATCTTTCTTTTTGGCGGCCGCCAAGGATGCGGGCATCAAGGTCTCACCGAACATAAAGCCGCCTCAGTTACAGCGTGCAGCAAAGCCGAAAAAGGCAACGGTGCAGACGCCTGCACAAGCTGCAGTCCCTGATGAAGATGCGGAAGACGATGTGGACGATCCGCCTGGGTTCCAGTCCTTTGAAATTCCTATCCCTATCAATCGGAAGGTTCGGATTTTGATTCCTGAGGACTGGTCTCCTGATGACTGGGATCTTTTCCAGACCATGCTGAAGGCGTACGTTGATGCCTGGAAACGGCAGACGGAGAAAAGTCAAGCTCAGAGGTCAGATGGCGCGGAATAGCGCCAAATCAGCTCGAAAGAAAGGAGTTGTCGCCGTATGGAGGCATCTTTAAACGAACAAAGCCGCTAGGTATGAGCTAGCGGCTTCGTTCTGGTTCGGGGCTGGCACCCCTCACCAGTCTTGCAACGGACAATCTCAGTATAGCTAGCGCGTCTGAGAGTGAAGGGTGGACTTTGTCCCGAGTTGTGTGCACAACTTGAGGGCTCAATAGTGCATTTCTGTGCCTATCCCAAGAGCGTGCATGTTCGCGCCTATCTCCGCGTTCGATTTGGACGATTGGAGAATGTTTGCGAGCATTGCCGCTCACGACTTGGTCAGATGGAACTCTTCTGATCTCTGAAGGCCTCAGCCATCGGCTGAGGCCTTCTTTACTTGGTCGGTTGGAGTGAACCGCAGACAACTCCTAACGCAACGCCTAAGCCGGATTAATCCATGCTGCTCCGTCTGGCGCCAATGAATGCGGGTCCATAAAATGCATGCATTGCCTGCACTTCCGGAGCAACCGCCATGGCCATGCTGACCGTTCGCAACCTTCCTGACGACGTGCACCGCGCACTTCGCGTGCGCGCTGCCCAGCATGGGCGCAGCACTGAAGCTGAGGTGCGCGAGATTCTGGAAAGCGCGGTGAAGCCGGCCGCCCGGCTGCGCATGGGCGAAGCGCTGGCGGCGCTTGGGCGCGACGCCGACCTCACGAACGAGGACTTCGACGACCTCGCCCAGTCGCGGGACCGCACACCGGCCGAGCCGAGGCCTGTCGAGTGATCGTTCTGGACACCAACGTCGTCTCCGAGGCGATGTAGCCGGCGCCGCATCCGCAGGTGCAGGCGTGGCTGGACTTGCAGGTGGCAGAGACGCTGTACCTCTCCAGCGTGACGGTGGCCGAGTTGCTGTTCGGCATTGCGGCACTGCCGGATGGTCGGCGCAAGCAGTTGCTGGGCGAGGCGGTCGAGGGCCTGCTGGCCTTGTTCGCGGATCGCATCCTCCCCTTCGACCTCGCAGCGGCCCAGCGCTACGCGCAACTGGCCATGGGCGCCCGCACGCAGGGGCGCGGGTTCCCCACGCCCGATGGCTACATAGCCGCGATTGCCGCGTCGCGTGGCTTCATCGTCGCCTCGCGCGACGTGGCACCGTTCGCCGCCGCGGGCGTCGAGGTCATCAACCCCTGGGAGTCCTGAACCGATGTTGACGCTCATCCATGGCCTGCGTGCGCACCTCGTGAAGCGGGTCGCGCCGCTCGTGGCGTTGGCGGCCTGCGTGCCCGCCATGGCGGCCCCGCTTTCAACCGCCGCCCGCGCCGAAGTCGATGCCCTCCTCACCCGCCTCCAATCCTCCGGCTGCGAGTTCAACCGCAACGGCAGTTGGCACAGCGGCGCCGACGCCAAGGCGCATCTGCTGAAGAAGCTGGACTACCTGGAAGGCAAGGACCTGGTGAAGACTGCCGAGCAGTTCATCGAGCGCGGTGCGTCCAGCAGCAGCATGAGCGGCAAGCCGTATCTTGTGCGTTGCGCAGGCAAGGCGCCGGTGGAGAGTGCGAAGTGGCTGGCGACGGAACTGCGGCAGGTGCGTGCAGCGCGGGCAGCTTCAGCACCCCAATAACCCGCCAACTTACGTCCGCCGCCACGTACACGCCCCCACGACTGCACTTGCAGCCCGTCGCGCCATTCCTTACGATCATCGAATTCGAAAGGAATTCTAATGGCCGACACCACTCTCACCACCAAGGGCCAGACCACCATTCCCAAGGAGATCCGGGAGCGGCTGGGGTTGGAGGCCGGCGACAAGCTCGTCTTCACGGTGCTGAGCGATGACACGGTCATCATGCGTGCCAAGACGCGCAAGCTGCTGGACATCGCGGGCAGCCTGACGCGGCCCGGCCAGCCCAGCGTGGCGGTGGAGGAGATGAGCCCTTTCCGCGGTGAACGCTGACGCCACCGTGAGCATCGCCATCGACACCAACGTCCTCGTCCGCCTGCTGGTACGCGATGACGAAGCCCAGTTCCAGGCCGCCAGGCGGCTGGTGGCGCAGGCCGAGGCGGCCGGCGAGCCGTTGCTGATCGTGCTGGGCGCGTTGCTGGAAACGGAATGGGTGCTGCGCAGCCGCTACCGCCTCGACAAGGCGTCCATTGCCACGGCCTTTGCACAGCTGCTCGAAGCCGATGGCATCGTCTTCGAGCACGAGCCCACGGTCGAGGAGGCGCTGTTCATCTGGTCGCAGCATGCCGGGGCGGATTTCGCCGACTGCTTGCTCAGTGCCCGCGCCGCTCAACTGGGGCGCACGCGGTTCGTGACCTTCGATGCCGGTGCCGCCCGCCTGCCACGGGGTGAGCTGCTGGGCACGAACTGAGCGGCGTCGACTCCACCCGATGCGCCTGCCCGCTTCACGCCTGCGCCGCGTCGAGCTCACCCTCGCCGCCCTGCTGCTCGCCCTCCTCGCGCTCGACCTCGCCTTCCCGCTCCCCGAGCCCACCGCCACCGCGCCCACGCTGACCGTGCTGGCCGCCGACGGCACGCCGCTGCGCAGTTGGGCGAGCGACGACGGCGCGCAGCGCCACCCCACCCCGCCCGAGGCGGTGTCGCCGCGCTACCTGCAGGCGCTGCTGCATTACGAGGACCGCTGGTTCCACTGGCACCCCGGCGTGAACCCCGCGGCGCTCGCCCGCGCCGCGTGGCAGTGGGCGCGGCATGGGCGCATCGTGTCGGGCGGGTCCACGTTGACGATGCAGGTGGCCCGCCTGGTGGACGAGCAGGCCGCCGGCCGCAGCGTGCCGGCCAAGCTACGCCAGATCGCCCGCGCGCTGCAGCTGGAGTTGCACCTGAGCAAGCACGAGATCCTGTCGCTGTACCTGAACCTCGCCCCCATGGGCGGGCCGCTGGAGGGCGTGGAGACGGCCAGCCGCGCCTACCTCGGCAAGAGCGCGGCCGACCTGTCACAGGCTGAAGCCGCGCTGCTGGTGGCGCTGCCACAGTCGCCCACGCGGCTGCGGCCCGACCGCGCCGTGCAGGCAGCGCAACACGCCCGCGACAAGGTGCTCACACGCATGCAGACGCTGGGCGTGTGGAGCGCCGCCGACGTGGCCGACGCCAAGCTGGAGCGCGTGTTCGCGCCGCCGGTGCGCGCGCGCTGGCTGGCGCCGCTGGCCGCCGAGCGGCTGCGCCAGCAGGCCCGCCGCACCGGCAACGCAGAAGCCGTCATCCAGACCACGCTGGACGCCGGCCTGCAGGCCCGCCTGGAGCAGCTGCTGGGCGACCGCCTCAACACGCTGCCCGACGCCGCCTCCATGGCCGCGCTGGTGGTGGACAACCGCACGCTGGAAGTGCGCGGCTACGCGGGCTCGGCCGACTTCACCGACGCCAAGCGCGGCGCGCATGTGGACATGGTGCGCGCCCACCGCTCGCCCGGCTCCACGCTCAAGCCCTTCATGTACGCGATGGCGCTGGACGACGGCCTCATCCACTCCGAGAGCCTGCTCATCGATGCGCCGCAGAACTTCGGCGGCTACGCGCCCGGCAACTTCCAGGCCGACTTCTCCGGCCCGGTCAGCGTCAGCGAGGCGCTGCAGCGCTCCCTCAACGTGCCCGCCGTGGACCTGCTGGACCGCCTGGGCCCCGAACGCTTCGCCGGCCGGCTGCGCCACGCGGGCCTGCGGCTGCGGCTGCCGGCCAACGCCTCGCCCAACCTCAGCCTCATCCTGGGCGGCGGCAGCACGTCGCTGGAAGAACTCGTGGGCGCCTACACCGCGCTGGCCCGCGGCGGCCTGGCCGGCAAGCCGCGGCTCACCCCCGACGCGCCCACCACCGACGCGCGGCTGATGAGCGAGGGTGCCGCCTTCATCGTGCGCGAGATCCTGGAGAACGGCGGCCGCCCCGGCAGCCCGTTCCGCGAGGGCAACCAGCGCGTGGCGTGGAAGACGGGCACCAGCTTCGGCTTCCGCGATGCCTGGGCGCTGGGCGTGACCGACCGCTACACCTTCGGCGTGTGGATCGGCCGGCCCGACGGCGCGCCCAACCCCGGTCACTTCGGCGCCAACTCCGCCGCCCCGCTGCTGCGCGACCTGGCCGCCGCGCTTGGCCCCGATGGGACGTCGAACCAAGCCCGGCAACAACTGGCCCCACGTCGCCAGCCCGCCAGCGTCACCGCCCAGGCCGTGTGCTGGCCGCTGGGCACCGCCGAGGCCACCACGCCGCCGGCCCACTGCCTGCAGCACCGCACCGCCTGGACACTGGACGGTGCCGTGCCGCCCACGCTGCCCGACCGCCTGCGCCCCGGCGGCCTGGTGGAAGCGGCGTGGACCCACGACCATGAACGCGTGCGCCCCGACTGCGACCCCGCCGCCACGCGCCACGACATCGCCCGCTGGCCCACGCTGCTGCAGCCCTTCCTCGACACCGCCCAGCGCGACCCCATCGACGCGCTGCCCTGGCGCCCGGGTTGCGCGCTCAGCAGCCCGCAGGGGGCGGCGCTGCGCATCGTCGGCCTGGAGCCCGGCAGCGTGCTGCGCCCCACGCCGGGCCAGCGCCAGATCAGCCTGCGCCTGCAGGCCGTGGGCGCCAGCCAGGGCATCACCTGGCTGCTGGACGGCCAGTTCATCGGCAGCCACGAGCAGGCCGGCGCCGTGCAGTTGCTGACCCTCACGCGCGATGGCGCCCACGCGCTGACCGCCATGGACGGGCGCGGCCGCTGGGCGCGTGTGGCATTCGAGGTGCAGGCGCTGCCGGCGCCCCGCCCCCCGCCATCCGTGCAAAAGCTGGTGCAGAACCCCACATCCGCCACGCCGCAAGCCCTGTGATGCCCGCCGGCGCTCGCGTCTTCGTTAAGCTGACACCACCGCGCGCGATATTGCGCGACGCCGCGTGCCGCGCGGCCCACAACACATGAACGAGCAGTTGATCTGGATCCTGGCCGGCGTGGTGACCGTCGGCGTCGTGGCTTTCTTGCTGTGGCTGGCCCGCCGCCGACAGCAGCGCGCGCTCGACGCGACCGCCCACCGCGAGGCGCAACGCATCGCGCTCGAACAGGCCGAGCACGCCGCCCGCGCCCAGCGTGTGGCCACCGAGCTGGCGGCACCCCAGGCGGCCCCCAACGCCCAGACCGAGCTGCTGCGCGAGATCGAGGCGGGCTTCAACCAGCGTCTGGCCGAGCAGCGCGCCGAAGCCGAGGCGCTGGAAGCGGGGCGCGCCCGCGCCGAGCGTGAGGAGACGGCCCAGCGCGAAGCCCGCGCGCAAGCGGCACGCGAGGCCGCCGAGGCCGAAGCCCAGCGCCAGGCAGAAGAACGCGCCCAGGCTGAACGCGACGAGGCCGAGCGCCTGGCCCGCGAAGCTGCCGAGCGCGAGACCGCGGCCGCCGCGGCGCGTGAAGCCGAAGCCGCTGCGGCCGTCCAGGCCCAGCGCGAAGCCGAGGAA
>SXGQ01382407.1_pt1 | contig 14332 bp, 10 predicted proteins | sample 3178371 | NCBI WGS metagenome assembly SXGQ01 (sample SAMN11356859, study PRJNA531348) | freshwater metagenome | isolation source: freshwater sample F1-20 | place: China: Fuxian Lake, Yuxi | collected 2017-12-25
CGATGTTGTGGTAACCGGTGCAACGGCAGAGGTTGCCTTCGAGACCGATGCGAACTTCTTCTTCGGTGGGGTTGGGATTTTCTTTGAGCAAACTTGTTGCTGCCATCACCATGCCAGGTGTGCAGAATCCACACTGCAAGCCATGGTTCTCCATGAATGACTGTTGCATCGGGTGCAACTTGCCATCGGCGGCGGCCATTCCTTCGATCGTGGTGATGTCGGCGCCATCTGCTTGCACAGCAAGTATGGTGCAACTTTTGACAGCTTCTCCGTCGAGGTGCAAGCTGCACGCGCCACAAGACGATGTGTCGCAACCAACGTTGGTGCCGGTGAGATTGAGAACTTCGCGCACGTAATGCACGAGCAACGTACGCGGCTCGACATCGCTCGTGAACTTCTTTCCGTTCACAGTGACCTGGATCTCCACAGTGTTTCCCCCTTCAAAAGCCGCTCCGCGAATGCTGTTTGCATCCGTGAAAAGCAGGTGACATATTCTGCCCGATTTGGGGTCAACCCCTTGTATCGGAACATCTCTACCGTAGACGCTGGATGACCTCGGCTGGAAGTGCTGGGAGACCGGCGATTTCGGGTCCGAAAAAGGCTGCTGCGAGGGCCTGGACGCCATCAACTAAACGTGGTCCAGGGCGAACGACGACAGCATCGGCATCGATGGCCCAGACCGCCGCCCGCGATGGCATGAGGTCAAGTACCGCCTGGGTTTGTTCGACAGCCCCGGCCAGGCCGTAGCCACAAGGCGCGACCACGATGTGGTCGGGGTCGGCCTCACGAATGAGATCCCAAGTGGTCGGGATTGAGCGTTCGCCAGGACGGGCCAAAACTGGGAGACCGCCAGCGGCCACCACTAACTCGGGGACCCAATGGCCTCCGACAAATGGCGGGTCAATCCACTCAAGTACAAAGACGGTCGGACCTGGTCGCCCGGCGAGGTGCGCCGCGGTTCGATCGCGCAGAACTGACAATCGTTCGTGCAGGCTCGCTACTAAAGCCCGCCCACGTTCGGGTACACCCGCAGCGTCGGCCACTGTTTGCACAGAATCGATGACTTCAACGAGCGAATGTGGATCGATCTGCAGCACGGTGGCCTGGCAATTGAGACGAGCAACTGCAAGATCGACTTCGCCACTCGGTACAGCGCACACTCGACACAGGTCTTGGCTCAAGATGAGGTCGGGGTTGCAACGGGCGAGGGCTTCGTCGTCAAGTGAATACAACTCGTCGCCAGCAGCCAACCGAGCCCGAACGAGCTCGTCAATTTCGAGGGGAGTGAGATGTTTCGTGTCCATCCCACCGACCACAATCTCTCGACCTTGCCGTGCTTCGGTCGGGAAATTGCATTCAAAGGTGACTCCGAGAAGCTGATCTGCGAGTCCGAGATCGAAAACTATTTCGGTGGTTGATGGAAGCAAACTGACGATGCGCATATCCCAAGAGTAGGCGATCTGTCACGATGGAAGCATGGGCGACGAGAGCATCAGCAAACATGGCTGGGGTCAACTGAGTGCGGGCATCGACCTGCCATTTCACGCTGATTTGCGAATTCCTGAACTCACCGAGATTCGATTAGCTATCCCAAGTCCAGATTCGGTTCAAGATGTCATCGGAACCACTCGTCGGGCTGTCGTCGAAAAGCTCGCTGGCGATGTTGCGCGCGGAATGACAATTGCGGTTGGTGGTGGAAGCCGTGGGCTGACTCAACGGGTTGATTTGTTGCGCGGCACGATTGAAGGATTGCGAGAACTTGGGGCCGAGCCGTTTGTTGTCCCAGCGATGGGAAGTCACGGTGGCGGCACAGCCGAAGGGCAGATTGAGATGCTGGCTTCGTTAGGGATGACCGAAGAATCAGTGGGTGCAGAAATTCGCGCCACGATGGAAACTGTTGAAGTAGCGCGCACTCCAAGTGGCATGCCGATTTATCTTGATCGTTTCGCTGCCGCTGCCGATCGAATTCTTCCGGTGAATCGCATGAAACCACACACATGCTTTAAGGGGCCGATCGAAAGTGGCTGCACGAAAATGGCGGTTGTTGGTTTCGGTAAGCAACCTGGTGCGGCGCAGATTCACTCATGTGGGCCAATTGAAATGCGTGAGCGATTGCTTGACGGCATTGAAACACTTCGCGCAACGGGACGACTTTTGGGTGGTGTTGCTTCGGTTGAGTCGGCTTCGGGCGACATCGTTTCAATCAATGCCTTAACGAGCACGCAAGTGGGTGGCGACGAAGAACGTCGTCTCACCGAAATGGCACGTGATTTGGTGCCGCTACTGCCCTTTAGTGACATCGATGTGTTGATCATCGAACGAGGAGGCAAAGATATTTCTGGAACCACGATGGACCCCAATGTGACCGGTCGATTTTGGGTTCATGGACTGACCGAGACCGACCAATTACGCGTGGCGACCATTGTTTTGTTGGGTATTACTGAAGTATCAGCTGGAAACGTTTTAGGAATTGGGCTTGCCGACTTCATCCCAGTGAATGTCGCTGAGCAAATCAATTGGCAAAAGACTTACCTCAATTGCTTTACTGCAGGACCTTCTGGAGTTCGGCGTAGCCGCATGCCGATGGTGCTACGTGATGAAGAATCATGTGTGAAGGCGGCACTGTCGATGTGTGGCAGGGGAGTCACTGAGCCAAAGCGCGTCGTGCGTATTCGTTCGACATTGCATATGACGACGTGTTGGGTGTCAGACGAGTTGTTGAAGACATTGCCCGAAGGCGCTCGCATCGTTACTCAGTAGTTTGAGTTATTGATCAAACTTTTTGATGCCAGTGATGGCAAAGATGAAAGTCAGGATCAACAGCGAAACCATCGCAACGATTCCGCCCCAAGATTGCTCCCACGTCACATCGCCCAAGAAACCTTGGCGAGCAAAGCGCAAGATATTGGTCATCGGATTGATGCGAGCAACTCCGCGTAGCCATCCACTCATTGCATATAACGGAACTTGCGACGTTGACAAAAAGATCGTGAAGAAAATTGCGAATTGTGTGAGGGTCGCTGCTCCAAGATTGCGCATACGGAATGTGAGGCCAAGTGCAAAGCCGGCGGCAACAACCGCGATCGCAACAGACGCAATGGCGACACACACGATCGCCATTGGCCCGCCTGGTGTATTCATGCCGCCGAGGTATCCAACAATCACGACGAATGTAATCGGCACGAAACAACGGACCACGGCAGAAACAAGGGACGAGATGACAGTGACCCAACGTTGAGCTGGAGCCATCAAAATTCGGTCGAAGAACCCAGTCTGCATGTCATTGATGAGTCCGAAACTGACACCTAGCGCACCGAAGCTCGCTCCTTGCATGGCATTGAGAGGCACGTACCAGTCAAGGGCGTTCTTGATACCAAGACTTGTGACGGCAAACCCGAAGGCGCCACTAAATGCGATGAGTTGAAAAACAGGCATGATGAGCGAGGGAATGAAAGCTGATGGCATACGTCGCACTCGAATCATCGAGCGCTTCACCAAAACGGCAACCACTTCCATGGGGCGCGCGCCATCAGAAATTGTGCGCACATTCACGGTCTTTTCTGCAGTGATGTTGCTCATGATGCAGCCAATCGGTTGCTCAGTGCACGAAGCGAAAACGCAATACTGATGATCGCAATGACCAGAGGCAGTAGCCAACTCTTGGCGAACTGCGAAGCGCTCAGATCGTGATTCATGAATCCCTGCATGCCTTCAACAATGTGTGAGAGCGGATTCCAGTCGGCGACCGTGCGATACCAGCCCTTCATGTAGTGACGGGGGAAAAATGCCGATGAAAGAAACATCAACACAAAGACCAATGGGAAAGCGCCTTGAACGACTTCGGGACTACCTGATTTAATCGCGAGTCCGGCCATGAGGCCACTCATGGCGAGTGCGAGAAATGCCCCTCCACCAATGAGGCCTATGTAACCGATCGGACCACTCTCCACACGAGCGCCCGCAACCAAGAAGATGGTTAAGAAAATCACTACTTGGACAACTGCGACGACCATGCTGCCGGCCAAACGTCCTAAGACAATCGCAGTGCGGCTGATGGGCGAAGCGAGTAACCGTTCAAAGAAACCTTGTTCGATATCGGTGGCTAAGTCGCCTGCGGCTGACGTTGAACCGAACAACACTCCTTGCAGTACTGCTCCCGCGACTGCATAGTTCAAAAAGGATTTGGCGATGTTGTCGGTGAAGTATGGATCGCCAGCAAGTTTGTTGAAACTCGCTGAACCGAGTGCGGCAAAAAACAGCGGGAAGATGAAGGCTGGAGCAAGAACCGCCGGCTGACGCAAACGGCCCACAACACTGCGGCGCGTCAGCGCAAATGTATGACGAAAGAGCGAACGACCAGAACTTGATGAAGTCATCATTTTGGGATCGGCGACAGCGATACTCATTTGCGACCTCGGCGCGACTTCTTTTCTTCTGGAACGACTTCAGTTTCTGCTGGTTTGTTGGCTGCGTCGGCTCCTTCAAGTCGATAGCCCGTTGCTTCGGCAAAAACGTCGTCAAGACTTGGCTCATCTAACTCGAGGTGACGAACTTTGAGTCCGGCTTCATCTAGGGCACGGATGACTGATGCGACGTCTTCGGCTCCGCGGGCTAGTCCAACACCGAGTGTTCCTTCGGAAGTCGGACGCAAATCACCAAAGCGTGCCAAGATCGCCCGAGCTTCATCGGTTTCGCTACTTGCGACGCTGATGCTTAACGTTGGCGAACCAACCATGGCCTTCAGTTCACGTGGTGCACCCTGGCGGACAATGCGTCCGTGATCGATGATGGCGATGCGATCAGCAAGTTGATCGGCTTCTTCGAGATATTGGGTGGTCAACAACACTGTGGTTCCGCCAGCGTTGAGTCGCTTCACTTCTTCCCACAATGTGAGGCGACTCATGGGGTCGAGGCCAGTCGTGGGTTCGTCTAAGAACAACACAGTTGGTTCGTGCACGAGTGACAGTGCAAGATCAAGTCGACGACGCATGCCACCTGAATATGTGCCAACTCGTCGATCGGCTGCTGCGGTTAAGCCAACTCGCTCGAGCAGTTCTTCACCGCGGTTTTTGCCGGCAACTTTTGACAAGCCGTACAACACTGCTTGCAGCGTTAGAAGTTCGCGACCAGTCATCAGTGGGTCAATCGCCGCGTCTTGAAGTGCGACGCCTATGGAACGACGAACTTTGTCGGCATCTTTGACGACGTCATAGCCAGCGACGAATGCTGTCCCAGCTGTTGGCTTCAGAAGTGTTGTGAGCATGCGCACGGTCGTACTCTTACCGGCACCGTTGGGACCGAGGAATCCGAAAATCTCGCCTTGCTGCACTTCGAGATCGACGCCGTCGACGGCTTTGATGGCATTGTCGCCAGTTCCGAAATAGCGGGAAAGTCCTGTCGCAATAATAGGGGCTTGAGTCACAAGGTTGCACTCTACAAGTTCTCGCTGTCGATATATGAAAAGACCCCGCTGATCAACGTGACCGTTGACGAGCGGGGTCTTGACGCGTTCTGAACTGAATGACTGAATTGAATTACTGAGCGGCCTGAATTGCTCGCCACACACGTTCGGCGGTGCAGGGCATTTCAATGTGCTTCACACCAAGGTGCGACACTGCATCAACTACCGCCGACTGAATAGCTGGCGTTGATCCGATCGTGCCTGATTCGCCGATTCCCTTAGCGCCGATGGCGTTGACGGGTGTTGGTGTTTCCATGTGAATGACTTCAACATTGGGTAATTCGGCGGCGGAGATGAATCCGTAGTCGGCCAGGTTTGAGGTAGTCGGGTTGCCATCGGCGTCGTACAGAACTTCTTCGAGCAGAGCCTGGGCAACACCTTGTGCAATGCCACCGTGAATCTGTCCGTCGAGCAACATTGGGTTGAGAACCTTGCCAGCATCGTCACACGCAACTTGACGCAAGTGCTTCACTCGGCCAGTTTCGGTGTCAACTTCAACAACGGCGATGTGGGCACCGAATGGGAAAGTTGCTCCAGAAACGTTGATCACTTCATCGTGCAGAAGTCCGCCAGTACTCTTCTCGGCAACGGCGAGATCGGCCCAGGTCTTAGTGACTGCGGGCGTTCCGACAACGTGGAACGCGCCACGATCTTTGTCAAGAACAACATCGGCTTCACTGACTTCAAGCAAACGAGCCGCAACTGATTTGGCTTTTTCGGCCAATGTGCCAGCTACTTGAAACACCGCGTTGCCGCCCTGTTGCAATGAACGCGATCCCATGGTTCCGGTACCGACCGGAACGAGGTCGGTATCGCCCCAGACTAATTCAATGCGGTCCATCGGGATGCCGGTCTGCTCTTGCACGAGCATCGACCATGCGGTGTCGTGGCCCTGGCCGTGGGGTGAGGTGCCCGTGTAGACAACTGCGCGACCATCTTCAAGAACTTCAACTTTGGCTGATTCGCCGTTGCCAACACCGCCGGTGATTTCAACGTACACACTCACACCGATACCGAGTTGCTTGGCGTCTCCGCTTGCACGACGCTTGGCTTGTTCGGCACGAAGAGCTTTGTAGTCGGCGGCAGCAAGTGCTTTGTCGAGGGCGGTTTCGTAGTCGCCAACGTCGTAGGTCTGACCGACGACAGTGGTGTGTGGTTCAAGGAACTTAGGAATGAGGTTCATGCGACGAACTTCAGCGGCATCCTTACCAATTTCAAGCGCAAACATGTCCATGGCACGTTCGATTGCAGCAGTCGCTTCTGGGCGACCGGCACCGCGATACGCAACGATTGGCGTGGTGTTGGTGACGACCGAAGTGGTGCGGCATTCAATGTTCGGGATGGCGTACACACCGCTTGCCATTGGGCGAGTCATGAAGGGGGCCAAGATGGTTCCCATGTCAGCGAATCCGCCGGAATCTTGAATGGCGTGCAACTGGTAGTGAGTGACTTTGCCCTCTTTGGTTCCACCGATGGTGACGTACTGCAACTGTGCTCGACCATGGCCAAGAGCCATCATTGATTCAGTGCGGGTCTCGCGCCACTTCACGGCACGGCCAATCTTCTTGGCAATAACGCCGAGCAACAATTCTTCGGGGTATGCGCCGATCTTGGCACCAAATCCGCCACCAACATCAGGTGTCAAAATGTGCACAAGTGATCTGTCAACGCCATTTGCTGCAGCAATGGGATCAACGCCACCTTGTGCATGTTGAGTTGACAGCCACTGAGTGAGGCGTCCATCGGTGCCCCATACGGCAGCTGCTCCACGAACTTCAAGCGGGCAAGGTGCCAAGCGCTGGTTCATGAAACGACCCTTCACAACGACTTCGCAACCTTCAAAGTATGCGTCGCCGGTGTTCTCAGGAATTCCGAGAACCGTAGTGTCAAACACAACGTTGCTTCCAGCTGATTCGTAAATGAGTGTTGTGCTGACCATTGCTGCTTCAACATCAACGAACGCTTCGAGGTAGTCATAATCGATGATGATCGCTTCAGCAGCATCTTCACCTTGTTCGCGGGTTTCGGTCACGATGGCAACAACGGGCTCGCCAACATAACGAACTTTGTCGCTTGCCAAAAGCGTGCGAGCAACCATCGGGTTGAAAGCCGCCGGGACTGGCTGAAGCGCGAGTGATTCGGCGGTGAAGACTGCGATGACACCAGGCATTGCTTCGGCCTCTGATGTGTCAATTGAGATGATGCGTGCGTGCGCAGCTGATGAGCGCGCGTATGTAACGTGCACAGCGCCAGTGAGACGTTCTTCTTCAAACAAGTCGTCGACATATTTGCCGCCAGTCGTCAAGAACTTTGGATCTTCTTTGCGAAGAACTCGTGTACCAAGAATGCTGCTACCGGTCACGTCTAAACCCCCGTGTACATCAACTGAGAACTTCTCTCAGCACCTGCGACCTTACTCTGAGCAGGCGGACCGTGTCACGGTCGAAACCAGGTTTAGGGCATGCTGATTGTGGGCACGATGGCACCGGGGGCCTCGGTCGCAACAGGGGCCGGCGTCGTATCGGGCGCGTTTTTGGCTGCGTCCTCGGCGGCTTTGATGGCTGCCTCGTTGACCTTGACCGAGATGATCTGGGTCACGAGGTCGTACGGCCAACCTGTTGGGAGTTCAATGGGGGCGGCGGCATCGCCCACGATTTGTTGGCGGGCTTCGCCAGCGACCACAAAACCCAATTCCTCACGAGCGGCGTCTTGGATACCTTCGGGGGTGTTGAGTCGGTCAACTTCGGTCTGGAGTTCATCGGTGGCTTTTTTGATGGTGTCGAGTTCGGACTGGCGGCTATCAATTTCGGTGCGCTGGCCAAACCACGAGGTCAAAGGCAATACCAGGAACGAGTTGCCAAACGAAAAAACCACGACCGAAAATCCAATGAGTAGAGCGACTCGTCCAAGAACTTTCGGGATAATGCGTTCAGATCGAGGTGTTGGGCGAGTGAGATCAGAGACTGCTGTCAATTTCGCACGGGCGTTTTTTCCGGCGCCCTTCTTCGTCGTTTTCTTCACGCGTCCAGGTGGGCGCGGAATACTTGAAGTCTTGTTTCCACGGACCATCCCTACATTCTGCCCGTTTTGGCGGTCCGAGTGGGATCATCCCCGAAACGGCGAGTTGACGACAGGGTCAGGCAAGAGGGGCGAGTGCAGACCGACCGCGGAATGCCGCAGTTTCGCCCAACTGTTCTTCAATGCGCAATAACTGGTTGTACTTCGCGACGCGATCGCTGCGAGCTGGTGCGCCAGTCTTGATCTGGCCACAGTTGGTAGCCACAGCAAGATCGGCGATTGTTGCATCTTCTGTTTCTCCGCTGCGGTGACTCATCACGCTGGTATAGCGATGGCGTGAAGCAAGTTCAATTGTTTCAAGAGTCTCAGTCAAGGTTCCGATTTGATTGAACTTGATGAGAACACTGTTGCCCACTTTGCGTTCAATGCCCATCGCGAGGCGGGCTGCATTAGTTACGAAAAGATCGTCACCAACAAGTTGAACTTTTTTGCCAAGCTCTTGGGTGAGTGCACTCCAGCCATCCCAATCGTCTTCGGCCATTCCGTCTTCGATCGAGACGATGGGGTAAGTATTCACTAAGTGCGCCCAGTAAGCGACAAGTTCGTCGCTCGACAAAACTTTGCCTTCGCCGGCCAAGTGGTAGCGCCCATCTTTGTACAGTTCGCTCATCGCTGGGTCGAGAGCAATTGCAATGTCGGTACCAGGAGTAAAACCAGACGCAGCAATTGCTTCAACCAAAATTTTGATGGCGTCTTCATTGGTGGACAAGTTGGGGGCGAAGCCACCTTCGTCACCAACTGCGGTTGACAAACTCTTTCCGTGCAAAATCTTTTTGAGTTGGTGATACGTTTCGGCGCCCCAACGAAGTGCCTCACGGAAGCTAGGTGCACCAATTGGCATGATCATGAACTCTTGAAGGTCAATGGTGTTGTCGGCGTGAGCGCCACCATTGATGACGTTCATCATCGGGACAGGAAGCACATGTGAGTTTGGGCCACCGACATAACGCCACAAAGGAAGTCCAAGTGAGTTCGCGGCTGCTTTGGCAACTGCCAAACTTGTACCCAAAATTGCATTGGCGCCGAGGCGGGCCTTGTTGGGCGTGTCATCAAGATCTTTGAGCACGATGTCGACCATGCGCTGTTCGAGTGCATCGCAACCAACGAGTGCACTTTCGATTTCGCCGTTCACAAAACCGACTGCGGTGAGAACGCCCTTGCCGCCATAGCGACGACCGCCATCGCGTAGTTCGGCAGCTTCATGTTCACCGGTGCTTGCACCTGACGGGACCATGGCGCGGCCTCGCGCTCCTGAATCGAGTTCGACCTCTACTTCAACTGTGGGGTTGCCGCGAGAGTCGAGAACTTCTCGTCCAAAAATACTGATGATTTCGGTCATGCCCACAAACTAGTGAAGCCAAACCCCAAACTCATCAGGCGTCAGTGTGTCGATCAGCATTTTGTCGGTGAATATTGCTGACTTTTCGTAAGGCGACCTCGGGATCAACCCCGCGGCGGCGACATTCGGCCACAACTTCTAACAAATGCATTCCGAGATCGGCGATATCGCCAAGTTCTTGTGGTCCGTGACTAGGTAGGTCTACCGGGATACCGGCCTTGGTGGCCCGCTTCAGAATTGCCGAGGCATAGGCCAACGAACCCGTTGATTGAACGATGCCATCAAATGGTCCGTCGGCGATTCCCTTGGCGGCTTTTTCAGCCTTTTTGATCTCGTCCCATGACTTCACGAGAGCCTCTGTTCCGATTGCAGAGTTCTCGTTTGGTGCAAAGACATGTGGGTGTCGGCGAACCAATTTGTCATGAATGCCACGAGCGACATCGCCCATGGTGAAACGGCCTTCTTGTTCGGCGATCGCGGCATGAAATTCAATTTGGTACAGCAAGTCACCGAGCTCTTCAATCAAATGCTCGTCGGTTTGAGCATCCTCAATATCCAGGGCAGCAATCGCATCAACGACTTCATATGTCTCTTCCAACAAATATGTTGTCAGCGTTTGGTGAGTCTGCTCACGGTCCCACGGACACTCGCGGCGTAGTGTTCGGGCAAGTTCGTGAAATGCGATGAGCTCTTGTCCGACTGGTGCGCGTAACTCTGGAATGTAGATTGAAGTCAAATGATCGGCTTCAATGCTGTGATCAAGCTCGTTCCAGGGAACCGTCAGCACTACTTCATCGGGTAGGCCAAGATGATGCAAGATGACGACGGGCATATCGTCGTTGCTCAAACTGTCGCTATCTTCGGCGGCAAGTTTGATATCTGACAAGACCCAGTTGGCATGGCAGTGCGCAACGAGAAGCGGACCAGTTAAGCCGGCCGCGGCCGTTGCAAATTGATGACCATCAATGAGGCGAACGCTTTTTTCGACAGGATCAATTCCGAGGCGGGCCCAGGCAATTTCTAAAAAGCCCATTGCTGGATTGATGACGCAGTCGATGCGGTCATCATTTTTCAGTATCCGTACTGTACGTTCAAGAATTAATGGCGAACCCGGAACTGCATATAAAATTTCACCGTGTTTGATCGCGGCAGCGATCAGGTCTTCGGCGATACTGAGGTAAACATCGTCAAATGTTCCGGCCGTCTCGTAGTGCTGATCAAAAGTAATTGCATCAACAACTAAGTGTGCACTCGGATGTTGGGCGGTTCGCAAGTAGCGATGTTGATGCGCAGCAATGCGTTGACGCGTGTGATCGGTGATGTACTCATCGGCCGATGGACCAAGCCCGATGATTTCAACGCGGGGCTTGTTGGAATGGGGCATCAGCCGACAGGAACGATGCTGAGAGTTGCGGGATCCCAGCGACCGTATTCGGGGCTGACCCAAACCTTGGCTGATCCAAGAACTGAGCGGCCGGCTTCGATTGCACCATTGCCGGCAATCAATCCAGCAACATCATCGGCAACTTCGTCAAATGGACGAACGAGTAAGACGACCCAGCCGACGGTGGGGATTTCAAATGAAGCAGTAACTTGGCCAACTTTTGCGTCGGAGAGCGCAGTTAAGAATTCGGGAGTGACTTGACTTTCAAACGCGGCTTGCTCGAGGCATCCACTTCCTGAAGTTCGGTCTTGCAAAGCACCACCGTTCTCTGCCGAAGAATCAATCGATACTTCTTGGGCGATTGTTGCGAAATCTTCACCTGCATCAATTCGGGCCGTGACCGCGTCAATTTCTTCTTGTGTTGCCACCAAAATTGCTCGTAAGCAGACAGCGCCAGATTGGGTGGCTCGATCTTCGTATAAGGCCTTGAGATCATCGGTGTTGACTTTAAATTCTCGGTTGGCAACCGACTGAGAAGCGCTGGCGAGAACATAAAAGTCTTGAACGACTTGCGGAGCGTCGTTAAAGCCGGCCTCGGCTTGCAGTGCAGTGAGTGCTGCGTTGCGGTCTTCGTCGGTGATTGAAATTTCGGCTTTGTCAAGTGCTGCGATGACTGCTTTGGTTGAAATCCAATTTTGCACAATGGCCTGTGCGACTGAGATATCTAGATTGCCACTCGTCAAAAAGGCCTCGGGCACAGCAGCGGCGTATCCGAGAAGAAGATCGTCGAATTCGCTATTAGAAAGCGACTCGCCATTGAATCGAGCGGCGTCTTTGGTGACGGACGAGCACGAAGTTGCTGTCGTCAGCACGGTGAGGGCGAAAACGGAAAGTGAGATAAGTCGGCGAGGTGTAAGCACGATCATCAAAACTACCCTGCGGGCTGGGCAGGAAAGAGTTCGCGCAAGAAATTGACGAGGAAAGATGCTGGTTCTTGGCCTCGCGGAATGGGGACGACGAGTTGCCGAACGGCCTCTTTATGGAGCGCTTCTCGTGAAAGCCGACGCAGTCGAGCGGTTTCGCTGACTTTGAGGTCGATTGGTCCGAGGCGCGCCTGATGGCTTGCAATGTTGAGTTCATTGAGACCGAGGCGATGACATTCGGCGCGCAGTAGCCCGACCGACAGTAATGTGTCAGCTGGAGTGGGCACTGGGCCGTAGCGGTCAGTCCATTCGTTGCGAATGTCGTCGACTTCTTCGGGCTTCGTGACAAGTGCGAGGCGGCGGTAGGCCTCGAGGCGTAGCTCTTCTTTGGTGACGTACTCCTGAGGTAAGAAAGCGTCCGTAGGTACATCGATACGAATTTCAGAAGGTTGGCTCATGGGCTCGCCCTTCATTTCGCCGACTGCTTCAGTGACCATCTGGCAGTAAAGGTCGTAGCCCACTGCAGCGATATGTCCACTTTGCGACTCGCCAAGCAGGTTTCCGGCGCCACGAATTTCGAGGTCGCGCATCGCAATCTTGAAGCCACTGCCGAGTTCGGTGGACTCGCCAATTGTGCGCAAACGTTCGTAGGCATCTTCGGTGAGAACTTTGTCCTTTGGATAAAAGAGATAGGCATAGGCGCGTTGTCCACTTCGCCCGACACGACCACGAAGTTGGTGCATTTGTCCAAGACCTAAGAGGTCGGATCGTTCAACGACCAAAGTGTTCACCGTCGGCATGTCGATTCCGCTTTCGATGATGGTCGTGCACACGAGGACATCAAAGTTGCCTTCCCAAAAATCGACGACGACTTGCTCGAGGGTTCCTTCATCCATTTGACCGTGGGCAATAGCAATACGTGCTTCGGGAACAAGTTCGCGTAGTCGCTCGGCGCATTCTTCAATCGATTGCACGCGATTATGTACCCAAAAAACTTGGCCTTCTCGTAGTAGTTCGCGTCGGATTGACTCAACAGCGACGCGTTCGTCATATTCGCCGACGAAAGTAAGAATCGGCTGGCGATCGGCCGGGGGAGTTTGCAACAGACTCAGGTCACGAATGCCGACCAAGCTCATTTCGAGAGTTCGGGGAATAGGTGTTGCGGTAAGAGTGAGTACATCAACATCGGCTTTGAGATGCTTCATGGCCTCTTTGTGTTGCACTCCAAAGCGTTGTTCTTCGTCAACGATTAAAAGTCCGAGATTCTTGAACTTGACATTGTTTGACAAGAGACGATGGGTCCCAATCACACAGTCGATTTCGCCTGACTCAAGACCCTTAATGACTTTTGTTGCTTCAGCGTTGGTGAGAAAACGCGACAAGACTTCGACACGAATGGGGTAGCCCGCAAAGCGATCTGAAAAGGTGTTGCCATGTTGTGATGCCAGCAATGTCGTGGGCACCAGTATTGCGACTTGCATGCCGTCTTGGATGGCTTTGAATGCGGCACGTACTGCGACTTCAGTTTTGCCGAAACCGACATCGCCACACACTAAACGGTCCATAGGAAATGGTCGTTCCATATCGGCCTTGGTGTCATCGATCGCTTTTTTCTGATCGGGGGTTTCGACGTAGGGAAATGAATCCTCCATTTCGAACTGCCATGGAGTATCAATACTGAAGGCGTGGCCCTGTGCGCTGACGCGTTTTTGATACAACACCACCAGCTCTTGAGCGATTTCGCGAACTGCGCTACGCACCTTCGATTTTGATCGTGCAAAGTCACCCCCGCCTAAGCGATGCAGGACAGGCGTTTCGCCGCCGACGTAATGACGGACGGTGTCGATCTGATCGGAAGGCACATACAGTTTGTCGCCACCCTTGTAAGCGAGCAATAGATAGTCGCGCTCGATTCCGCCGACTGTTCGCTTCACCATTCCTTCGTACTTGGCGACACCATGGATGTAATGAACGACATAGTTGCCGGTCTTCAGATCTTCAAAGACTGTGCCGCCTTCGCGCTTTTTCGGTCGGGGTTGACGATGTGATCGACGCCGACCAGTGATATCTGCTTCGGTGATGACCGCAACTTTTGCGGAAGGAATACTGAAGCCACGATGTAACGAGGTGACGACAATGGCTCCACC
>SXGQ01614653.1_pt1 | contig 14331 bp, 14 predicted proteins | sample 3178371 | NCBI WGS metagenome assembly SXGQ01 (sample SAMN11356859, study PRJNA531348) | freshwater metagenome | isolation source: freshwater sample F1-20 | place: China: Fuxian Lake, Yuxi | collected 2017-12-25
GGAAGAGTTGCGTAATCAGGTGCTAGATTGTAAGGCAGTCATCTCGTATTTAGAGAACGCAGTAGTAGCACTAATCAAGAAGTCTAACTAAGAACGAAAGGAAAACACTATGATTAATTTCTCCACTAAACTTTCCCTGCAAGAAACGGCAGAGGCTATTGCTGACTTCGGTCACAAAGTTCCTATGTTCGTTTGTGGCGAGCCTGGGATTGGCAAGAGTGCAATGGGCAGAGAGGTTGCTCGATTGCGAGGGCATGAAATCTTTTCTGTGATTGACTGTGCAACGCTAGAACTTGGCGACACAGGCACACCCTATCAGAACAGAGACGAGGGTTGCACCGAGTTCTTACCCAATGCTCGGTTCGGTATTCACAAGGGGAAAGACTTGACCATGATGCTCGATGAGTTCACTAAGTCTATGCGACCTGTGATGAATATGCTCATGCCTGTATTCAATGACAAGCGTTTGTATGATAAGTATCTGACACCTGAGTCTGTTGTATTTGCCACAGGTAATTTGACTACCGACGGGGTGAACGACGCTATGCCTCCACACTTCGTGAGTCGCACAGATATTATCTACACACGCAAACCCACAGCAGAGGAGTGGGTTCAATGGGGTGCTGAGAATGGTATCAGCCCTAGCGTGTTGGCTTGGGCATTGGCTTATCCTCATGCGTTCCAATCGTATACGGACTTTGAGGCAGGGACATTCGACCCCAAAGCACCACCCAATCCGTATATTTTCTTTCCTCAATTACCAAAGAATAGTTTTGTTTGTCCCCGTTCGTTGGAGAGAGCGTCTTATGTTGTTGATGCTCGTGAACGCAGAGGTGATAGCGTAACCTTCAGTTGCTTGGCAGGTGCTATCGGTAGGTCGGCGGCGGGTGATATGCAAGCATACATCACAGTCATTGATGAACTAGAAGATTGGGACAAGATCATTGCCATGCCTGATAAGGTTCGTGTCCCTGAGAATCCTATCGCAGTTAATGTGCAGATTCAACAAGCCATGATGAAGTCTACTAAAGAAACTCTCAGCCCAATCGTGAAGTATATCAAGCGGTTGCCACGAGAGAGTCAAGCAGTCTTCGGCACATCACTATACAAGTTGAAAGACAAACGAGATATTGCAATTCGCAATCGAGAGTTTGCTGAATGGGCAGTTCAGAATCATTGGATGTTGCCCGATGTCAAGTGACTTAAACCGAGTTTAACTCAACAAAGAAAGGAAACAATATGAAACTAACACCTGAACAGAGAATTACTAAAGCAAGAGTCAGACTCATGACACACCCATTGTTCTGTGCCTTATCGGGCATCATGATGATGGGCAAAGTCACAATGACCGATGAAGTTGAAACGGCTTGCACTAACGGCAGAGACGAGGAGTATAACCCCAAGTTTATTGAGCAGTTGAATGACGAGGAGTTGTGCTTTGTTATTGCACACGAGAACTTCCACAAGATGTATCAGCATTGTTCTATATGGGAACACTTATTCAGAGAAGATGCTGAGTGTGCAGGTATCGCTACTGACGCTGTGATTAACTTGCAGATTGAGAAGTGGGGCAATCCTGTCGGGCAGTTTGATAAGATCGTGCAGTTCCCATCTATCGGTGGTGTCTATGACGAGGCGTTTGAGGGTATGGATACCAAGCAAGTGTATGACATTATTCGTAAGAATAAAAAGAAACAAGGCAAAGGTGTTCCCAATCCTAAAGGTAAACCAAAGAGCATAAAGATTGGTGCCGAGCCTGATGGTAAATCGTATGACAAGCATGACTACGAAAGTGCACAGAAGATTGGTTCGGAAGAGGCTAAACAACTATCGAGACAGATAGATCAAGCCATTCGTCAGGGTCAGATACTAAGTAAAGAGATGTGCAAGAAGTATGGTATCGGCACAGGGAACTCAGACCTAGGGTTGGGAGAATTACTTGAGCCATATGTAGATTGGCGAGAGGTGTTGCGGGACTTCGCAAAGACCTATTGTGGTGGCAAAGACTTATCAACATGGTCTAAGCCTAACAAGAGGTTGCAGAGTCTTGGGTTGTATCTACCGCACTCTTACAGCGAAAGCACAGGTAGGTTGGTGTGTGGTAGCGATGTATCAGGATCGGTAGATCGTGACTTGCAGAATCAGTTTATATCTGAGATCGAGAGTATTCGTAACGAGGTATGTCCTGAAGTTGTGGATATGCTCACTTGGGATACTTGCGTGACAGGGCATGAACGATTCGAGCGAGAGGGTGGTAAGTCAGTAGTTGATGTGCAGATGACGGGCGGTGGTGGAACAGACCCTGCTTGTGTGTTTGATTATCTGCGAGATGAATCAAGTTCTAATCAGCCTGATGCAGTTGTGATCTTGACTGATGGCTATGTCGGTAGTTGGGGTGACCCACAGGGTATCAATGCACCTGTCTTGTGGCTCATCATTGGTAATACTTCTGCTAGACCTACTCATGGTCAAGTTGTATTTGTGAAGTGACTTAAACCGAGTTTAACTCAACAAAGAAAGGAAACAATATGGAACACATTGGTATATCTACTAGTGCGGTATTGGTCGACTTAGGCATCTCCACATGGACTGCTCGTAAGTTGGATAAGAAAGTCTCGGAAGAGATTGATGTAACAAAGGGAACAACAGCCCGTGCAGGTAACTATCACAAAAAGTTATTTGCAGGTGATTCGATTCTTGATGAGATGAATAAATTTGTGACGCAAGTTCGGACTTATCATTATCAAGTGACTCTACCTTGGACTGATGGTGGCACACGCTTGTTGCCGATGGGCAAGTTTATGGAATACAACACGCAGATACAAGCGTATGAAGCCGAGTTCAATTCTTACAAGCAACAGTTTGTTGATAAATACAACGAGATGGTATCCTCGGCGGCATTCACACTCGGCGAGATGTTTAATCGTGCCGATTATCCTGAGCCTGAAGAGGTCATGCACAAGTTCAATTTTAAGTATGACTTCTCTCCTGTCCCACAATCAGGCGACTTCCGTATCGACATTGAGTCAGAAGGTAAGAACGAACTCATCAAGAACTTTGAAGATAAGTTTGAAAAGCGTATTGCTGAGGCTATGAAAGACGCATGGGATCGTTTGCATGAATGCCTATCTCGTATGAGTGAACGGCTTGACTTTGCCGATGGCGAAACCAAAAAGATATTCCGTGATTCGTTGGTGGATAACGCAATCGAGTTGGTTGATCTGCTGAAGTCCCTCAACATTACGAAAGACCCTGAGTTAGAAACACTCCGCAAGAAGTTGGAACAAGCCATGTTTGGTGTCTCTGCTAAGGAGTTGCGTGACGATGGCTCGTTGCGTAAGCAAGTGAAGTCTGAAGTTGATTCTATTCTCTCTAAAATTTCTCTTTGAAAGGAAAACAAAATGCTAACTTATGATGTCCCAACAATCCTAAATTACGAGCAAGCCTCTAAGCATTGCGAAGAAACAAAACCTATTCGTGGCTCGAACAAAATACCGCTCGGTTCAAGACGCTACTACCACGACAGGCATCTAATTAAACAGCCTGATGGTGTGATTGAAGTTCATTCGTATAGCACTTTGATCGCAAAGTATTATCCTGATAACAGAATAGAATTTCATTGTCTCTTCTATACCAGCAGTCGGCAGGTAATAAGTGCGTTATTTCGAGGATTTTTTGTAGCACAGTATGCTAACAATAATAAGATGTATTTGTGTGATCTCAATACTAAGTTAAAGTATCCTCACATAGTAGATGCAAATAAGCCGTTAGTATTCCAATGGATAAGCACTGACACAGGGCATATACTTATTGGTGATCGTGTGCCTGAGATAAAGCCTTATGTAAAACGAAAGGAACTCGGTTCCATTCGAAAAGAATACGCACCACTAATCGATTATTGCGTGACTATGAACAAGTTAGCAAGCGGTTTGTATGAGCGAGATCGTAGTTGGAATTCTACACAAGACATTCATGAGCGTATCAAAGAGTTGCGTGGGCAAAACCTTACTGATGAGAATCAAGAAAAGTTTACTTATGTCTACGAGCAAGTGATTGGTGGGCTTACCTTAAATTGGTATTACAGAGATAAGGTCACAGACAAAAGAATCAAGAATTACTTTACCGATTTGATTAAGAATACTTATCCCGATGAAGTATTAGAAAGCAAAGAAGTTCCACTAACTATGATTGTTAAATAACCACGAAAGGAAAACACTATGACAATGATTCCACTACACCCCAAACTAAAGGTCGCTGTTGATCGTTTGCAAAAACGATATTCAGACTTACGGATTGAGCCTACTAAGAATGCTAGTAAGTCTGTCTACAAAACTAAAAGCGGATTACCATCTAGTGAAGCAGTTTACATGGCGGTTGATGTGTTTGCCAATACTTCAAAGATTGAGTTTGCCCATATGTATGTATCGAACTATGGAACTTCGTCTTTTGTAGATCATCAATTTTATCTAAAGTCTAGGCTTGTAAACAATCAGAGATATCCACGAGATGAGAAGAAAACAATCAAAGATAAACTCATATCAAAACTTGTTGATGAGTTTGCTAAGCCATATACACTTTTTGAGGAGTGTAATCGGTTGGTGAACAAGGCTAAGAGTGTATTTGATAGCAAGACCTATGGTATTACATGGGAGAGAAATCACCTTGGTCGTGAACTTGCAGACGACTACGGCTCAGTCGTTGTCAATATGTTGCTAGGTAATCCAGTTGATGTCGTCCCTGAGAGAGCAAAAGAAAAAGCCAAGAAGTATGTGGAACTAACAAACAAACTAGAGAACCTTGGTAAGTTTGATGAACACAAAAAAGCGGTGCAAGTAATTGCATTTGAACTGAACGATAAGTGGATAGTTAACATATACAATTTACCATCGGGCGACAAGTGCATTACCTACAATGAATTTGATGAAATGCCATTTGTAATTCAAGAGAAAGTTGCGTTGCTTAAACTCGCATCGGAAGATGAGATACTTGAGAACATTGGTGTGAAAGTAGAAACACAATCCTACTTCCTATACGGGAAAGAATTGGCTACAATCGCCTAACCATGACCCCTGAGAAAAAGGTAAAACTGAAAGTCACTAAACTGCTAGATGAGTTTGGTGCGTATTGGTTTTACCCTGTTGCCTCAGGTTATGGTTCTAGTGGAATACCCGATATAGTTGCGTGCTTGCGTGGTCGGTTTATAGGCATAGAATGTAAGGCTACACCTAAAGATCAACCCACAGCATTACAACTCAAGAACTTGGCACGCATTAAAGACCAAGAGGGTATCGCCGTTGTTATAAACGCAGAAAATATTAAGGAACTCACCAATGTCTGCAACACAATTATTAACAGTAGACTTTGAAACATATTACGACAAGGACTATTCGCTATCTAAAGTAACCACCGAAGAGTATGTTCGGTCTGATTTGTTTGAAGTAATTGGGGTATCCGTTAAGGTAAATGAAGATCCCCCGCAGTGGTTTAGTGGCACACACCAGCAAACTGCACAGTGGCTAGGACAATTTGACTGGGGTAATAGTTTAGTCTTAGCCCACAACACGATGTTCGATTCCGCAATTATTTCGTGGAGATTCGGCATCATTCCTTTGGGGTGGTTTGACACCATGTCTATGGCTCAGGCTGTCGTCCCCGCAACACAATCCAAATCGTTGGCAAACCTTGCCGTCTACTACGAAGTCGGAGTGAAAGGAACAGAAGTTATCAATGCGTTAGGCAAACGTCGTATAGACTTTACACCGCAAGAACTTGCTAGGTATGGGGACTACTGTGTCAACGATACAGAACTGACCTACACCTTGTTTAATAAACTACTAGATGGATTCCCGCAACAGGAACTCAAACTAATAGACCTTACTATTCGTATGTTCGCTGAACCTGTGCTTGAGGTGGATACAGAAATGTTGGTTGAACACCTAACAAATATCAGGAACTTTAAGGATAAATTGTTAAACGCTTCTGGTCTGGACACCGATACCCTCATGTCTAACAACAAGTTTGCAGATTGGCTACGCAGTCGGGGCGTAGAACCCCCCACGAAAATTAGCCCTGCAACAGGTAGAGATACACTCGCATTCTCTAAAACCGATAAGAACTTCCTTGCATTACAAGACCATGAAGATGTAATCATACAAACAGCAGTTGCCGCAAGGTTGGGAGTAAAAAGCACTTTAGAAGAAACACGCACCGAGAGGTTTATAGGTATCGGTAGCCGTGGGAGATTACCTGTGCCATTGAAATATTATGCGGCTCATACAGGTCGTTGGGGTGGGTCAGATAGTTTGAACTTACAAAATCTACCATCAAGAACAGGCTCATCAGCCCTCAAGAAATCCATCGTTGCACCACAAGGGTTTGTGATTATTGATGCAGACTCAGCACAAATTGAAGCACGGATGTTGGCTTGGCTCTCAGGTCAGAATGACTTGGTAGAACAGTTTGCTGTGGGCGAAGATGTGTATCGAATCATGGCAAGTGCTATATACAACAAGGATGTTAGCGACATCACTAAAGATGAACGCTTTATCGGAAAGACTGTGGTGCTAGGTTGTGGCTATGGCATGGGTGCAGAGAAGTTTAAGAATATGCTTTCTTTGCAAAAGATAGTGGTGGATAAGTCTGAGGCGGAACGGATTATTCGTATCTATCGGGAGAAGAACTTTAAAATCAAGCAGTTGTGGGGCGAAAGTCAGAACGCTTTGCGGTTCATACTACAAAAAAGGAACGCACCAATTGGTCAACATGATGTGGTTCGGGTAATGAACGGCGGTTTGTTATTGCCGTCAGGTATTACCATGCGATACAACAACCTGCGACAAGATGAAGACGGCTTTCAATATGACGCAAAGAAAAATGAAACAGTAAGAATCTATGGCGGTAAGGTAGTAGAGAACATAGTCCAAGCACTTGCTAGGATAGTGATCGGTCAGCAGATGTTGAAGATTGCAGAACGATACAGGGTGGTGCTTACTGTGCATGATGCGGTGGCTTGTATTGCACCTGAAACAGAAGTGTTAGAAGCAAAGCGATATGTCGAGGAGTGTATGCGGTTAGCACCTGAGTGGGCAACAGGTCTACCATTAAATTGTGAATCAGGATACGGGAGGAGTTATGGGGATTGCTGAAGATATTGTTAAGCGTGCGTTTAGTTATTACGACGAAGAATACTACAAGTATTGGAGAAAAAAATACCCTGAGTATGCACAGTCGTGGAGAGATGAAGCAGAGTTTAAAAAAAGTATTGGTGTGGATATTATTAAACTAAGCGAAAGTGGTATGTCGGCTAAGAAAATATCCGAGAAACTGAACGCACCCTATAAGATGGTGCTTAAATTAGTTGGCGAACTGTATGGTAAATACAAATACATAAAAGGAAATAATAGGGAGAAACTTCTAGAAGCGGCAGGAGATATACGCACGCCACAACAAGTTGATGATTACAAGTATATCAACGACCCTAGAACCATTAAGAACGAGATGCTCAGTCTATTACCATACCTTGATAATATAAAAGGGTTAACCGAATGAAATCCCCTGCTTGGTCATACAGCAGTATCACTTTGTTTCATCAATGTCCAAAGAAGTATTATCATCTTAGAGTTCGCAAGGACATCGTAGAACCTAAGACCGAACACTTGTTGTATGGTGAGCAATTACATAAAGCCGCGGAAGAGTATATAGGTAACAACATACAACTTCCTGAGCAGTTTAAGTATATCGAACCATTCCTGGCAAAACTTAAAGCCGTCAAAGGACAACATCTTTGTGAGTATAAGATGGGTTTGACCAGCAGTGGGAAGCCCTGTAACTTCTTTGCACAAGATGTTTGGTGGCGAGGCATAGCAGACCTGATTATTATCAATGAAGAAAAAGGCAAAGCGATGATCGTGGATTACAAAACGGGTCGCAACGCTAAATACGCTGACACAAAACAATTAGACTTCCTAGCGATGGCAGTCTTTTCCCATTTCCCCGCAGTGCAGACAATCAAATCAGCACTCATGTTCGTTGTAAGTGAAGACTTCGTAAAGAAGGACTATAACAAAGACGAATACCTTGGGCTACTTCGAGACGCCCTATATTTATATACTCCCCTTGAAAACGCTATGACACAGGATGTTTGGAATCCCAAACCAAACTTCACCTGTAAAGGATATTGTGCGGTGCACACTTGCATTCATAATGGAAAACATGAATAATGAGTGGAACTCGGTTCCGTTCGATAAATCATGCCCTATGTAAATAAACCCCGCCCTTATAAAAAAGAATACAAGCAACAAGTTGCTAGGGGTGAACACGACAATCGCATGGAACGGCAACGAGCAAGACGCACCTTAGATAAAAAAGGTGTAGCCCGTAAAGGTAAAGATGTATCTCATCGTAAACCCCTATCAAAAGGGGGTAGTAATAAAGATGGCTATAAGTTAGAATCTCCACATAAGAACAGAAGTTTCAAACGAAATCCTAACCGATCCGTTAAGTAAACACAGGCTGTAAAAGAAGTTTTTTATAACTAGAAGGGCAAGTGGAATTCCACATTGTCCTGATAACGCTTCTGATTACGATGGAAATTTTAGAGAATAAAGTCTTACTGCTGAGGGTAAACCACCCTGAAAGAATCACGGCTATCATACCTAAGAGCAAACTCCTAGGTGATGATGAGGTAGCCGTTCATTGGGGATTAGAAGAATCCCAAGTCCTTAAAAATCTAGGCATCAAGGATGTGCCATCTCCCATAATTGGTAAATATAAATTTGCAGGTTTATACAAACCATTTCAACATCAAATCACCACCGCATCGTTCCTCACACTACACAAGCGTGCCTTTTGTTTTAACGAACAAGGCACAGGCAAGACAGCAAGTGTGATATGGGCGGCGGACTATCTAATGAATATTGGTGTTATACGACGAGTGCTTGTAGTATGCCCGCTTTCAATCATGCAATCAGCATGGCAAGATGATCTGTTTAAGTTTGCTATGCACCGTTCTTGCGATGTAGCCTATGGTGCACCTGAGAAAAGAAAAAAGATTATTTTGTCTGATGCCAGTTTTGTCATTATTAATTATGACGGAGTAGAAATAGTTGCTGACGAGATTGATAAGAACGAGTTTGATTTAATCGTTATTGATGAAGCCAATGCCTACAAGAATGTCATCACAAGACGCTGGAAAACTATGGCTAAATTAGCAAACGCTAACCGCTGGCTATGGATGTTAACAGGAACACCTGCGTCACAATCCCCTGAAGATGCTTACGGATTAGCCAAACTAATTGCACCTAGCAAAGCCCCTAAATTTTTTGGTTCGTGGCGGGACAAGGTAATGGCTAGGGTATCTCAGTTTAGATGGGTAGCCCGACCAAATGCCGACGAGTTGGTGCATGAACTATTACAGCCCGCCATAAGATTTACTAAAGAAGAGTGCTTAGACCTACCTGAAATGACCTACGAAACTAGGGAAATTCCCCTTACAAAACAACAAGATAAGTATTATAAACAGATGAAGAAGCAAGCCCTGATGCACGCCGCAGGCGAAGAGATCACGGGAGTAAATGCCGCCGCCGTATTAAACAAACTCCTACAAATAAGTGCGGGTGCAGTCTACTCGGATACAGGGGAGGTCGTTGAATTCGATTGCTCTAACCGCCTAGCCGTGCTAGATGAGGTTCTGTCAGAAACTAGTTTTGTCAAGAAGATACTTGTGTTTGTGCCCTTCCGCCACGCAATAAACATAGTCTCAGACTTTTTAAGCGACAAAGGCTACTCCAATGAAATAATTAACGGAGAAGTATCGGCAGGTAAACGAACGGACATTTTTAGAAGATTCCAGTCAGAGCCATCACCCCGTGCCCTCATCATACAGCCACAAGCTGCCAGTCATGGGGTAACCCTAACCGCAGCATCAACTATTGTTTGGTTTGGTCCTACAACAAGTTTGGAGACATATCTACAAGCAAACTCTAGGGCACATAGGCAAGGACAACGCAATCCAGTAACTGTAATACACCTACAAGGTAGCCCTGCCGAAAAACGTATCTATAGTCTTCTTCAATCAAAACTGGATGTCCATGAAAAAATTATATCGTTGTATAAAGACTTGACAATGTAAAAATTAGACACTAATCTAATAAAAAAGGAGAAAGGAAAACATGATGGAAATAGAAGATAAAGCAGAACTAACAACCGAAGAAAAAGAAGCCATAACAGACGATTCCCTTGAGGGTATGGTCAAGGTTTATCTTAAAATCAGAAACCATTTGAGGGAAGCCCAAGCCAAGTTTGCTGAAGAAGAGGCTTCTATTAAAGAACAGATGGCTACTATTGAAGAGCACTTTTTAGAGCGGTGCAAAGAAATCGGAGCCAAGAATATTAAGACCAAACACGGAACGATTATCCGTATGGTCAAAACCACATATTCAACGGATGATTGGCAGTCATTCTATGAATATATTGATGAGCACAAACTGTATGAAGTATTACATCAGCGTATTCATCAAGTAAACCTAAGGACATGGTTGGAAGAACACCCAACTCTAGTGCCCAAGGGACTCAATGTAGTAAATTCATTTTCAATTAGCGTAAGGAAAACCAAATGAGTGAAATCACTATTTTTAAAGATGCCGTACCAGCCCATATTAAAAACCGTCAACTAGACGACATCACCACATCACTTGCAGGGTCAAGCGGTGCAAAACGAATTTCGATTCGTGGCGGTGTATTCCGTTTAATCGACGGCGGTCAAGAGATTGCAGTTAACGAAGACCGTTCTATGAACTTTATTATTGTCAATGCGGCACCAAATGTCTCACGAACTTTCTACGAAGGCACATACGAAGAAGGCAAGAATGTAGCACCAGCGTGTTGGTCAGGTGACGGAGTTAGCCCTGATAGTTCAATCGAGTCACCACAGGCAAAAACCTGTATGGACTGCCCACAGAATATTAAGGGTTCAGGTCAAGGCACCAGCCGTGCTTGTAGATTTAGCCAGCGTTTAGCGGTTGTGCTTGAGAACGACATGAAGGGCGACGTGTATCAACTGACCCTGCCGTCACAGTCTATCTTCGGCAAACCCGAAGGAGATCGTATGCCTATGCAAGCATACGCTAAGTATCTAAAAGCCCAACGCACTCCCATCACTGTTGTAGTAACTGAAGCCAAGTTTGATACTAAGTCGGCTACCCCACGTTTGACATTCAAGCCTGTCCGTTGGTTGACAGATGATGAAATAGATGCAGCTCTTGCACAGGGCAAATCACCAACAGCTTTGTCTGCGATTACCATGACCGTAGCTCAAGCAGATCGTGTTGAGAGCGATGCTGAATCTATTGCCAAGCCAGCAGTTGAAGAAAAAGAACCTACTAAGCGTAAGTCGGATAAACCAACGACTGAAACTAAAAAGGATTTAAAGAACGTTCTTGATCAATGGGCTGACCAATAAGGGGGTGCGGGGGAAACCCCGCTTGGGGATATGGAAATAGGATATACAAAAAGACTTGTAGATCGCATCAAGGATCAGGATACTTCTCTACCGTGGGTGCAGTTAGGACTTATATGCTCACAAAGGGAGATTCCTGTATCCCATGTTGCAGAATTCTTCGGTGTCACAAGACAAACTGTTTACCACTGGTTCTTAAATAAAACTAAACCTCAGGAACGTTACTTAGAAAAGATCAAGGAAGCAATAGAAAAACTTCGTAAAAAATCTTTTTAAAGTGACCTTCCATGAACAAAGAATTTATAAAGGCAGTTACAGCCGACGGAGGATACTACGCCGTTGTTGGTATGTCGAAAGGCAAACTGCGAGAACAAAAATTTGTCGAGACACTCGATGAAGTAGAAGCAAAGGTAACAGAATTTGCTTCAAAAAATTGGGATGTATTCTTTGGGCTTGCTAAGTACGGCACACCTGATGAGAGAACTCAAGCCAACGCTATGGCGGTCAGAGCCTTTTGGCTAGACTTAGATTGCGGTGACGGGAAAGGGTATCTAACTAAAGAAGATGCAATCGCTGACCTCGGTCGTTTTTGCAAAGAACTTAAGCTACCTAAACCTACAATTGTAAGTTCAGGTAATGGGATACACGTTTATTGGGCACTATCTGCGGATTCGACTATAGATAAATGGCACCGTGTTGCTGAGTCTTTGAAATCATTGTGTGCAATACATGACTTAAAAGCTGATGCTTCGGTGACCTCTGACTCAGCTCGGATACTTCGTGTGCCTGAGACCTTTAACTATAAAGGTAGCGAACCTAAAAAAGTAGAAATACTTCTCAAAGGTGGCACTTGCAGTTTTGAGGAGATGAAAGAAAAATTTGGTGAAATAATACCCGTACCTAAAAAAGTACGTAGACCTATGGATGCCGTTACCAAGGCACTTATGGGTAATTACATCAATAGGTTTTCTACGATTGTCCGCAAAATTGGAGAAGATAAAGGTTGCTTGCAACTTAAATACATGATTGAGAATCAAGCCACGCTTGAAGAACCATTGTGGAGAGCAGTGTTATCAATACCAGCTTTCTGTGAAGACGCAGATACAGCTATTCACGAAGTATCTAAGGGGCACCCAAGCTACACCCCACACGATACAGAAGATAAGGTTGCCTTAATTAAAGGACCGTACACTTGTGCAACGTTTGAGAAGATACGGGCAGGTGGTTGCGAAGGTTGTATCCATCGTAATCAAATTACGTCACCAATACAGATTGGGGCAGAGATTGCCCGTGCAGGCGAAGAAGATAATGAAGTAGTAGAGAAAAGCGAAGTATTCCAAGAAGAAGTCACATTTAAGATTCCGTCACTACCATTCCCATATTTCCGTGGCAAGAATGGTGGCGTTTATAGAGAAGCGTTTGGCGACGAAGAAGAGCCAACATTAATTTATGAGAACGATTTATATCTAGTTAAACGCATCATGGACGATGGTTCAGAAGCGTTGAGTTTGAGATTGCACCTTCCAAAAGATGGTGTTCGTGAATTTACTATGACCCTGACCGATGCCATGTCAAAGGACGGGTGTCGAGCCGCCCTCACTAAACAAGGTGTTGTAGCGTTGCCAGGGAAACAGATGGACGCATTGATGGCTTACATCGCTAGATTTACTAAGGAGTTACAAATGACCATGCAATCAGAAATTGCCAGCATTAGATTTGGCTGGAGTGATGATGATAGTAAATTTATTTTAGGTGAGCGAGAGATAGACGACACAGGCAGTATGATCTTTTGTCCGCCCTCTACCGTTACTAGAAATACCGCACCGCTTCTTCGGAAGAAAGGCGACCTTGACCAGTGGAAGAAAGTATTTAACTGCTATGCAGAAGAGGGCATGGAAGCAAATGCGTTTGGTGCTTTATGTGCGTTTGGTGCACCGCTGTTTAAGTTTACCAACCATCGTGGGGTGCTGGTTAACTACGTATCTAAAGAGTCAGGCACGGGCAAGTCAACTATCCTACGGGTCTGCAATAGTGTGTATGGACACCCTGATAAGCTAATGCTTCACGCGGAAGATACTAAACTTTCACGTCTCCATCGCTTGGGGGTTATGAGTCATCTACCTGTCACAGTTGATGAAATTACCAATATGAAACCTGAGGAGTTCTCGGACTTTGCATATGCCATCACACTAGGAAGACCACGTAATCGTATGCAGTCACAGGTAAATGCCGAGCGTTTGAATATGGCAGAGTGGGCAACCATAGTGTTAGGTAGTAGTAACGCATCGTTTTACGAGAAGATTCAGCAAATTAAGTCTTTACCTGAAGGCGAATTAATGCGGGTATTTGAAGTAAAAGTATTTGGTAACGAGAGGCTAACTAAAGAAACCGCAGACGAGCAGTTCTCTTTGATGTTTGATAACTACGGTATTGCAGGCGAAATTTATATGCGATACGCAGTGCCACACATTAAAGAAATGCTCAAGTTTATGAGTGAAGTACAGACTCGGTTTGATAAAGAAGTATGTGCTACAAACAAAGAACGTTTTTGGTCAGCCTTGATTGCATCTGTTATGTCAGGTGGGCATTACGCTCAGCAGTTAGGACTGCATGACTATGACTTAAAACGTATTTATGCGTGGGCACTAGAAATGGTTACTTATATGCGTGCTGACGTAGAAAGTCTCAAAGCCGACCATGACATGATCTTATCTGACTTTATCAGGACACACATCAACAACATCTTAATTATTGACGACGGTGTTGACAAACGACTTGGCATGGCAAAACCTGCTATCCGTGAGCCACGAAACGAATTGCGTATCCGCCACGAGCCTGATACCAATCTGACCTTCATACCAGTAGAAGAACTAAGA
>SXGQ01600126.1_pt1 | contig 14326 bp, 13 predicted proteins | sample 3178371 | NCBI WGS metagenome assembly SXGQ01 (sample SAMN11356859, study PRJNA531348) | freshwater metagenome | isolation source: freshwater sample F1-20 | place: China: Fuxian Lake, Yuxi | collected 2017-12-25
GCGAGTCCGACGCGGTCATCTACACGCACGCCGGCCCCGAGGTGGCGGTCGCGTCGACCAAGGGCTTCCTGTCGCGGATCGTCGCCTGCTACCTGCGCGGCCTGTACCTGGCACAGGTGCGCGGCGTGAAGTACGGCGACGAGATCGACGCCATCATGGCCGCGCTCGAGAAGCTGCCGGCCGGCATCCAGCGGATGCTCGACGAGGGCGAGCAGGTCCGCAAGCTCGCGGCCGAGCTCGTCGACACGCGGTCCGTGCTGTTCCTCGGCCGCCACATCGGCTACCCGGTGGCGCTCGAGGGTGCGCTGAAGCTCAAGGAGCTCGCGTACCTGCACGCCGAGGGGTTCGCGGCCGGCGAGCTGAAGCACGGCCCGATCGCGCTCATCGAGGACGGCATCCCGGTGTTCGTCGTCGTGCCGCCGAAGGCTCGCGACCAGCTGCAGGAGAAGATCGTCAGCAACATCCAGGAGATCCGGGCCCGGGGCGCGCTCACCATCGTCCTCGCGGAGGACGGCGACGACGACGTCGTGCCGTACGCCGACCACCTGATCCGGCTGCCGAAGGTGCCGACGCTGCTGCAGCCGCTCGTCGCCACGGTGCCGCTGCAGATCTTCGCGTGCGAGCTGGCCGGCCTGCTCGGCCACGACGTCGACCAGCCGCGGACCCTCGCCAAGTCCGTCACGGTCGAGTAGGCCGTCGTGGCCGGCACCAGGGGCGGCGCGCACGTGCGCCCGGTGGCAGGGGATCGGGTCCACGGGGCGTCGGTGCACGACACGTCGGTGGCGACGACGCCCGTCGTGGCGGAGGCTTGAGCCCGTGCTGAGCGCCCACACCGTCGCCCAGGTCCGTGCCGCCGAGGAGCGTCTGGCCGCCGAGACCGGCTGGGACGCGCTGATGCAGCGCGCCGCCCGCGGTCTCGCCGACGCCCTCGCCGCCGTGCCCGCCGACGAGACGGTCCTCGTCCTGGTCGGCCCCGGCAACAACGGTGGCGACGCGCTCTTCGCCGCCACCCACCTGCTCGCGCGTGGCGTCGCCGTCGACCTCGCGCTGCTCGACCCCGATGCCGTCCACCCCGAGGGACTGGCGGCGGCCGAGGCGGCCGGGGCCCGACGCGTGTCGTCGCCGGGCGACCAGCGGTGGTGCCTCGACGCGCTGTTCGGCATCGGCGCGCGTCCTGGCCTCGACGGCCGAGCGGGGGAGTGGGCGGACTGGACCCACGACACCGACGCCCACGTCGTCGCGGTCGACGTCCCGTCGGGCGTGGCCGTCGACACGGGCGCGACGCCGGGCCGCCACGTCCGCGCCGACCGCACCGTCACGTTCGGCACCCTCAAGGTCTGCTCGATCGTCGGGCCCGCCGCCGACGCCGGTGGCGGGGAGCCGCCGACGCTCGTCGACATCGGTCTCGGCCCCCACCTCGACGCGCCGACGGTGACGTCGCTCGAGACGACCGACGCCGACCTCCTCCGTCGGCACGTGCCCGGCGCCGCCTCGCACAAGTACGCGCGCGGCGTGGTCGGGGTCGACGCCGGCTCCGACGCCTACGCCGGTGCCGCCCACCTGTGCGTCGCGGGCGCGCAGTCGGGCCTGGCCGGGATGGTGCGATTCGTCGGCAGCGACACCCTCGCGGCGCGGGTGGTCGACCGCGCCCCGGAGGTCGTGCACGGTCGCGGACGGGTGCAGGCCTGGGTCGTCGGACCCGGCGCCGGTGACGACGTGGCCGACCAGCTGGCCGCCTGCCTCGACGACGACGTGCCGCTCGTCGTCGACGCCGGCGCGCTCGAGCACCTGCCGCGTCCCGTCGGCGTGCCCGCGCTCCTGACGCCGCACGCCGGAGAGCTCGCCCGGCTGCTCGACGTCGAGCGCGAGACCGTGGAGGCCGACCCGCTGGAGCACGCGCGGCGGGCCGCCGCGCACTGGGACGCGACCGTGCTGCTCAAGGGCGCCCGCACGGTCGTCGTGGCTCCTGACGGACGCGTGGCCGTCAACCTGTCAGGCACCCCGTGGCTCGGCACCGCAGGCTCGGGCGACGTCCTCGCCGGGTTCGCGGCGTCGCTCCTCGCCGGTGGGCTCGACCCGTTCGACGCGGGCCGGCACGCAGCGTTCCTGCACGGCGTCGCGGGCGTCCGCGCGAACCCGGGCGGACCGTTCGTGGCGTCCGACGTCGCCGCCGCCCTCCCGCAGACCCTGGCCGCGTTCCTCGCCGGCTCGCTGGAGCAGGTGCGCGCGTGGTGAGCCCCCAGGCCGAGGCCGTCGTCGACCTCGAGGCGTACCGGCACAACGTGGCCACCCTCGCGGCGCACGCGCCCGGTGCCGCGCTGATGTCCGTCGTCAAGGCCGACGCGTACGGCCACGGACTGCGACCGGTGGCGCGCGCCGCACGCGACGCGGGAGCGTCGTGGCTCGGCGTCGTCACCGTCGAGGAGGCGCTCGCGCTGCGCCAGGCCGGCGACACCGGGCCGGTCCTGTGCTGGCTCGCGGCACCCGGTGCCGCCTACGGCGCCGCGGTCGAGCACGACGTCGAGCTGACGGCGTCGTCCGTCGAGCAGCTCGACGAGATCCTCCACGACGCACCGACGGGTCGACGACCCCGCCTGCAGCTCAAGGTCGACACGGGGCTCTCGCGCAACGGTGCGCGCGGCCCGGCGTGGGACGAGCTCGTCGCCGCCGCCGGACGAGCGCAGGCCGCAGGACGGGTCGAGGTCACCGGCGTGTGGTCGCACCTGGCGTGCGCCGACGAGCCGGACCACCCCGCCAACGACCAGCAGGAGACCGTGTTCCGGGCCGCGCTCGACGTCGCCGGCGCGGCCGGGCTCGACCCGCAGTGGCGTCACCTCGCCAACTCCGCCGCCCTCCTGACCCGCCCCAGCGCGCACTTCGACCTCGTCCGTCCGGGCATCGCCACGTACGGCATCGACCCCGACCCCGCGGTGGCGGGCATCGTCGACCTGCGTCCGGTCATGACGCTGCGCGGCCGGCTCGCGCAGGTCAAGCGGGTCCCCGCCGGCACCGCCGTGTCCTACGGCCACACGTGGACCACCGACCGCGAGACCACCCTCGGCCTCGTGCCGCTGGGGTACGGCGACGGTGTCCTGCGCTCCGCGTCCGGCCGCGCCGAGGCCGCCCACGACGGCGAGCGGGTGCCGGTCGTCGGCCGCATCTGCATGGATCAGCTGGTCGTCGACCTGGGAGACCGCCCGGCGCGACGCGGCGACGTCGTCACCCTGTTCGGCGCCGCCCCCGGTGCCCCCACCGCGCAGGACTGGGCGAGCGCCGCCGGTACGATCGCCTACGAGGTCGTCACCCGTCTCGGCGACCGCGTCGTGCGTACCCACCGAGGCTGAGGGCGTCCGAGCCCCGCCACCGAGGACAGTGATGAGCCCCGCCCCCTCCCGCCTGGCAGCACTCGCCGCGACCGCCGGAGCCTTCGTGGCCGCCGGCGTGACCGCCAAGGTCGTCGACACCCGACGTCGTGAGCACCGGCGCGAGCAGCGCGGCGAGGAGGTCCCGTTCGGCAGCGTGCACAGCCCCGCCCGCACCGTCGTCGCCTCCGACGGCGTCCCGCTCAACGTCGAGGTCGACGAGGCCGACGAGGTGCACGCAGGCAGCGCGGCGCCCACCGTCGTCTTCGTGCACGGCTGGGTGTGCACGCTCGACACCTGGCACTACCAGCGTCTCGCGCTGCGCGGCCTCGTGCGGATGGTGTTCTACGACCAGCGCTCCCACGGTGGCTCCGGTCGCTCGACGCGTCAGGGGTCGAGCTTCAGCCAGCTCGCCGACGACCTGCGGACCGTCCTCGACGAGGCCGTGCCCGAGGGGCCCGTCGTGCTCGTCGGCCACTCGATGGGCGGCATCACGGTGCAGCAGCTCGCGGCGGAGTCGCCCGAGCTGTTCGGCGACAGGGTCGTGGGTGCAGTGCTGCTGTCGACCAGCGACAACCGGCTCGTGCGGCAGAGCCCGGCCCTGCGCCGCATCCTGCCGTTCCTGCGCGCCGGCGCGCCCCTGCTCGACTGGGGCCGGACCTTCAACAGCTACAGCGTCATCCGACGGTGGGCGGTCGGGCCCGACGCGCCCCGCAAGTACGCCGACATGTCCGACGAGATGATCCTGCGCGCCCAGACGCACGTGCTGCTCGACTTCTACCCCGCGTTCGTGGACCTCGACGTCCGCAGCGGCGCGGAAGGCCTGGGTCGGGTGCCCGTCGTCGTCGCGTGCGGCGACCACGACCTGCTCACGCCCATCAAGCACGCCCGCCGCCTCGCGCGCACCATCGAGGACGCGCGTCTCGTGACGCTCGGCGGCGCCGGGCACATGGTGCCCTTCGAGGAGAACGTGGCCGTCACCCGGATCATCGAGGACCTGCTCGACCGGATCGGGCACCCCGTGCGCGAGGGCGACCGGTGATGAGGGCGCTCGACGTCCTCGACGCCGGCCCTGAGCACGCCGAGGCGATCGTCGACATCATCCACCGCTCGTTCAGCGTCCGGCCCGACCTCGACCCGCCGTCGACCGCGCTCGACGAGACCGTCGAGTCGGTCTCGGAGGTGCTCGCGACGGCCGGCGGGCTGCTCGTGGAACGTCGCGGCGTGCCGATGGGTGCGCTGCTGTTCGACGAGTCGCGACCGGGCAAGCTCGGCCTGCGTCGCGTGTCGGTCGACCCGGAGATCCAGGCCCGCGGGGTCGCGTCGGCCATGGTCGGCGTCGCGGAGGACACGGCCGAGGAGCGCGGCAAGGACGGCATCTGGCTGCACGTGCGCGAGGAGCTGCCCGACACGGTGCGGTTCTGGACCCGCCGCAAGTACCACCCGGTGGGCCAGGAGGGTCCGCTGCTGGTGCTCGGCAAGACGTTGTGGCTCGCCCGCGAGGCGCCGACACCCGACGCGATGCAGCACCTCGCCGCGCGGGTGGCCGAGCTCGTGCGCCCCGGTGACCTGCTGGTCCTCTCGGGCGACCTCGGCGCCGGCAAGACGACGTTCACCCAGGGCCTGGGCGACGCGCTGCAGGTGCGCGGACCCGTCACCTCGCCGACGTTCGTGCTCGCCCGCACGCACCCGTCGCTCGTCGACGGTCCCGCCCTCGTCCACGTCGACGCCTACCGCCTCGGGAGCGCCGCGGAGGTCGACGACCTCGACCTCGACACCGCCTCCGACGAGGCCGTCACCGTGGTCGAGTGGGGCGAGGGGATGGCCGAGCAGCTCAACGACAGCTGGCTCTCGGTGAGCATCGAGGTCCGCGGCGCCCGCCCCATCGACCCCCTCGGCACCGAGCACGACGGCGACCACCCCGACGAGGCCGAGCCGCGCGTCGTCACCATCAAGCCGAACGGTCCCCGCTGGGTCGACGTGCCGTTGCGGTCCACGCTCCTCGGCTGAGGGGCTGGCCGCGTCGCTGCGTGGGGGTTGGGGCTTGACCTTGGGGTGCGCTGCCGCAGGGGGTCGGGGCTTGCTGCTGCGCTGCCTGCGGTCGTCGTGACCTTGGTGGTGCGCTGCCTCGGCCTTCACTGGGTCTGGCCTCCGAAAGGGGCCTCGACCGGCGGCGGGCCTGGGGGCGGCTTGGGGTCTCGGGGTCTGGTCTGAGCCCGCCCTTGGATCTACGATTCTTCTTTTCTGCGTTCAGGGGCGAAGGTTCTGCGTTTGCGCGTCCGGGCGGTGGATCTGCAACCGCAGGAGCGCTTCTACGGTTGCGGATCCGCCGATAGAGGGCTGAGCGGCGGAAGGATTCTTCCTTCGCGTGGAACGGTCCACGCAAAGGAAGAATCGTTCGTCACCCCAACGCAAAGTGCACCCAAGATTCTTCATTCATGCGTGCGAGGCCGAACGCTTCTGCGTTCACGACGGGATCCCGTGGCGAACGCAGCATCCTTGGCCTCCGACGCACGAACGCAGCATCGTGCGTCCACTCCAGCACCAACCCCCAGCCCGGGACCCCAGACCAGCGCCGATGCCAGCCGCCCGGTCGAGGCCCTTTCGGAGACCAGACACAGCGAAGGCCGAGGCAGCGCAGCGACAAGGTCTACGCGACGGTGCACCCACGCAGCCGCTGGACGAGTCGAACGAGACCCACGCAGCGGCGAGTCCCCGCACCGACCCCACGTGACGCGTCGGGAGGTGAGGGTAGGCTCACTCGTGTGCTGCTGCTCGCGATCGACACGTCCGGACCCGCGGTGAGCGTCGCCGTGCACGACGGTGACCGGCTCGTCGGGACGGCGCAGGGCGAGGGGACGATGGCGCACGGCGAGCTGCTCGCGCCGGCTGTGCGCGACGCCCTCGCCGACGCCGGGCGCAGCGCCGCCGACCTCACCGACGTCGCCGTCGGAGTGGGTCCCGGACCCTTCACCGGGCTGCGGGTCGGGATCGTCACCGCCCGCACCCTCGCCGCGACCCTGGGCCTCACGAGCCACGGCGTCTGCTCGCTCGACGCCCTCGCCCTCGACGCCGGCCTCGGCCGCGAGCACCTCGTCGCCATCGACGCACGGCGCAAGGAGGTCTACTGGGCGCGCTACGTGCCCGACGCCGACGGCGTCGCGCGCCGGGTCGACGGACCGCACGTCGACAAGCCTGCCGAGCTCGCGCGGCTCCACCCCGACCTGCCCGTCGTCGGACGCGGCGCCACCCTCTACGCCGACGTGCTCGACGCCGCCGACGGGCCGCTCGACCCGTCCGCCGCCGCGCTCGCCGAGGGCGTGGTGCGGGGCCACGTCGAGGTGCTGGGGCTCGAGCCGCTCTACCTGCGCCGCCCCGACGCGCAGCCCGCCGCCCCGGTGCGGTGATCCGGCCGGCGCTGGAGACCGACCTGCCCGTCCTGCTCGCGCTGGAGGGGCAGGCCTTCGCGGCCGACGCCTGGTCCGAGCCGACCCTGCGCGCGGAGATCGCCCACCCCGGTCGCACGGTGCTCGTGGTCGAGAGCGACGCCACCGTGGTCGGGTACGTCGACGTCGGCGTGGTGGCCGACGTCGCCGACCTGCACCGGGTGGCCGTCGCGCCGACGCACCGCCGACGTGGCCTCGCGTCGCAGCTCGTCGAGGCCGGCCGCGACGCCGCCCGCGAGCGCGGTGCCGACCGCATGCTGCTGGAGGTGGCAGCCGACAACGCCGCCGCCCTCGCGCTCTACGCGGCGCACGGGTTCGAGCAGCTGTCCCGACGCCGCGGCTACTATGCCGGCGGCCGCGACGCCCTCGTGCTGCAGGTCGGGCTGACGGGGGAGCGGGCGTGACCGAGCAGATCCGCTCCTGGCCATGGGCGTGGGCCTGGCTGACGCTCTTCGTCATCGTGCTGCTGCGCGCGGGCGCCACCTACTGGATCGGTCGTCTGGTGGCCGCCGGCGTCGTGCGTCGCCGACCACCCGGCCCGCGCCTCCAGGCCGCCGTCGACCGCGTCGAGCGGTGGGGGCCGCCGGTCGTCACGGCGAGCTTCCTCACCGTCGGGGCGCAGACGGTCGTCAACGCCGGTGCGGGCCTGGCGCGGATGTCCCTGCCCCGCTACCTCGTCGGCCTCGTGCCCGGCGCCGCCCTCTGGGCGACGGTGTGGAGCACCGTCGGGGCGGGTGTCTTCCTCGCGGCGCTGCGCAGCGGCACCGACCGCGGCCAGGCCGTCGCCGTCGCCGTCGCGGCGGTCGTGCTCGTCGCGGTCGTCGCAGCGGTTGCGTCGCGTCGACGCCGTGGAAGGCTGGACGCATGACTGACGGACCCCTCGAGTTTGACGACACCCAGGAGAACCGCGACGACTCGGAGGTGCTCGACCAGCTGCAGCCCGACGACACGCTCGTCGACCGCGGCGTCGACGACGTGCTCGACGAGGGCTACTCGCCGGCCGAGAAGTGGAGCCCCGGCGAGGGCTTCGGCACCACCGCGGACGAGGCCCTGGAGGGCGAGACGCTCGACCAGCGCGTGGCCCAGGAGGAGCCCGACGTCGACCCGTACGCCGACGTCGACCCCGAGGGCAACGCCAACGAGCTGGGCGCCCCCGAGATCGGCGACGACCGGTCCGGCCGTCTCGTCGCGCCCGACGAGGGTCTGGCCGAGGACACCGAGAAGGCCCTCGTCGGCGACGAGGTGGGCATCGACGGCGCTGCCGCCAGCGCCGAGGAGGCCGCCGTGCACGTCGTCGAGGACGACCCCGACGACATCAGCGCCGGCACGCCCGACCTCTGAGCGACGGCCCCGTCCACGGACCCCCTGGGTGCACACCTGTGCACTACCCTGGACCGATGCGCGACTACACGTACCCGACGGTGATCGTCACCGCCAAGACCCTGTTCAAGGTGCTCGGCATGAAGTTCCAGACGTCGGGGACGGAGCACATCCCCCGCGAGGGCGGGGCCATCCTCGCCGCCAACCACATCGGCTACGTCGACTTCGTCTTCGACGGCCTCGCCGCGCAGCCGTCGGGGCGGCTCGTGCGCTTCATGGCGAAGAAGGAGGCCTTCGACCACGCGATCGGTGGGCCGCTGATGCGCTCGTTCCACCACATCGAGGTCGACCGCGACGCAGGCCAGGCATCCTACGACAAGGCCGTCGAGTACGCGCGCTCCGGCGAGATCGTCGGCATCTTCCCCGAGGCCACCATCAGCCGCTCCATGGAGATCAAGGAGCTCAAGACCGGCGCCGTCCGGATGGCCGCCGAGGCGGGCGTGCCCCTGATCCCCATGGTCACGTGGGGCACGCAGCTGCTCAAGACGAAGGACCACGACTCCGACATCTGGGGTCGCGGCAAGACGATCGCGCTGCACGTGGGCGAGCCGATCCCTGTGACGGGCGAGGACCCGGTCGCCGAGACCCAGCAGCTGCGCGAGGCCATGACGGCCCTGCTCGACAAGGCCATCCGCGAGTACCCGACGCCGCCGGAGGGGCAGTGGTGGGCACCGGCGCGGTACGGCGGTCTCGCGCCGACGCCCGAGGAGGCCGCCCGCCTCGACGCCGAGGAGAAGGCCGCGAAGGCGGCCCGTCGCGCGGCCCGTGCAGCCGAGCGTGGGACCGACCCGCAGGCCTGAGCCGCGGGCCGTAGACCTCGACCGGTCTGGGACACTGGGCCGGTGAGCGAACCCCTCGTCCTCGGCATCGAGTCGTCCTGCGACGAGACCGGCGTCGGCATCGTCCGCGGCACCGAGCTCCTCGCACACGCCGTGGCGTCCAGCGTCGAGGAGCACGTGCGCTTCGGGGGTGTCGTGCCCGAGGTGGCCAGCCGGGCCCACCTCGAGGCCATGGTGCCCACGCTCGAGCAGGCGTACGCGCAGGCCGGCCTCGACGTGCGCGACGTCGACGCGATCGCGGTCACCTGCGGACCGGGTCTCAGCGGTGCCCTCCTGGTCGGCGTCGCCGCGGCCAAGGCGCTCGCGGTCGCGCACGACAAGCCGCTCTACGGCCTCAACCACCTGGCCGCCCACGTGGCGGTCGACCAGCTGGAGCACGGCCGCTTCGACCGTCGCGTCGCCGCCCTGCTGGTCAGCGGCGGCCACACCGAGATCCTCCTCGTCGACGACATCGCCTCCGACATCACGATGCTCGGCACCACGATCGACGACGCCGCCGGCGAGGCGTTCGACAAGGTCGCCCGCCTGCTCGGCCTGCCCTACCCGGGTGGTCCGCACATCGACCGGGTGGCGCGCGAGGGCGACGGCACCGCCATCGCGTTCCCACGCGGCCTCACCGCGGCGAAGGACGCGGAGCGCTACCGCTACGACTTCTCCTTCTCGGGCCTCAAGAGCGCGGTCTCGCGGCACGTGCAGCACGAGCAGCGCATGGGACGCCACGTCGACGTCGCCGACGTCGCCGCCTCCTTCCAGGACGCCGTCGTCGACGTGCTCACCCGCAAGACCGTCCAGGCCTGCCGCGACCACGACGTCGACACGCTCGTCGTGGGCGGCGGCGTGGCCGCCAACGGACGACTGCGCGAGATGGTGCTCGCCCGGGCCGAGGCGGCGGGCATCGAGGTGCGCATCCCCCGACCCGGCCTCTGCACCGACAACGGCGCCATGGTCGCGGCGCTGGGCGCCGAGGTCGTCGCGCGGGGCGTGGCCCCGTCGTCGCTCGACCTGCCCGTCGACTCCAGCCTGCCCGTCACCCGCATCGTCGCCTGACCCGACGCGCGCGCAACGCTGCCGTCGCGCCCCGCCGTCTGGCAGGCTGAGCCCGTGGCAGTCATCGAGGCACGAGGGCTCGGCAAGAGCTACGGCACCCGGCGAGCGGTCGACGACCTGAGCTTCACGGTGCACCCGGGGAGCGTGACGGGCTTCCTCGGGCCCAACGGGTCGGGCAAGTCCACCACCATGCGGCTCATGCTGGGTCTCGACCGCGGCGAGGGTCGTACGACGTTCGACGGACGCACGTTCGCCGAGCTCGAGCAGCCGATGCGCCACGTCGGGGCGCTGCTGGAGGCCAAGCCCTTCCACCCGACGCGCCAGGCACGTCACCACCTGCAGATGCTCGCCGTGGCCAACCGCCTCGAGCGGCGCCGCGTCGACGAGGTGCTGGAGCTCGTCGGTCTCTCCGCCCAGGCGAAGGGCCGCCCGCGCAAGTTCAGCCTCGGCATGGGCCAGCGGCTGGGCATCGCGGCCGCCCTCCTCGGCGACCCGCACACGCTGATCCTCGACGAGCCCAGCAACGGGCTCGACCCGCAGGGCATCACCTGGCTGCGTCAGCTGCTCCGCCACCTCGCGGGGGAGGGCCGCTCGGTGTTCGTCTCGAGCCACCTGCTCCAGGAGATGGCGCAGCTCGCCGACGAGGTCGTCGTCGTGGGCCGCGGGCGGCTCCTCACGAGCGGCCCCGTGAAGGACTTCGTCGAGCACGGCGGCACCGCCGAGGTGCTGCTGCGCACGCCCGACCTCGGCGTCCTCGCGCCGGCCATCGTCGCCGCGGGCGGGACCCTCACCCCCGACGCGGACGGTCTGCAGCGCGTCACGGGCCTCGACGCCGCGCGCGTGGGCGACCTCGCGCACGAGCACGGCGCCCGGGTGCACGAGCTGTCGGTCCGACGCGCCACCCTCGAGGAGGCGTTCCTCAACGCCACCGGCCTCGACGAGGAGTACCGCGGGGCGATCACCGCCGACCGCCCGGCCGGGGAGACGGGCGGTGCCCGATGACCGACGCGCTCCGCTACGAGATCACCCGACTGCGCACCATCCGGTCCACCTACTGGATCCTCGGCGTCGCCTTCGGGTTCCAGCTCCTGCTGACCGTGCTCATCGCCTGGAACCTGCCCGAGACGGGGCCGCTGTCCGGGGGAGACCAGACCTTCGCGATCCTCGTGACCGTCGGCGCCACCCTCGGCGTGGCGCCGCTGTTCATCGCCTACGTGATCGGCCTGCTCGGCGTCTTCTCCATGGGGCACGAGTACCGCCACGGCATGATCCGTGCGACGCTGACCGCCCTGCCCAGCCGTCTGCACGTCATGCTCGCCAAGGTGCTCACGACGGCCGTCCTCTCGCTCGTGGCCGCCCTGGTCTGCGTCGGCATCGCGTTGCTCAGCGCCGTGTCCTTCGGCGTCGGGCTGCCGAGCGTCGGTGGGCTGCGCGACATCACCGTCGGCACCGTCCTCTACACCACGCTGTTCTCGCTCTCCGGCCTGGCGTTCGCGACCCTCACCCGCAACCAGACCGCCGCCGTCGCGCTGCTCCTGCTCGTCCCGTCGCTCGTCGAGGGCCTGGTCAAGGCAGTCGTGCTGGCCATCAAGGCGTCGTCGGGCGACCCGACGAGCCGCGGCGGCATCGTCGACATCCTCAAGTTCCTCCCGTACGACGCAGGCGGACAGATGTACACGCGCGTCTCGCTGAACGACGCGTTCCAGGTGTTCGGCTACAAGCCGTTCGGCGCGGTCGGGGGAGGCATCACGATGGCCGTGTTCGTCGTCGTGCTCCTCGTCCTGGCCACCGCGGCCTTCCAGCGCCGCGACGCCTGAGGGCCTGGTCGGCCGGCGCTCGTCGTCGACCCTTCTGGGCGTGAGCCGCGTCACGTACACTCGCGGCATGGCACGCACCTCCGAGCCGCGCGCGAGGCACCACGGACGTGACCTCGCGATGCCGCCGGGCTCGGACCCCGACGCCCTCTCGCGGCGGCTGCGGCGGGCCCACGAGGAGTTCCTGGCCTCCGGCGCCACCGACGCACCGCTGCGCGACGTCGTGCGGGAGTCGTGGGAGCGCAGCCTCGCCGACGGTCTCGACCCCGAGACCGACCTGCCGCGCATCACGCTCGACGACGACGCCCTGCGCGAGATCCGCGAGCACCACCCCCTCGCCGCGGGCCTCCCGGTCATCCGACGGCTCCTGGTCGAGTCGGCGGGGGAGGCGGGCCTGCTCGTCGCCGTCAGCGACGCCGCCGGCCAGCTGCTGTGGGTGGAGGGCGCGGCGTCGCTGCGCTCGCGGGCCGAGTCGATGCACTTCGTGCCGGGTGCCGACTGGAGCGAGACGAGCGCCGGGACGAACGCCCCCGGCACGGCCCTGGCGATCGACCGACCCGTGCAGATCTTCGGCCCCGAGCACCTCGGCCGCCAGGTGACGCCGTGGAGCTGCTCGGCGGCGCCCATCCACGACCCCGACACCGGCGCCGTGCTCGGCGTCCTCGACGTGACCGGCGGACCCGAGGTCGCGACGGCGCAGGGACTCGGGTTCGTGCGGGCGACCGCGGCCGCGGTCGAGGCCGAGCTGCGCATCGCCCGCCTGCAGCCGGCGACAGCCCCGCTGCACGTGACGAGCGGGTGGTCGGCACCGCGCCTCGACGTCCTCGGCGTGCACGGCGCGACGCTGCAGGTCGGTCCGCTCACGTCACGGCTGAGCCGCCGGCACAGCGAGCTCCTCCTGCTGCTGTCGCGGGCCCCTGACGGCATGACGGCCGCGGAGCTGGGCGTGGCGCTCAGCGACGACGACCAGGCGCCCGTGACGATCCGCGCGGAGCTGTCGAGGCTGCGCGGGGTGCTCGGGCCGCTCGAGCTCGCGTCGCGGCCGTACCGCCTGCGCAGCGCGGTGCGCACCGACGTCGACGAGGTCCGCGACCTGCTGCGGGACGGACGTCTGCGCAGCGCCGTCGCCGCCTACCGTGGCCCCGTGCTGCCGTCGTCGTCCGCGCCCGCCGTCGAGGAGCTGCGCGACGACCTGCACCTCGAGCTCGTCTCCGCCCTCCTGGCCTGTGACGACGCCGACGCGCTGCTGTCGTTCGCGGACACGCCGCACGGTCGCGAGGACCTCGGCGTCTGGTCGCGGGCGCTCGAGATCCTCCCGGTCTCCTCCCCCCGCCACGCCCAGGTCGCGGCCCACGTCGAGAAGCTCGACCGCGCCTTCGGCTGATCCCGCGACGTTCCGCTGTTCGAGCAGCCGAAGGTGCCGCTGGTCGAGTGCCTCCACGAGCGCCAGCGAGGGGAGGTGTATCGAGACCACTGCGGGCAGACGCTGGGAGCCGGGCCGCGCTGGGCCGTTGCCGAGTGGTCTCGATACGTCCGAGCCTCGCAAGCTCGCTCGGACTACTCGACCAGCGGGACGTGTCGCTGGTCGAGTGCCTCCACGAGCGCCAGCGAGGGGAGGTGTGTCGAGACCACTCTGGGCGGCCGCTGGGGGTCGGCTCGCGCTGGGCTGTTGCCGGGTGGTCTCGATACGTCCGAGCCTCGCAAGCTCGCTCGGACTACTCGACCAGCGATGGGTTCCGCTGGTCGAGTGCCTCCACGAGCGCCAGCGAGGGGAGGTGTATCGAGACCACTCTGAGCGGTCGCGGGGGGTCGGCTCGCGCTGGGCTGTTGCCGGGTGGTCTCGATGCGCGGCACGACGCTCCTTCGTCGCGCGTGCCGCTACTCGACCAGCGGGAGGTTTCGCTGGTCGAGTGCCTCCACGAGCGCCAGCGAGGGGAGGTGTATCGAGACCACTGCGGGCAGACGCTGGGAGCCGGGCCGCGCTGGGTCGCTGCCGGGCGGTCTCGATGCGCAGGGGCCTCGCACGCTCGCTCGGACTGCTCGACCAGCGGTGCCGACGACGTTGCAACGGCTGCAACGTCGGGACAACGTCGTTGCAACGAAGCTGTGACTAGCGTCACTCGCACCAGATCCCACCCCGCGAGGAGTCACTTCCATGAGCGTGTTCGCCCAGCCAGGGACCGACGGTTCCGTCGTCTCCTACAAGCCCCGCTACGACCACTGGATCGGCGGCGAGTACGTCGCCCCGTCCAGCGGCCAGTACTTCGAGAACGTCTCGCCCGTGAACGGGAAGGTCTTCACCGAGATCGCGCGCGGCAACGCCGAGGACATCGAGAAGGCGCTCGACGCCGCGCACGCCGCCGCCCCCGCGTGGGGCAAGACGTCGGTCGCCGAGCGCGCCAACATCCTCAACAAGATCGCCGACCGGATCGAGCAGA
>SXGQ01138123.1_pt1 | contig 14324 bp, 22 predicted proteins | sample 3178371 | NCBI WGS metagenome assembly SXGQ01 (sample SAMN11356859, study PRJNA531348) | freshwater metagenome | isolation source: freshwater sample F1-20 | place: China: Fuxian Lake, Yuxi | collected 2017-12-25
TTGGACTGCGCCAAGTTGGTATATCAAAGTGGCATCAATTCTGTGTTTTATCGCAATAGTTATCGCAATGAAGATGGCATACAGTTTTTGGAAAAATGTAATGTGAAAGTTGAAAAAGTATGACAAAGCGTGTATTAGTTACGGGTGCCGCAGGATTTATTGGGCATCATCTTGTAGAATATTTGATTGAAAAAACTGGTTGGGATATTATTTGTCTTGATAAGTTGAATTACTCAGGTAATCTCAATCGTCTAAATGATGTGCTCAGTAAATACGATAATGAAACACTCAGTCGTGTTAAAATTGTGTATCACGATTTGAGGGCAGAGATTGGCGAAACCACAAGTCATTTAATCGGTAATGTAAATTATATTTTACATTTAGCCGCATCTTCTCATGTGGATCGCTCAATCAAATATCCTGATGAATTCGTGCTTGATAATGTTGTGGGCACACTTAACATACTACAATTTGCTAGAAATCATCTTGGTCTAGAACGATTCATTTATTTTTCTACTGATGAAGTGTTTGGTTCTGCACCAGAAGGCGTTGAATTCAAAGAATATGATCGTTACAATGCTGGCAATCCATACTCTGCATCTAAGGCGGCTGGTGAAGAATTGTGTACTGCATTTCATAACACATACAACATGCCAATTTATGTCACGCACACAATGAATGTGTTTGGTGAGAGACAGAATCCAGAAAAGTTTATTCCATCATGCATTCGTAAAGTTCGTAATGACGAATCAATGCCGATGTATGTTGACAGCGAACTACAAGTTTCTGCATCACGCCATTATGTTCATGCCAAAGATGTAGCTGATGCAATCAATTTTATTCTTAGACTTGACCCTATGCATATTAAAACTGATGGATATGCTGGAGTGAAAATTCCTAAGTTTAATATTGTGAGTCATGAAGAATACAACAATATGGATGTTGCAACAATGATTGCGAAATCAATTGGCACTAATTTAAAATGGCATCCAGTGCCAAATATGCGTCCTGGTCACGATACTCGTTATAGTTTGTCTGGCGAATATATGAAGTCTCTTGGATGGGTACCTAAAATTTCATTCAAAGATCGTATTCATGATATGGTTCAATGGAGTCTTAAAAATGACAAGTGGCTCAAATAAGATTTATACTGCCAATGTAGTTGATGTTTTAGAAAATGGCGATGCAATTTTAGAATTTCCACAAGACTTATTGGATGAAGTGGGTTGGAAAGAAGGCGACACACTAAATATCAAATATAGTGATGGTGCTATTATTTTATCTAAGGTAGCTGATGGCAAACAAAAGACAACCCAGAAATGATGATTCAGGTGATCAATCGATAAGTGTAAGTAGAACAAACAACACACTCAGAATAAAACTAGATCATTTAAAAACATTTGATCCATTAACAGAAACCCAACAAAAATTTTTTGAAGCATATAAGCGAGGTGATTACTTCATTGCCTTACATGGCGTAGCAGGAACAGGTAAAACTTTCTGTGCCATGTATAAAGCACTAGAAGAAGTCATGGATAAAAACAATCCATTTTCGAAAATAATTGTTGTTCGTTCAGCAGTTCAGTCGAGAGAAATCGGTCATTTGCCAGGTGATGTTTCTGAAAAGATGGAAATATATCAGCAACCTTATCGTCAAATTTGTGAAACTTTGTTTGGTAGAAAAGATGCATGGGATAGATTAGAAGAACAAGGACATATTGAATTTATTTCTACATCTTTTATTCGCGGTATGTCATTCGATGATGCAATCATTATTGTCGATGAAATGCAAAACATGACATTTGAAGAAATCGATACAGTTATGACCCGTGTTGGTTATCGTTCAAAAATTATTTGGTGTGGTGACTATCGACAAACAGATTTAAATAAAAAGAAAAACGATGTGTCTGGTATTTTAAAGTTTTTTGATATTGCACATCACATGAAAGCATTTACTAGATTTGAATTTACGCCAGATGATATCGTTCGTTCTTCTCTAGTGAAAGATTATATTTTAGCGAAACTTCAATATGAAGATTTAATTGAGGATAAGAGACATGCTGGTTCTTCCTGATGATATGATAGGTAAGCCTGTTGGGTTTACCTGTTCGACTTTTGATTTGCTACATGCTGGACATATTTTGATGTTAGCTGAAGCAAAAACTATTTGTGACTATTTGATTGTGGGATTACAAAATGATCCTACACTTGATCGTCCTGGCACAAAAAATAAACCAGTTCAATCTGTTGTTGAGCGATATGTACAATTGCAGGCTGTAAAGTTTGTAGATGAAATTATTGTGTACAACACGGAAAAAGACCTTGAAGATTTATTGATGTTCTTACCATTTAATATTCGTATCATTGGTGAAGAATATGAAGGTAAAGATTTTACTGGCAAACATATCTGTGAAGAAAGAGGCATCAAAGTTTGGTACAATTCACGCAAACATCGTTTTAGTTCTAGTGAATTGCGTCAAAGAACCTATCAATCTGAATTGAATAAAACGACAGGATTTAAAAATGAGTAAAACATTTACTGATGTTATGGTGTTTATGAATGCTGTTGGTCAAACTACAACAGAATATAATCTATCGCAATCATCACTCTATCATAGGCTTATCTGCGAAGAATTCAACGAATACATTCAAGCCAAAAATGCAAATGATGAAGTCGAAGAAATTGATGCATGTTTTGATATGATATGGGTTATTGTTGGTTACATGCTATCAAAAGGTTGGGATTGTGAATCAATTTGGGATGAAGGCGCCAAGAGTAATTTGGCAAAAATTGATAAAGTAACTGGTAAAATTTTAAAAAGAGAAGATGGCAAAGTTTTGAAGCCTGAAGGATGGAAGCCTCCAGACTTTAGTAAATTTGTTAAATGACATTTTCAAAAAAAGAAAAGCATGAAAGATTTTTTTGAACATTTAAATGAAATAGAAGATACAAATCTTCTAAATCTTCTTCCAATAGAAAAAGATTATTGGGAAAGACAACATAAATGGATTTATGATGAAATTGGCAAAAGACTCACCGATAAACATATAGTAGATTTAGGTTCTGGTTGTGGATTAATGAGTTTATATTTACTTTATAATAATATAATTGACACCGCTGAACTTTGGGATCATCGTGAAGAACAAGCCGAATATTCAATAAAACTTAGAGATAAATTAAAATTAAATGACAGAGCAAAAATACACAAATTGACGGCAACTCCAGATTTAATTGGTACGAATAAAACAATTGTGTCTATCCGTTTAGGAAGTTTATCTCAATTTGAAAGTTTTGGAATTAAAAATAAACTTATAACAGTTACAAGAATAAAAGAAACTCATCCATATCTAATATTAAACAAAACATTACCTTGGACTGAAGAACTTATTAGTTATAATAACTTTTCTTTGAATTTGCTTCAGTTCGACTTTGAAGAATCAATGAAAAAATTTATTGAAATACTCATGGATGAGAGATTTATGGAAAGTATAAATCCATTATTTCTTAAATTCATACACGAAAACTTAAATGTGGTTGTAAAACATCAAATCGGCCATGATGGTGTAAAATCTTGGTCTGAAAAAAATAATTAAAAAACTATACATTTATTAAATGACGGCGATTAAAAAATACAATTAGAAATAACCTACTTATTGTGATATACTATGAATAAGTAATAATGTTGTTACTTAACTTTGAGAGGTATAAATGTCAATCACAACAAAAAACATTGAAAGTGCTTTAGCTGGCGAATCGATGGCACATATTAAATATCGCTATTTCGCTAAAATTGCCCGTGAAGAAGGGTTTGAAGATATCGCAAAACATTTTGAACACACTGCTGATCAAGAAATTAAACATGCATGGGGTCATTTAGAATTGTTAGTTGGTAAACCTTCTACAAAGGAATGTTTACAAAAAGCGATTGAAGGTGAAACATATGAATATACTGAAATGTATCCTAAATTTGAACAACAAGCGAAAGCGGAACATAATATTGAAGCAGTGAAAGAATTCAATGAACAAGGTCGTGAATCGAATGAACACGCACAAGAGTTCAAAAAAATTCTAGAATTAGCAGAGAAGCGTTTTAATGCACTTGCAAAAGTCGAAAAGCGTCATGCCGAAGCATATAAACAACTATTGGAGAAAGTATAATGTCTGAACAAAAAGAACGCATTTATGTTTGTATTGTTTGCGGTCATCAATTGTCTGAAGCAGATTGGTTAAGTTTGCCAGATGAAGTCAATTGTCCAGAGTGCGGTGTTTCTAAGAACGATTATGTTTTAATGGAATAAGTTAAACAATTGCCACATTTGTGTTGAATTTTTGTTATAATGTTACATCTATTTTTATGAGGATAATTTATGAACATTCGTGATATCGCCAAAAAACTCGCAGTTGAACATCAAATGCCTAGGGCAGAGAGGTATGACCTTTTTCTCAGGGAGTTTGATAACTCTGTTGAGGTTCTTGGTTTTGTCCAAGACCCTACCATTAATCTTAATGATTATGTGGGTAGGGAAATGTTAACACCCAAACGATGGGTAACTATTGGCGTTGTGCCAGCAAATACAGAGGTGGCAGTATGAGTTTACAACTAATTACTATGAAGACTACTCAAACTATTTTGGGTAATGTGACCGAAAGCGCACTTGAATATACTATCAAAGAACCTGTTCAAGTAATCGTTCAACCAACGAAAGAGGGTCCGATGATGGGCTTTGCTCCTTTCTTAGAATATTCGCAAGAATTTAAGAATGGAATTGAAATTGCAAAATCTGATGTTCTTTGCATTACCACGCCAATTATTGAATTAGAAAATCAATACAATCAAGTATTTGGATCAGGCATTCAAATTGCCTCATCAATCCCAAAACTGTGATATAATAAATGAATGAGTAGATATTACACTAATGTTTCAGTCTATGGTAGCAACATTCTCTACCGTGGAGTAAAAGATGGCCGGAGAGTAAAGATGAAAATTCAATACTCTCCGACTTTGTTTTTGCCAGCTAAAAAGAAAACTGATTGGACAAATTTGTATGGCGAATATCTTGAGCCAATGAAATTTGATTCTATTCGTGAAGCTAGAGATTTCGTCAAACGATATAATGAAGTTGAAAACTTCACAATCTATGGCAATACTCGCTATGAGTATGCTTTCATTGCAGAAAATCATCCAGAAGAAACCATCGATTGGAGTCTAGATCACCTTTGTATTGGTAATCTAGATATTGAGGTGGGTTCTGAAAATGGTTTTCCAGAACCTAAGTATGCCAACGAACCTCTCACGGCAATCACAATTCATCTTTCAAATACAAACAAATATCATGTGTTTGCTTGTGGTGATTATGTGCAACATCGTGATGATGTAGAGTACACAAAATGTGATGATGAATATCAATTGATCAAATCATTTCTTCGTTTGTGGAAAGAACATTATCCTGATGTTCTAACTGGTTGGAATGTCAAAGGCTTTGATATTCCCTATCTCGTAAATCGTATTTCAAAACTTCTAGGTGAAGATGTTGCAAAAGAACTTTCACCATGGAACACTATAAACCAAAGAGAGGAAACATTTTATGGCAAAGCCATTCCTACTTTTGATATTTTTGGCATTTGTGTGCTTGATTATCTACAACTGTTCAGGAAATATGCACCAAATTACTCCCAAGAATCATATCGACTCGACCACATCGCACAGGTTGAGGGCGTAGGTCAAAAAATTTCATACGATGAGTATGATAATCTTTTCGACTTGTACAAAAAGAATCATCAAAAGTTTATTGAATATAACATCCGAGATGTTGAACTTGTGTTCAAGTTGAATGCAAGAGGTAAACTTATTGACATGGCATTGACTTTGGCTTACGACAACAAAGTAAACTTTGATGATGTGTTTGCACAAGTTACGATGTGGGATGCAATTACTTTTAATCATTTGTCGAAAAAGAATATTGCGATTCCACCAAAGAAAGATTCACAAAAAGATTCTGCATATGAGGGTGCGTATGTGAAAGACCCTCAGATTGGCATGTTCAATTGGCTTGCGTCATTTGACTTGAACAGTTTGTATCCGCATTTGATTATGCAATACAATATCAGTCCAGAAACTTTGATTGAGCATTATAATTATACCGATGAAATGAAGTCAATTATAATGCAAGGCGTGAATGTTGATAAACTTTTGAAATGTCAAATTGACACATCAAGGCTATCAAACGCCACCATGACACCAAACGGACAGTTTTTTCGAACCGACAAACAAGGCTTCTTGCCTGAGATTATGGAAAAAATGTACAATGATCGTGTCGTATATAAAAAGAAAATGCTTGAGGCACAACAAAAATATGAAAATGCAAAGAACGAACAAGAGAAAAGAGAATATTCAAATCTTGCCTCTCGTTACAAAAATTTGCAACTTGCAAAGAAAGTTGGTCTGAATTCAGCGTATGGTGCGTTGGGTAATCAGTATTTCCGTTTCTTTGATACAAGACAGGCTGAAGGCATCACATTAGCTGGTCAATTATCAATTCGTTGGATTGAAACTAAAATCAACGAATACATGAATAAACTTCTCAAAACGGAGAGTGATTATGTTGTCGCCTCAGATACAGATTCGATTTATCTCAATCTTGGTCCATTGGTTGAAAAAGTGTATGGTGCTGGAGGCGTTGTATCGCTCTCAGGAGAAAAAGTCATTGCCTTCATGGATAAAATCTGTGAGGAGAAGATTCAACCTTTTATTGATCAGAGTTATCAAGAACTCGCTTCGTATGTTCATGCGTATGCCCAAAAAATGCAAATGAAACGTGAAGTATTGGCTGACAAAGCAATTTGGACTGCTAAGAAGCGTTATATTCTAAATGTATATAACTCTGAAGGCGTTCAATATGCAGAACCAAAACTGAAAATCTCTGGCATTGAAGCCGTTAAATCTTCAACACCATCTGCTTGCCGTGAAAAAATTAAAGAAGCATTGCAAATTATTCTGAAAGGCAATGAATCTCAAATGCAAGATTACATTGACAAGTTTCGTGAAGAATTTAAAAAAATGCCAGCCGAAGACATTTCTTTTCCGAGAACTGTCAATGGCTTAAAAGAATATGGTGACAATAAGATGATTTATAAAAAAGGCACGCCGATTCATGTTCGTGGTGCTTTGATTTATAACCATACTATTGAGCAATTGAAAATTGGCAAAACTGTTCAAAAGATTCAAGAGGGCGAGAAAATTAAATTTATTTACCTTAAAGAACCTAATCCATTACAGACTGATGTTATTTCCTTTTTGAACCGTTTGCCTAAAGAATTTGACATAGATAAGTATATCGACTATAATTTGCAGTTTGAAAAATCGTTTGTTGATCCTTTGAGAATTATTCTTGACTGTATTGACTGGAAGCCAGAGAAAATAAATTCACTCGACAGTTTCTTTGGTTAATATTAGGAGTTTTATTTTATGAGTTTACTTGAAAAAATCAAAAAGAATAGCACAATCAAAGATGCCGCTATTCTTTCCAAGTCTAAGTTTTTCACCGAGAAGGATATGATTCCTACATCTATTCCTATGGTGAATGTTGCGTTGTCTGGTCGCCTTGATGGTGGTCTAACGCCAGGTCTTACAATGTGGGCAGGTCCATCAAAACATTTTAAGACAGCCTTTTCTCTATTGATGGCCAAATCTTACATGGAGAAATACGATGAAGCAGTCCTTCTTTTCTACGATTCTGAATTCGGTACGCCACAATCTTACTTTGATACTTTTGGGATTGATACAGATAGGGTTTTACATACTCCTATTACCGACATTGAGCAATTAAAATTTGATATCATGGCTCAATTGCAAAATATTGAGCGTGGCGAACGTGTGATGATTGTCATTGATTCAATTGGTAATTTGGCTTCCAAGAAAGAAGTTGAAGATGCATTAGATCAAAAATCAGTTGCGGATATGAGTCGTGCAAAGCAAGTCAAATCTTTGTTCCGCATGGTCACACCACACTTGACACTCAAAGACATTCCAATGGTTGTTGTCAATCATACTTATAAAGAAATTGGTATGTTTCCGAAAGATATCGTTGGTGGTGGTACGGGTTCTTATTACTCAGCCGACAACATCTTTATTCTTGGTCGCCAACAAGAAAAAGACGGCACTGAAATTACTGGTTATAACTTTATCATCAATGTAGAAAAATCACGATATGTCAAAGAAAAATCTAAAATACCTGTTAATGTATCTTTTGACGGTGGTATTAACAAGTGGTCTGGTCTACTTGATGTTGCACTTGAATCTGGACATGTTTCAAAACCATCCAATGGCTGGTATGCCAAGGTAAATCAAGAGACTGGTGAGATTGGCGACAAGAAACGATATGATGATACTCAGAAAGAAGAATTCTGGAAAGATATTCTTGTAGATGAATCTTTCAAAAAATTTGTGAGAGAGAAATATGAAGTCGCTTTTGGAAACATTATGGGACAAGATTTCGTTTTGGAAGAAACCGAAGATGCTTGAAGAAAACGTTGACTACTCATTTATCAATTTTGAAGATACAGATTTAACTGGAATTGTACTTCTAAAAGAACCATTTAATGGTGTGGTATATCATTATGGTAGGGCAAGAGTAGTTGAACAAGGTGAATTAGCCAAACTAGAATTTGGCTATACTATCGTATCACCAGGTAAACATGATCCAGATGAGTTGCAATCTGATCCGGATTTTCATACAATAATGGGTGATATACTCACACAAATACTCTCAGAGAAAGCAAAACAAGATGAATCGGTTAGAACAGACGATTTTGAAGAACCTGATTTACAATGAAGAATACACTCGTAAAGTTTTACCTTTTATTCGTGCAGACTATTTTGCCGATGCGACAGAGCGAAACATCTTTAAAGAGATATTTGCATTCGTTAACCAATATAAAACTCTACCGACAAATGAAGCTCTGATAATTAACTTTACAGAATCGAAAAGTTATGGTGAGCCAGAAGTTCGTGGTGCAGTTGAGTTACTTCAAGAACTAAACAAACAAAAAAATGAGCCAACAGAAATACAATGGCTCACAACACAAACAGAAAAATTCTGTCAAGACAAAGCCATTTATAATGCCATCATGGAGTCTGTTCAGATTCTTGATGATACAAAAGGTGCAAAATCGAAAGGTGAAATTCCCAAACTTCTAAGTGATGCTTTGGGTGTTTCTTTTGATTCTCACATTGGTCATGATTATATCAACGATTATGATTCACGATTCGATTTTTATCACAAGACTGAAAAACGAATTCAGTTTGATCTTGATCTGTTCAATAAAATCACCAAAGGTGGCTTACCTATCAAAACTTTGAATATTGCACTTGCTGGCACTGGTGTTGGTAAGTCTTTGTTCATGTGTCACGTTGCCGCATCTTGTTTGTCGCAAGGTCATAATGTTCTGTACATCACCATGGAAATGGCTGAAGAACGCATTGCAGAACGCATCGATGCAAATCTTTTAAATGTTGAATTGAATGAATTGCACACAATGACTAAAGAAGACTATACTAGAAAATTCAATAGTCTTATGAATAAAGTGCAAGGCAAGTTGATCATCAAAGAATATCCTACCGCATCAGCCTCTGTCATGCATTTTCGTGCATTGTTGCAAGACTTGGCACTTAAAAAGAATTTCAAGCCAGATATTATCTTTATTGACTATCTGAATATCTGTTCGTCTGCAAGAATTAAACAGGGTGCAAATGTAAACTCATATTCGTATATCAAAGCGATTGCTGAAGAACTGCGTGGTCTTGCTGTTGAAAATGCATTGCCAATTGTTTCTGCGACACAAACTACAAGAAGCGGTTTTACAAATACTGATCCTGGTCTTGAAGATACTTCAGAATCTTTTGGTTTGCCTGCGACTGCTGACTTCATGTTTGCGCTAGTTACTTCCGAAGAACTTGAACAATTGAATCAGATTGTTGTGAAGCAGTTGAAAAATCGTTATGGTGATCCTAATCTTCATAAACGATTTGTTGTGGGTATTGACAGAGCAAAGATGAAATTATATGATGTTGAAGATTCAGCACAAACTTTGTCTGACTCTGGTACACCAGAAGACACACCACCACTAAACACATTTGGTAATCGTGAAAGTAAGTTTAATCGTAATTTTTCAGGATTGAAAGTATGAAGGTTGTAAATTTCAAAACAAAAGATGATGAAGAAAACAAAAAAAATATTGAACACATGTTGTCAATTATTGACGACTTTAGAAAAAACGTTGAGAGTGGACAAATACGAGAATTCATAGTTTCATATATGGATTCTGATGGAAATGTCGAAATTAGTGCCAATTGTAAAGATTTTGTCGGTGCAGTTGGTATTGCTGAAACTGCAAAACAGATCATTTTGCAACAATACATGATGGAGTGAACATGTCATTTGATTATAAAAATATCAAACAGATTAGAATTTCTGTCAATAATGGTGTCTGGAATGCCGAAATGCACAATTTAGTCTTAACACTTGACCCTAAAACTAAATCAGGCATCATTATAAAATATGAACCAATTGAGCCAGAAATCAAAAATGTTGACGAAGCAAAAGAAATTTTAAAGAAATTCATGTTATAATTTGCAATGCATAAATAAGGAATTAGTTTCTTATTGGAGAATGTATGGCAGGCGCATCAGCAGAACGACAAGAAAGTGGTGTTGTGAAAAGTATTAAAAATGCATTCAAAAAAAAATCAAAAAAATCCAATAACTTTAGTTGCTGGTGACACTACACTTATGGGCGTTATAGATGCAGACAAATACACTGGCCGTCAGGTTGGAGGGTCCGAACCTTATACCGATGTTGTTATAAAAGCAAAATCTAGTGGTAAAGTTGTAGAAATAAATTGTTCTTTAAAGGGTGAATCTGCGCCATCACTTGCTGGCGGTGGTCTAAAAGGACTTGAATTGGCAGTTCCTGGTATCGCTAAAAAGTTTATGAATGCCGCATACAAAGAATTAAAAGACAAAAAGAAACTAAAACCTGGCGATAAAGTACCTGATGTTTTTGGTAAAATTTCTCAAAAAGATAAATTAAAAATTGTTATTGGAAATAAAGCAATGGGTGGACCTATTGACTTCATGTATATTGGTCCAATGACTGTTGTTGATAGATACGATCCAAAAACTAATGTTCTAAAATTAAATGGCGCACTAATTGAAGCAGAAGAATTTGCAAAAACACACGATTTATATTTTAGATTGAGAGCCAGAAGGGAAGATCAACGATTCGATCCTGATGCCAAAGATGCAGATGGCACACCTAAAATTTATGGTAAGTCGCCATCAAGAGGTGATAGTGCGGGTCGTATTGTTGTCACAGATAAAGTTCCATCAACTGGCGTAATAGTAAAATTATAACGATTATGAATTTCACAAAATTTCTAACAGAATCAGTAAAAAAAGATAAGAATGTTCATCTTGAACACCTAGAAGATGAAGTATTAAATCGTGGCGTTGCTGGTGCCCGTGATGCCATTAACTTTTTACAAGCATTGCGTGATATGCTTGCCGGTAATGCAAAAACAAAAGTGAATGTCACAACAAAATGGGATGGTGCACCCGCAGTTTTTTGCGGTATCAATCCAGAAAATGATAAATTTTTTGTTGCAACAAAAGGTATTTTTAATAAAGATGCAAAGTTAAACTATACCGAAGAAGACATTGATAGAAATCATGCATCAGAAGGTCTGAATAAAAAACTAAAGATTGCTCTTGCATACTTGCCTAAGTTGGGCATCAAAGGTATTCTTCAAGGCGACATGATGTTTGCAAATGAAGATTTGAAAAAAGAAACAATTGATGGTCAAGATTACATTACATTTCAGCCAAACACAATTGTTTACGCAGTTCCCACAGATTCAAAATTAGCAAGAACAATGTTATCTGCAAAGATGGGTATTGTGTTTCACACATCATACACGGGCAAAACAATTGAATCATTGAAATCTTCATTCAATATTGATATCAATCGTTTGTCGCAAACAAAAGATGTTTGGTTTCGTGATGCGTATTTTGTTGATGCATCTGGTACTGCAACTTTCACCGAAGAAGAAACAAAAGAAATCACCAAACATCTTTCTCAAGCAGGATCAATTTTTAAACAAATCAATTCGTTGGTGTTAAATAATATTGCATTGTCTGATACTTACATGACGCAAATTAAAACATTTAACAACACCAAAGTTCGTGCTGGCGAAAAAATTACTGATGTAAATAAACACACCCGAGAATTGATTGCATGGGTTGAAGCTAAGTTGAATAAAGAAATTGCCGATGCAAAAAAAGCAGAAACAAAACAAAAAAGAATTGCAGAAAAAACGCAAGTCATGCGATTTTATAAAAGTGGAGCACAAGATTTAGCAAAAATATTTGAATTACAAAATAAAATTGTTGATGCTAAATTAATGATTGTTAAGAAGTTACAACAACTAAGACAGGTCACTGGAACATTTCTTAGGACAGATGATGGATTTAAAGTTACCAATCCGGAAGGATTTGTTGCAGTAGATAAAATAAAAGGCAACGCAGTTAAGTTAATCGACAGACTTGAATTCAGTCATCAAAACTTTACTGCACAAAAGAATTGGGACAAATAATGGCATACGACATTAACAAAATCATAGCAGAATATAGTGATGATGATTTTGGATTTTCTACAGTTTCAGAAGAAGAATTTAACTCTGTCATTGCAGAAAAAGATGAAACTGTAGAAGAATATAAGGCAAGATTACAACAAGTTGAAAAAATCATCATGCCTTTTCTTACCAATTTACTAAAGACGGCTGATCAACCCATCATCAAATGGCCAAATCGTAAAGCAGTTTTAGAAACACAAATTCAAAAAATTCTTACTCTCACAAGAGGCTGACATGCGTACATTCAGAGAACATGTAAAATTAAACGAAGCATCGTATGCCGGTAATATTGGCATCATGGAATTGATTAAATTTAAACAGAAAGCCTCTGAAGAACAAAAAAAACAGTTTGATAAACATGTTGCCGATAAAAAACACAAAGAAGCATGGCAGTTAGTTCAAAATGTTACTGGTGTTAAATTACATAAGAGTGTGCATGAACAACAAGAATTTGTTTCTAAAGCCGGTATAGGTGAAGAAGGTAGACCCGAAACTTTGATCAACTATCAAAAAGGCACACCAGGGCAACCAGTAGGATCATTGCCGCAACAGAAGAAAAAATAAAGATAAGTATATTATCATGAGGAATTATAATGAAGAAAAATTTGATTGTTGGTGCATTTTCTGGATATAATTTTGATCAACTAAAACCTTGGGTTGAATCAATTCTAGAAGTCGGTATAGATGCCGATAAAGTTATGATCGTTGGGCATACAGACTCTGATACGCTCAAAATACTTGATCAAAAAAAATTCAAAGTTATCAGATACGAACCCGATAAAAATCTACCCCCACACATACCAAGATGGATTCATGTTTATGACTTTCTGAAAAAGAATGGTCACGAATATGATTATGTCGTAATGACTGATTTGAAAGATGTTTACTTTCAAGGCGATCCGTTTGAATGGATGAAAAAAAATCTTGGCGATAAAAAAATCGTAGCTGGATCAGAATGTCTTTTGTATAAAGACGAAGCATGGGGCAATCAAAATTTAATCGATACATTTGGTCCATATCTTCATGAGCAATTTAAAGATTGTGAGATTTATAATGTAGGTGTTCTTGGTGGCAGACCAGAATACTTGCGTGATCTTTTCCTACATAACTTTTTGCTTGCCCTAAGAGTTCCTGCGGCACTTGATCAGGGCACTTTTAATTTGTTAATGCATACTCATCCATATAAAGATATTGTTCTGTTTGCCAAACAAATGGATGGATGGGCATGTCAAGCTGGTACTGTGGCTGATCCTAGAAAGATGAATGATTTTCGCCCTAATTTGTTAGAACCTGAGCCAATATACAAAGATAATATAGTGTATACTTCTAAAGGCGAACCTTTTGTAATTGTGCATCAATATGATAGAGTGCCAGAGTGGAAACAACATGTGCAGAAAAAATATAAACAAATACAGCAAGTTCAAACTGGCGGATTTTTTGTTTATAAAACTTAAGGATTTTTATAATGGGTAAATTATTGATAACCGGCGGTGCTGGTTTTGTTGGTCATCATGTCATTGATTATTTTCTAAAAAATACTGAATATGATATTATAAGTTTAGATAGACTAGATTTTTCTGGTAATCTAAATCGCATACATCAAATTTTAAAATCACATTCAGCCGAAAACAAAAAA
>SXGQ01127665.1_pt1 | contig 14322 bp, 16 predicted proteins | sample 3178371 | NCBI WGS metagenome assembly SXGQ01 (sample SAMN11356859, study PRJNA531348) | freshwater metagenome | isolation source: freshwater sample F1-20 | place: China: Fuxian Lake, Yuxi | collected 2017-12-25
ACAATGAACACACCTGACATAAGGGATGCATTCTCCCATGGACAAAAAAGCCCTTCGCAAACAATTGATTCAAGCGCGGCTTGACATGCCTGACCGGGCGCAGCGCGCTGACTTGTTGCAACGCGTCATGCGTATTTGGCTGTTCGATCGAAAAGACACTGTGATTGGCGCTTATTGGCCGATCAAAGGGGAGTTTGACCCCTTGCCAGCGCTACATCGCTGGAAAGAAGACGGTGAATTGCTCGACGACCCCGTGTTGCGGCGCATCGGTTTGCCCGTGGTCGACAAAGTCACCAAAACGTTGACCTTTCATGCGTGGTACCCCGGTTGCGACATGGAGGAGGATGCATATCACATACCCAAACCCAAAGACACCGAAGTGGTGGTGCCCACGTTGTTGTTCGTGCCTTGCGTAGGCTACGGGCCGGGTGGTTACCGCTTGGGTTACGGCGGCGGCTTTTACGACCGCACACTGGCCCAATTGCAGCCCTCTCCTTTTACCGTAGGGTTAGGGTTCACCCATGGATTCATTGAGGACATGGCACCCGAGCCGCATGACGTGCCTTTGGATGCGTTGCTCAACGAAAACGGCGTGGTGTGGCCCACCCATTTTCCTTGAGGCAGTTTCATGGCGGCACCTGTGAGGCGGTGTCACTCGCTTGATGTTGCAGCCAGGTGGAAAACACCTGCACTTCCTCGCAGCCAGTGCTCATTGGACTGGTCAGTAGCCAATAACCCATGGGGGATTCATTGCGGTGTCCCGGTAAAACTTCCACCAAATCACCCCGTGCCAAATTGACGGCAATCAGTGGCGGTCTGGCAAGTACCAAACCCAAACCATCGATAGCCGCTTGCACCGATTGGTAGGTGTAATTGAAATATAACCAGCGCTTGGGTTGCAACCTGTGTAACCCGTGCCCATTCAGCCATAAACGCCAATTCATCCAATCCATATAGGTGGTGGTTTCGAGATTTTGTTCAATCAGAGCGAAGCGGGCGAGATCAGCAGGCTGTGCGATGGGAGCTTCTCTTTGCAAAAGCAACGGACTGACAACTGGCATAAGTTGTTCGCCAAAAAGTTTCTGTGCATTCGCTGGCATGGTGTTGGCAGGTCCATAACGGATGGCGATATCAATGTCCGAAGTCGCCAATTCAACAGGTTTGTCGTTGGCATGTATGCGAATGTCAATATCTGGATAAGAAGTTTGAAACGCTGCCAGCCGTGGAATCAGCCACATTGATGCAAAAGAAGCAAAGGTGGTCACGGCAATAGAACGCCTGGCCGAGGTGGCACGAATGTTTTGTACGGTATTGTCAATTTGCAAGAGTGACTGGCTGACCACTTGCCGCAATTGGAGACCGTGCTGTGTCAGTTCAACTGTACGTGCATGCCGAATGAACAAACGCTGACCCAGTTCGTTTTCAAGACTTTGAATTTGACGGCTGATGGCCGATTGCGTGAGCGAGAGTTCTTCTGCGGCTGCGCTGAAGTTCAGCAATCTTGCTGTCGCCTCAAAAGCCCTGAGCGGGCCCAATGACAAGGTGCGGGTTCTTTGTATCGACATGGCGGCTAGTAAGAGATCGATAACGGTTGGACAGCTTAACCTTGAAGATCCCTGCTACCGATGCTTATTCAACATGAATCAGCGGCGTTTTTTTCATTGGACAGGTAAAAATGATTTTTGCAACATAAGCAACCTTGATCCCAAAGTAGCTGCTTATGAATACGCAAATTGAACCTGCTTTTATCCTTCACAGCTTATGGTCTGTGCGCCCCCAAAGTGCCCACAATATCAAGGTGCTGAGTGGGCGGGCGTGGGTCACTTTGGTGGGCGATTTAGACGCTGACAACCCAGACCATGTCTTACTGGCAGGTGACACCCTGTGTGTGCCCACTGGGCAGCACTTGGTGGTCGAGGCGTGGCCCAGACATGCAAACGACACACTGATGGTGGCCTGGCAAGCCTTGGCCCATGATGACAGTACCAAGATCGCCAGCGGCGCAAATTCGACCCTCGCATGAGTTGCTTATGATGCCAGTATCAACTTTCATGCAGGTGCGTCATGTCCAAAAGTTTTGCCAGTCAGAGCGATTTAAGCGACAAACAAATCAGTTTCACCCGGCTCAGTGAGCATTGCTGGGCTTACACCGCCGAGGGCGACCCGAATTCGGGAGTGATCATTGGCGAGAAATACATCTTGGTCAGCGACACCACCGCCACCCCTTTGATGGCGCAGGACTTGATCGCACGCATTCGCCAAGTCAGTGACAAACCCATCAAATATGTGTTGTTGACCCACTACCACGCCGTGCGTGTCTTGGGCGCCAGTGCTTATCTTGCAGAGGGTGCCACAGAAATCATTGCCAGCAAGGGCACGCACGACCTGATCGTCGAGCGCGGCGCGCAAGACATGCAAAGCGAAATGGACCGTTTCCCCCGCTTGTTCAGGGGAGCTGACAGCGTGCCAGGCCTGACTTGGCCCAGTTTGGTGGTGGGTGACGGCACCCCTGGCAGACAAGGCGGCATCAGCGTGGACTTGGGCGGTGTGACCGTGGATATATGGCACCCAGGCGCGGGTCACACGCGTGGCGACACGATTGCTTGGGTGGCCGCCGAAAAAGTACTTTTCAGCGGGGACTTGGTGGAATTTGAGGCGGGTGTCTACACCGGCGACGCACATTTAGAGGAATGGCCTACAACGCTGGAGGCGCTGCGCGCTTTGGGTGCAGAAGCAATTGTGCCGGGCCGTGGTGAAGCCATGCGGGGCAACGCCAATGTCAACAAAGCGCTGGATTACACCAAGCGCTGGGTAGAAACCTTGTTTGCTTGCGGCAAACAAGCTGTCGCCGACCAGTTGGACCTCAAAGCCGCGATGGCGTTGACCCGCCAACACATGGATCCGGTGTTTGGCAAAGTGTTTATTTACGAGCACTGTTTGCCATTCGATGTGAGCCGAGCCTATGACGAAGCCAATGGCATCAAGCATCCACGCATTTGGACAGCTGAACGCGACAAAGAGATGTGGGCGGCCTTACAAGCCTGATGGCCCTCAGGATTTTGAGCGCATCAACCCACGCACATCTTCTTCATAGCCCTTGAGCACTTTCACCGCGCGCTCGCGTTGTTCGGTGGTGGTGTTGTTATGAAAGCGGGCCGTTGCTTCGCAATTGAGTTGTTTGCGTTTCTTCAAATACGCTGCGTAGTCCGGGTCGGCGCTGTGCAAACTGCTTTGTAACCATTGACGCACCAAGGCCCTTGCTTCTTCGGCGTTGGAGCGGTTTTGCACAATGCGCGTGTGCATGGCCAAACTTTCGCGTTGTTGTCTTTCCCGTTCGGCGAATGTGCGCTGTGCTTCGTAACCCGAGTTTTGCGCCAATTGCCGCAGCAGCTTTTTTTGTGAAGGGCTCAAGCGTCCATAAAACCTTTCAGCATTGGCTTGGCCTTTGTCGACTTGAACGTCCAGTTGGTCTTCTGCGGAAGCATCCAATTTCCATTCCTTGCGGTAGTCTTTCAAATCCTGCTGGTACTTTTTCTTTAGGGTTTGTAATTGTGCGTTGGTCAATGTCAAAGACAAGCGCGTCAGAGGTTCTTCAAATTGGTCCACCAAAGGATCTAGGCTGTCTGTGATGGATTGCGCCATCTGGCACACCTGCTCGGCTGTGACATCTTGCGTCGCGAGTTGTTGCATGGTTTTGAGCCAATCCGCGTACAAAGGCAATTGTTGTTGGCGGTGCCATTCAAGCACGGTTTGTAAATCTGCAATGGTTTGCTTTTCTTGGGCTGAATTCAAATTGACGTGGGGATTGATCCACAAAAACATCAGCAGATTGGGGGCGTTGTTGTAGCCCGGAACGACCAGACTGCAGCCCGATAACACCAGCAGGTGGCCTAAAAAAACGAGTTTCACAGCACGCCTAAGGCCGACTAAGTGCTGAATGATAATCTTGGTCACAGAGGAAACCCAATACATGTCAAACATTGATGTGGTCATCATGGCAGCGGGCAAAGGTACCCGTATGCACAGCAGTATGCCTAAAGTGCTTCACCGTTTGGGAGGAAGGGCTTTGTTGCAGCATGTGATCGCAACCGCAGGTCAAATTCAGGCCAGACGGGTGCTGGTCATCACCGGACATGGGGCTGAGCAAGTGGAAGCGGCGCTGGCCACGCAATCGAAGGTGGCCACTGTGCGGCAAATACCGCAATTAGGAACAGGCCATGCCATGCAACAAGCGGTTCCATGGTTGGCAGACGATGGCGTGACCTTGGTGCTTTCTGGTGACGTGCCATTGATTCAATCAGAGACTTTGCAGGCGTTGCTGGCGCTTTGCGCAGGCAACGCATTGGCTTTGTTGAGTTTGAACACGCCGCAGCCCAGCGGTTATGGGCGGATTGTGCGCAACCCAAAGCAAGAGGTGATCGCGATTGTGGAAGACCGCGATGCCAGTGCCGAGCAAAAGCGGATCGCAGAAATTTACAGCGGCATCATGGCCGTGCCGACTCGTTTGTTACGTGGTTGGTTGACGCGACTGGACAACCGAAATGCCCAGGCCGAGTACTACCTGACCGATGTGGTGAAGTTTGCCGTCGCCGATGGTTGTGAAGTCAAGGCATATGCGATTGACCAAGCGTGGCAAGTGGAGGGTGTCAACACGCCGGTGCAATTGGCTGCACTTGAACGCGCCTACCAGCAACGCCAGGCCAATTTGCTGATGCAGCAAGGTGTGCGTTTGGCCGATCCTTCGCGCTTGGATGTGCGAGGCGAGTTGGTGTGTGGCAGTGATATCGACATAGATATCAACTGTGTGTTTGAAGGCAAAGTGCAATTGGGAGACGGTGTGCGCATCGGATCGCATTGTGTGATTGCCAATGCCGTGATTGGCGCGGGTACCCAAATATTGCCGTTTACCCATATAGACGGAGAAGACCAAGCCATACACATTGGCCAAGCTGCACGCATCGGGCCTTTTGCCCGCTTGCGCCCGGGTACCCAACTTGGCGATGAGGTACATATTGGAAATTTTGTGGAAGTCAAAAACAGCCAGTTGGCCAAAGGCGCAAAAGCCAACCACTTGGCTTATGTGGGAGACGCCACATTGGGCGAAAGAGTCAACTACGGCGCAGGCGTGATCACTGCCAACTACGACGGCGCCAACAAGCACCACACCACCATACATGCCGATGTGCATGTGGGCAGTAACAGTGTGTTGGTGGCTCCAGTGACCTTGGGTGCAGGCGGCACGGTGGGTGCTGGATCGGTGGTCACCAAAGACACCGCAGCAGGTGCGTTGACCGTGGCGCGCGGCAAGCAAATTCAAGTTGCCAACTGGCAGCGTCCCACCAAGAAAAGCAAGTAAAGGTTCATCGTTATGTGTGGCATTGTCGGCGCGGTATCCACCCGCAACATCGTTCCTGTGCTGGTGCAAGGCTTGCAGCGACTCGAGTACCGAGGCTATGACTCATGCGGTGTGGCGGTCAATGCGTTGACCGAGCAGCTGGGACAAGCCGTCGGTTTACAGCGTGCCCGCAGTACCTCGCGGGTGGCCGAGCTAGCCGACCAAGTGGATGCCAGTCAGGGCGGTTTGCAAGGCCACACAGGCATTGCCCATACCCGGTGGGCCACCCATGGGGCGCCAGCGGTGCACAACGCCCATCCCCATTTCAGCCACGGCCCCAAGGCATCTGTGGAGACGGCCAGGCCACGGATTGCGCTGGTGCACAACGGCATTATTGAAAACCACGATGTGTTGCGTGACCAGTTGGTGGCCAAGGGCTATGTATTCACCAGCCAGACAGATACCGAAGTCATGGTGCATTTGATCGATGCTTTGTACCAAGGCGATTTGCTACAAGCAGTGATGCAAGCCGTGCAGCAATTGCAAGGCGCTTATGCGATTGCCGTCATCGCCAAAGACGAGCCCCATCGCGTGGTAGGTGCCCGAGCCGGTTCCCCGTTGATATGGGGCGTGGGTAAATCCGAAAATTTTTTGGCCAGCGACGCCATGGCCTTGGCTGGCGTGACCGATCAAATTGTGTATTTGGCAGAAGGCGATGTGGTGGATATCGGATTGAACCATTGCCAGGTCTACGACGCATCACAGCAAGCGGTATCGCGGGCGGTACAAACCGTGAAAGCCCAGTCCATGGCGGCCGATCTGGGCCCCTACCAGCATTACATGCAAAAAGAAATCTTCGAGCAGCCCCGTGCGATTGCCGATACTCTCGAAGGGGTGGAAGGCATCGTGCCTGATTTGTTCGACCCACCCGGCAAGCAAGGGGTTGCCGCAAAGGTGTTTGCGAACATCGACAACGTGTTGATTTTGGCTTGCGGAACCAGTTACTACAGCGGTTGCGTGGCCAAGTATTGGTTGGAGAGTTTGGCGCGCATACCGTGCCAAGTGGAAGTAGCCAGTGAATACCGTTACCGCGACAGCGTGCCTGATCCGCGAACACTGGTGGTCACCATCACCCAGTCAGGTGAAACCGCAGACACCTTGGCGTCATTGCGCCATGCGCAAAGTTTGGGCATGCCACACACCTTGACCATTTGCAACGTGGCCACGTCTGCCATGGTGCGCGAATGCCAACTCGCCTACATCACCCGTGCGGGTGTGGAAATCGGTGTCGCTTCCACCAAAGCATTCACCACCCAACTGGCAGGTTTGTTTTTGTTGACCTTGGCGCTGGCCAAAGCCAAGCAACGGTTGAGCGAAACAGACGAGGCCAACCATCTCAAGGCCATGCGACATTTGCCAGTGGCATTGCAAAGTGTGTTGGCCTTAGAACCATTGTTGGTGGCGTGGGCACAAGATTTTTCAAACAAAGAAAATGCGCTGTTTTTAGGCCGAGGTATGCACTACCCGATCGCTTTGGAGGGCGCTCTCAAGCTCAAAGAAATCAGCTACATACATGCAGAAGCGTACCCCGCGGGTGAGTTGAAACATGGCCCGCTGGCCTTGGTCACCAGCGCCATGCCAGTTGTGACCGTGGCACCAAACGACGCATTGCTGGAAAAACTCAAAAGCAATTTGCAAGAAGTGCGTGCCCGTGGTGGCGTGTTGTATGTGCTGGCCGATGCAGATACGCGCATTCAATCTGAAGAAGGTCTGCATGTGATTCGCATGCCCGAACATTACGGCGCTTTGTCACCGCTGTTGCACGTGGTGCCCCTTCAATTATTGGCCTATCACACTGCTTGCGCCCGTGGCACGGATGTGGATAAGCCGAGAAATTTGGCCAAAAGTGTGACGGTGGAATGAGCTATATTTTTTTGTAGGAATGCCAAAAAAATTGCCATATCCACCCTGAGCTATGTCACTCTGTTGATGCCATCAAACACAAGGGCCGTCAACGGATGAAGCAGATCAAAAAATAATGCCACGGGTATTGTTTACAGAGTCTGCTCACTCGGACCTGTTAGACGCATGGTTGTTTATTGCTCAAGAACGTCTAGATGCGGCAGACCGCGTCATTGATGCCATTCATCAAGATGCATTAACACTTTCTTCACAACCACGATGGGGCGCTTGCAAGTTGCGTTGGCTAAGGGCGTCAGGAGTTGGCCGACATCCACCCGCTACATTTTGTTTTACTTGCCATCCGTATCTGGTATCACAGTTTTAAGGGTCTTACACCATGCCAGAGGCATTCAAAATATACAGATTGACATATAGTCCTCTTACAAAAATTATTTTTCTAATAGGTTCGAGTTGACATGAAAGATTACGCAAGCACCCCTGACAATTTACCTGTGCCTCTTGATGATGGCGCAACAGACCATCTGGTCGGCATGACATTGCCCTCGGTCATGTTGGATTCCACGCAAGGTGGCACAGTGGATTTGTCGACTTTGTCAGGGTGTGTGGTGGTGTATTGCTATCCCATGACCGGACAGCCGGGCGTGCCCTTGCCTGAAGGCTGGGACGACATACCGGGTGCGCGCGGTTGCACCCCGCAAAATATGTGCTACCGGGATCACCACGCAGAATTTCAGGCCTTGGGTGCACAGGTGTTTGGCCTGAGTGTGCAATCGACGGCTTACCAACAAGAGATGGCCCAGCGCTTGCAATTGCCCTTCGCGGTGTTGAGTGATCAGCATTTGGCGTTTGCCCATGGTTTGCGTTTGCCTTTGTTTCAAGCAGCAGGCATGCAACTCATCAAGCGTTTGACCTTGATTGCCAAGGACGGCAAAGTGGTGGCGGTCAAATACCCCATCTTCCCCAGCAACAGCGACGCTTCATGGGTGTTGGATTGGCTTGGCAAACAAACGTGATGCTGGGTTGGTAGCTCAGCTCGTCTTTTGCAGGTCATCGCCAGCCGGTTCAATCGCCAGTGTTTGCAGCAACACGGGTTTCACCAATATGTGATAGCTGTCAGCGTCAAATCCCGCAAACCCTTCACGTCTTTCTAACCATGTTCCTTTTTGTGAACACCATGTTCCTTGGTAGGCCCAGTGGTTGATCAAGTGCTTTTGCACCCAGTCGCCTCGCTGTTCAAGCAAATGCACGGCGCCTGAAAATGGCCACGTGTGAATTTGTATGTCCTCTAGCGCCTGGAGCAATCGATCGTCATGCGCCGTGCGTGGCTCATGGCCTGTGCATGCCCCGGCACATTGGCGAATTTGCCAGCCAAAACAACCCCGTGGGTTGGTTTTTTCAAGCCCCAACATTTGCAAACACAATCGGTGTTGTTGTGCCAAAGATTGCAATTTTTGGCGCACGGCATGGCGGGAAGAAAACAAACCATAGAGCTGTGGTGTTTGTCCGAATGCCACGGTTTGTTCGTCGACCACCGCAGTTTGCCAACCGTCGTTCTTGTGCACCAACTGCAAGCTACATAGTTTCTTGATACGCCGTAACCGTTGGTTGTACAAAGGACTTTGTGTTTTGATCAGATGCGATTCCAACAACAAAGCACCAATCTCGCCAGCCGTCTCTATGGCTTCTATGCGTCGGGTCTGGGCCAGCATGCGTGCTTCATCGGGATTGCGCAAATGCGACTGCACGCGTGATCGGATATCGACGCTTTTTCCGATGTAAAGCGGCAAGTGGCCGTCGCCATGAAACACGTACACCCCGGGAGCACGGGGTAAAACAGAGACCTGCTCTCCAAGCGTCACAGCGATTCGATGGTCAACTTTCTGAACTTGACCACACCCTTGTTGTATTGCAAAGCGATCGGTCCCGCATCGGTGTGAGTGCTGTCGTGGGTATCGACCGTGGTTTGGCCGTTGAGTACCAAAGTCATGCGTGTTCCCACCACCGTGATGTCGTAGGTGTTCCATTGGCCGCCTGTTTTCAAATTGGGTTGTACCAATGACTTGGCCACACCCACGATGGTGCCCGTGCCGTAGCTTGCATCAGGGCGTTTGTCGAAGATGTTGGCTTCATATGCGGTTTTGTCATTGATCACCAGAGGATCGGTGCAGCGAAAAAAGATGCCACTGTTGGCTTCTTCATCTACCCAAAACTCAGCCACCAAATGAAAGTTTTGATAGCTGTTGCGCGTGATCAAAAAACCATCGCCCAACTCGGCTTGCACCTGTCCGTCTTGCAGTCGCCAATTGGCGTTGCCCACCAATTTCCATGCGTTCAAATCTTTGCCATTGATCAACGCAGTACCGCGCGTCGAAGTGTGGGGGCTGAGGCTTTGGCGAGCAGCTTGTGTCCAATCTTCCAAGGTGCTGCACCCTTGCAAAACCACACAAGCGAAGGACAAGACGATGAAGCGCAAGCGTTCGCGATTGAAAAGAATGTGCATGGTCAGGGTCCTTGGGGTAGCAGTGTGACGGGACGGTGCCCATTCATGGGCTGGCAAGCAATGGAATGCTGGATTCTGCACTGACTCGGTGCCAAAGGTAAAAAAGCATGCATAGCTCGGCTAATTCAAGCGGGGCATGCTTATAATTTGTGCACACAATGAGCTATTTGAAACACATCCGCCAAGACCTGCAAGACATGCAGGCCTACACCGTGCAAAACGCCACGGGCATGGTCAAACTGGATGCCATGGAAAACCCATTCCCCTTGCCTGAACAACTACAGGCTTTGTTGGGTGAGCGATTGGGTAAGGTCGCTGTTAACCGTTATCCCGGCAGCCGCATCGAAGATTTGAAGTACGCGATTGCACAACATGTGGGCTTGCCTGCTGCATATGGGCTGATGTTGGGCAATGGTTCAGACGAGTTGATTTCCTTGTTGTCCATGGCCTGCCAGATGCCGGGTGCGAGTGTGCTGGCACCCGAACCGGGTTTTGTGATGTACGCCATGAGCGCGAAATTGCAAAGCCTTCACTACATAGCCGTGTCCTTGCGCGATGATTTTGAACTGGATGAGCCGGCCATGGTGGACGCCATTCGCACGCACCAACCCGCTATCGTTTATTTGGCTTATCCCAACAACCCCACTGCCAATTTGTGGGATGTTGCCGTGATCAAGCGATTGATTGCACAAGTCTCGGCCTATGGCGGATGGGTGGTGATGGACGAGGCCTACCAACCTTTCTCGCCTGAGACCTGGTTGCATGAAATCAAACGTGATCCCCATGCCAATGCGCAGGTGCTGTTGATGCGCACGCTGTCCAAATTTGGTTTGGCGGGGGTGCGCATCGGTTACATGTTGGGGCGCGCTAACGTGATTGCGCAGTTGGACAAAATCCGCCCGCCCTACAACATCAGCGTGTTGAACGCCGAATGCGCGTTGTTTGCGTTGTCACATGCTCAGGTGTTTGAACAACAAGCCGCTGACATTTGCCACGAACGTGTTCGCGTTTCGCAGCAACTCGCAACCATGGCGGGTGTCACCGTTTTTCCCAGCCAAGCAAACATGTTTTTGATCCGATTGCAAGGCGATGAAAACGTGGCTACCCGTGTTTTTGAAGCCTTGCGCCAAAAACATATTCTGGTCAAGAACATTTCTAAAATGCACCCCGTGCTTCACCATTGCTTGCGAATCACGGTGGGCACGTCTTCAGAAAACGACCAATTTCTCTCGGCACTTCAAGAAGTGCTGGCTTGAGGTCGGGTCCACTCCAACTTACCAACCTATGACACAACGCATTGCCCAAGTCAGCCGCGACACCAAAGAAACACAAATCCAAGTCAGGGTCAATCTCGACGGCACTGGCCAGTCGGAGTTGTCCACGGGCATCGGTTTTTTTGACCACATGCTCGATCAAATCGCGCGTCACGGATTGATCGATCTCAGCATCCAAGCCACCGGCGACTTGCACATCGACGGACACCATACCGTAGAAGATGTGGGCATCACCTTGGGCCAGGCGGTGGCGCAAGCGGTCGGCGATAAAAAAGGCATCCGCCGTTATGGGCATGCTTATGTGCCCTTGGACGAAGCGCTCAGCCGAGTGGTGGTCGATTTTTCAGGCCGCCCAGGGTTGGAAATGCACGTGCCGTTCAAAAGCGGCATGATCGGGCATTTCGACTCCCAATTGGCATTTGAATTTTTTCAAGGCTTCGTCAACCATGCTTTCGTGACCCTGCACATCGACAATTTGCGCGGTGAAAACGCACACCACCAGGCCGAAACCGTGTTCAAGGCGTTTGGGCGCGCTTTGCGTGCAGCGGTTGAACTCGACCCGCGTTCCGTCGGTGTTATTCCCTCGACCAAAGGCTCTCTCTAAAGACCTCCCATGCCCAGTGTTGCAGTCATTGATTACGGCATGGGCAATTTGCGCTCGGTGGCGCAAGCCGTGATGGCAGCAGCGCACGGCAGTGGCGTCGATGTGACCATCACCGCAGACCCGACGCAAGTGCTTGCCGCCGATCGCGTGGTGTTACCCGGACAAGGTGCCATGCGTGACTGCATGCGCGAACTGCACGACAGCGGTTTGTTGCCAGTGGTTTTGCATGCGGCGGCCCACAAGCCATTGTTTGGCGTGTGCGTGGGCATGCAAATGTTGCTGGACCACAGCGCGGAAGGCGATGCAACAGGCACAGCGTGCTTGGGGCTGATACCCGGGGAAGTGGTCAAGTTCGAGCTCAACGGTCAACACCAAGCAGACGGCAGTCGCTTCAAGGTGCCCCAAATGGGGTGGAACCGGGTGCGACAAACCCGCCCGCACGCCTTGTGGTCTGGTGTGCCTGATAACAGTTATTTCTACTTTGTCCACAGTTTTTACGCGCGGCCGTTAGATGTGCACCACACCGCTGGGGAAACCGATTACGGCCAGCCCTTTACCTCAGCAATTTCAAGGGATAATATTTTTGCAACCCAGTTTCACCCTGAAAAAAGCGCTGACATGGGCCTGATGCTCTACCGTAATTTTTTGTCTTGGTCGCCCTGACCCCTTTGTTTTTTGACAGCCACCACTCTCTCTTATGTTGCTCATTCCTGCGATTGACCTGAAAGACGGTCATTGTGTGCGCCTCAAACAAGGCGATATGGACCAGTCCACCGTGTTCAGCGACAACCCGGCCGACATGGCATTGCAATGGGTGGCCAAAGGCGCCAGACGCTTGCATTTGGTGGACCTCAACGGCGCATTCGCCGGCAAACCCCAAAATTACAGCGCTATTCGCAGCATTTTGAAGGCGGTCGGCGACGACACACCGGTGCAACTAGGCGGCGGCATCCGCGACTTGGACACGATTGAAAAATACATAGACGGTGGCGTGCGCTACATCATCATCGGTACCGCTGCCGTGAAAAACCCCGGCTTTTTACAAGACGCTTGCAGTGCATTCGGTGGTCACATCATCGTCGGGCTAGACGCCAAGGACGGCAAAGTCGCCACCGACGGTTGGAGCAAGATGACCGGCCACGAAGTGGTGGATCTGGGTAAAAAATTTGAAGACTACGGCGTCGAGTCCATCATTTATACCGACATCGGCCGCGACGGTATGTTGAGCGGCATCAACATCGAAGCCACCGTCAAATTGGCACAAGCCCTGACCATTCCTGTCATTGCTTCTGGCGGTTTATCGAATATCCAAGACATCGAAAAGCTGTGCGCGGTCGAGGACGAAGGCATTGAAGGTGTGATTTGCGGTCGCGCCATTTACAGCGGCGACCTCGATTTTGAAAAGGCCCAAGCCCGGGCCGACGAACTCAACGGCTGACATGCTGGCCAAACGCATCATTCCCTGTCTGGACGTGACCGCCGGACGGGTGGTCAAGGGCGTGAACTTTGTCGAATTGCGCGACGCCGGTGACCCGGTGGAAATCGCCGCGCGTTACAACGCGCAAGGCGCAGACGAGCTGACATTTTTAGACATCACCGCCACCAGCGATGGCCGCGATGTGATTTTGCACATCATCGAGGCCGTGGCTTCACAAGTGTTTATTCCGTTGACGGTTGGCGGCGGCGTGCGCACTGTGGAAGATGTGCGGAGGTTGCTCAACGCAGGCGCTGACAAAACCAGTTTCAACTCGGCTGCCATTGCCAACCCGCAAGTGATACGCGATGCCTCGGACAAATACGGTTCGCAATGCATCGTGGTGGCGATAGACGCCAAACGACGCAGCGCCGAAGAAGAACAACGCATGGGCGCGAACGGTCTGCTCGTGGGCCCGGGCTGGGATGTGTTCAGCCACGGCGGGCGCAAAAATGTGGGACTGGACGCGGTGGCTTGGGCCAGGCAAATGGCCGCATACGGTGCGGGCGAAATATTGCTGACCAGCATGGACCGCGACGGTACGAAGTCGGGCTTTGACTTGGCACTGACCCGCGCGGTCAGCGACGCGGTGCCGGTGCCGGTGATTGCATCTGGCGGCGTGGGCACGCTGGACCATTTGGCCGACGGCATACAAACTGGCGGTGCGGATGCGGTGTTGGCGGCGAGCATTTTTCACTATGGTGAATTTACGGTGGGGCAGGCTAAGCAACATATGGCGGGGCGGGGGATACCTGTGAGGTTGTGATGTCTGCTGAGGCCGCCCAATGTTGTTGAGCTAAGGCAAATCCATGCTCAGCACCTCGCGGTACAAAAATAACAATGCACTGAGTGATTGGTTGTGGGTCGAGGCGGATACCTTGCGCTCATGGGCCAGCATGGACAAAAACGCTTCCACATCGGCCACACCCATCTCGCGGGGGGGTGACGCATACCACTGTACTGCTTCACACTCCATCGGATGAAAAAAAAGAATCTAATAGAGGTAATCCTTCTTTGTTTTGAGGCTATAGTGCTTATACCGAACCTGCTCGCGCACCTGATCAAGCAAGCGGGTGGACTGCAAGGAAGGAGTACAGGGTTTTATGGCCAATTTATACCTGTATGAAATTACAGTATATGGATCTGCATGCCAAGGCGCAAGCGGCTTGCAGCCATTTCATTCAAAAGATGTATCGACCCTGCCCGGATGTA
>SXGQ01637923.1_pt1 | contig 14322 bp, 13 predicted proteins | sample 3178371 | NCBI WGS metagenome assembly SXGQ01 (sample SAMN11356859, study PRJNA531348) | freshwater metagenome | isolation source: freshwater sample F1-20 | place: China: Fuxian Lake, Yuxi | collected 2017-12-25
GTACGTTGACCGCGGGTAGTGTAATAGCGACAACAGTAACAGGAGATGCAGTACCAATCATAGATGTTAAGACTAACTCAGAGATTGGTGCAGCTCACGCATATTATACTGGAGGTAATCCTCACAATACTCCAATCAGCACTATCAGTGGGGATTTGGATGACATAGCAGATGGTAGTACCTACTTCAGAGTTAATGCTACTAATCATTTAAGTAACACTACTCCATTCTGGTACAAAGGTGCTATTAGTACTCAACAGATTGCAGTAAGTGGAACGAATCCAACCAATGGTCTGGTGATAGATTCAGCAGGTATTCGGGGCTACAAAAGTTCTAGTTTAACTTTTTCGATCAATGCTAGTACAGGAGTTAGCACTTGGTCTGGAGATATTAGTACCTCTGGAAGTATTTTTGCAGATGGTAGTACAACTGACCCGCTTGGCGGTGATTTAGGGGTAATTGTTGCTAACCCTACATCTACTTCGGTTAGTGGATTTAAATCGAAAACAACTGGTAGTATATCTGCGGCTAACTTCATAAACTCTGGTGGTGGCTACGCATTAATAGCTACAAAGGAATCAGGAAGTAGTGGAAGTTTAGCAGCAATCCTGGCGCTGAGTGGGAGAAGTGGTAATCCTGGAATAACTGTCTATAATACTGCTGGTGGTGCTGCTATCAATATGGCCTCTCCAGTAATAGCAGGGGATGCAGACTTCCAAGACGATGTTACTATCGTTGGTGGCTTAGATATAACAGGTACTGCAAACCTAACTGTAGACAGAACTGGTATATTTGCACAGGATGAAACATCTGGCAACAGTTCGGTTATAGTAGGAAACAAAAGTGCCACTGGTACAAACACACTGATAATAGCAGAAGGTGCTGCGGGTAGTAATGTAGCAGGACAGATGCACATATATGGACATGCTGATAGTGGCGAGACTACATTTGGAGTAGTACAGGAAAGAGCAGTTGCAGCCTATTCAGCTTGGACAATAAATAGTAGTTGGATAATATATCACAATGGTACTAAGTATTATGTACCACTTTCTTTAGTAGCATAGTTCACTCAACCTAGCAGAGGTAGTAAAATGAAAGCTTCAGAAGCACAACAGATGGAAAAAGAATTTAAGTCGGGACTGCAGAAATTGTTATCTACTCAAGGTACTTTATTTAGCTCGATAGTAGCTACTGGATTGTACCATACAGTATGTAAACTGTTTGATGATTCAATCGCAGGTAAAGTAATTCCAGAACAAGCCAATCCTGTAGGAGGTAGCAATGAAAAATCTGAAGCAGAAGCTTAAAGATCACCCAGAATTGCTGTTGCAAGGTAGTCCAGCACTCGAACGAGAAGTTCGGCATTTGATTTTTACTGGTAACGATGCCAATCCAATTACTATCCCACTGTGCGGCGTTTTGGGCGGGGTAGCAAAAAGAAAAACTAGAGGAGTAACTTGTGCTATTTGCAAGTCTAGGGCTGGACTACTCAGTACTGTGGATGATTACGAAGAGGCTAAGGATTTTGTAGCTCCTTATATTCCTACCTGCATAGTCCCGGACTTGGAAATTATGAAAGAAAGACATGGAGACATGCCAACTAAGAATGCGGTTAAGCATATCGAAGCTGCTAACTTTCTTCGCAACCATTATGTCACAACTCCAGATGATCTGTACCTTAGATTACTAGGTACTGAAGATCAATTCATTTGGAACATGATAGAATTGGACCTAATAGATGAAGAAGGAGATGCTTGTGTTCCAGTATGGGAGTAACTCTACTAAGAAGATATTAGAATGCCGCCAAGAACTCCAGCGAGTAATCCATCGTGTGGCAAACTACTACAATATGTCTGTAGTATGTGGTCACAGAAGTAAAGCTGAGCAAGATGATGCTGTTGCCAGGAGAGTATCTAAACTTAACTGGCCAAACAGTAAACACAATGCCAATCCTAGCAATGCTTTTGATGCTTATCCGTATCATGCTAGATATGGTAGTTTGACCGAGGACGCGTCAGTAGTAACTAAAATCATGCAGATGACAAGCCGTACTTATGGAGAGGTCTTAGCCTTTATCCGCGAAGAGTACATAGCCATGGCGCAGACAGTAAAAGTTTGTGCTCAGATTGAAGGAGTGGCACTCCGCTGGGGTGGTGACTGGGACATGGATAGTGACAGATTAGACCAATCATTCAATGATTTAGCACACTTTGAATTGGTGGAATAACAAAATGACTAGGAGTAATACATGGCAGGTTTACCAGCTTGGAGTAAATGGGAATTGGTAGAGCAATTTGCGGGACTAAATATCGCTAAGATAATAATTATATCTGCTATTGCTGGGGCGGTAGCTATTAAATCTATCCGCGATGAATTCGAAGATCATGTTAAATCCAGTGAGGTTGCTCACACAGAACTATCACTAGAGATAGAGACTACCACCAGTGACTTGATGGAGCAGATAAATCTCAATTATACTGCTAATGAAGTCAACAGGCAGATAGGTGTTCTGGAACTAAGACGCGACGCACTACAGGGTAGACTAGATAGTGTCGTTCGAGTAATAGAAACTAATCCTAATGCTGTTTCTTTATACCGCGAAGATCGAGATCAGTATATTCGGGATCTTCTTACTCTGGATACACAATTAGCTAATTTACGTAGTCTTGCTACGGGGAGTACATTCTAATGTCAGGCTTAGATTTTTTAACTACGAACAAAGACAAAACTGATACTCAGCAGAGAACCTATGGTACGTCTGGTACTAAGTCTACTCGTGGCGGCACACAAAGTTCTACTGGGGGTATCCAAGAACAGTTGAATAATGTTATTGCTAGTGTTAAAAATCTAGGTACTGCTGAACAGAGACAAGCACTTCAGGCATTTGTTATGAATTCAGCTCGGCATCTGGGAGAAACTTTCTCAAAAGAGAGAGCTATCCAGGATAGTAAAGCTGGCGTATCTGCGGTAGTTAATGAGATACTTGGCTCAGGTTTGCCGGATATCAGAACCAACAATACTATGGCTGGCGGATACAATAGTACGGGCAGGCAACTGCTGGTAGATAATCTTACTGCCCAAGCAGCAGTTCAGGGCGGTGCAGTGATTCAGCAGACTATTAAAGATTATGCCGACATACAACTACAAGGTTCTAATGTAATAGCAGGATTAACTAAACTGCTGATGGAATCCGAAGAGTCTCAGTCAGGTACTGAATCTGGCTCACGATTAGGCCAAGAAACCAGTTTCTCCGAGACTGCGGAACAGGCAGAAAGTGCTGAGAAATTCGATGAGTCTGGTACTGGTAGGACTACTCAAAGAAACCGAGATTCTGGTATTGACTTTATCGGCAAGGTAGCATCTATTGCTGCAGGTACTCCACAAACTGGTGGTGGCGGCGGACCTAAAGTGGAACGTACTCTTGCTAATGACGGTGCAAAAATGCTCAGATACTTAGGACTAGGAGGGTAATACCAATGCCAGGCTCACCACAAACTCAAGATCCAGTAGTCGCTACTTTACTTGGTAATGCTGCAATTGCTAGCACCCAAGAAGAAGTCAATGATAAATATGTAGCAGATCTGCTCCGTAGTCTTAGCTCTGGGAATATACCAGATAACTTTAATGTGCAGGCACTTGTGGATAACTATGAAAGATCCCAAGAGAGTTTAACAACTCAAGCTCTGCAGACTCAGGAGTTACTAGCTGGTGTATTGATTCGAAGTGAGCAAGATGCTCAAGGCATTCGGGACTTGCGTTCACGAATTAGTACTGAGAATGCTAATGCTGCAGAAGCTCAGAATATTCTCCAGGCAGACCAGTCTGCGTATGAAGAAGCAGCTATCGCTAACGTGGGGAAAATCCATCAGGAACTAGAATCAAAGATTGTAGCTCACGATGCAGAGATAGCTACTAATGAAGCTGTGTTTAAAAGTGTTAAAGACAGAATGCTTGCTGGATACGAAGCAATAGATGCTCACAATAACAAGTCTTTCATTGATCTTATAAAAGATCCTAAAGGTTTTATAGATAGCTATAGTGCAGCGGCTGAAGCTCAAACTCAGGTAGTAAATGATAGAATGCTAGCTAGTGATTTGGCAGCTATTCAGCAATACGAAGCTGCTGCTATGCAGAGTTCTTCTGCTATGGCACTTACTAGAGCTGATCTGCAAAACAGTGAGATGACAGCAGCTAGACTGCGTACTTCTCAATCTAGTGCTATTGCTAATATGGCAAACACTGCTAAGGCGTTTACTGCTGACATGCTGGACTTTGATTTGAAAGTACTGGGTATTGATGATGCTAACGCAAAGAATTTAGTATCCTCACTGAATGCGCTGTCAGAGCAAGGTAGACTTGGTTCACCAGCTTTGAATGCTGCTATTCAGAAAGCTCAGTTAGACTCTGCGATAGCACAAGCTAATGAAGTGAAGAGACTAACTGATCTTGGGATCCTAGTAGCTGCAGATAACGAAGCAGTATTCCAAGAGCTAAAACAAGCTTTCCCGAATATTGGATTTGAGTCCTACGCACAGTATACCCAGAATCTGGAAAATGATAATGTAGATCCAGATACTAAGCGAATAGTTACTACATTCTATGGTAATCGTTTGCTCTCTGCTACTAGCGCACTTAATACCAGTAATCCTCACGCTACTGCGATGGCCTTAGCTGCAAATGGTAGTTTGCCTAGAGGTATGGCAGATATAGCTACTGGTATAGAAATGGTACAACTGGCTGACGGTAGTACTTTAGGTTCTAACCAAGCTTACATACAAGGTACTCCGCAAGAACGAGCAGCAATGCGCGATCAGACAATGACTCAGTTTATGACGGAGATAAAACAAAATGCTAATGGATTATTTACCAATAGGCTACCTGGAGTTAATTTAATCTCTCCAGATGCTATGGATTTTACTGACGGTAATATGCCGCCAATACCAACAGCCGGAATAGAACTAATAAAGAAGTGGCACTTAGACACAACTGACTATGACAGATATTTGAAAGGTGCTATGGATGAAGCTAGTGCTTTGTTTGTAAAAGCTACTGGTGGCGCAAGTCTTACCTCTGGGCAAGTTATGTCTCCAAATGAACTAATTGGTTTAGTAGATACTTTGTCTCTCACGCTCGCGGGTCTGAATCAATACTATCTGAACAATGCCCAGTCCTCTCTTGGTGTTAATTTACCAGGACTCAATACTAAATTGTTGAGATTCGGTGGCCGTGATACGCAGAACAGAGATGCTACGGATCCAGAGACTTGGAGATACTATTTGCAAGCTACTCACATTTACAGGGTAGCAAATACTCCATCGTTGTATAACGCATTCAAAGCTGATATTGATCCGCGTACTGTTGGTAAGAGGAGAACTAGATAATGGTAATTGCCGTAACTAACAAAGATGAAGAAAAAAGCATGGTGGAAGCCGCAGGTGACTTCATACTGAAAGGTTTACCTTCTGCGATAGTATCTGCCGGAGTTGGCTTTGGTAATACTGCAATTGCCCTCACTAATTCTTTTGGTGCTGACATAGACCAGATAGACGAGAGTGAGACAATATCCAATATGTTTGGCTATGAAGTAGGGGATTACTACGACGATCATAAAACTGGTGTTGATGCAGTTGGTATGATTCTCGGTTCTCTTATTCCTGGGATAGCAGCTATCAAGGGTGTGCGGGCAGGTCAAGCAGCACTCCGTTCTCGGAACCTTAGCACAGGTCTTTCCAGAGCTTTACTACCTGTAGATAAAGTAGCAGAAATGTCTAAGGCTATTAAAGCTGGTGGAGTATCTAAGTTTGACGGTATGGCCATGCTGAATAATAACAAGCTTGGTCTTATAGCATCTGGATTTCACCAACAAGCGTTGGAAGCAGCAGCATTTGAAGGTGCTGTCCTGTTGACCATGAATCAGAACTCCTCACTGTCTGCTGAAGATATAGGATACTTTGAGGGTATTGGCCAGAACATGGGCCATGCTGCCTTTGGGTTAGTACTTGGCACCGGATTCGGGGGAACCTTTGAGGCATTTGCTAACTGGGGTAAAGCCAAAGGATTAATAGCTACTCACTTCAAAGAGAACGCTATAGATATTAAAGTTAATACCGAAGGCGTACTAGACGGATTTGTTCCAGGCGATGCTATCCTGCCTGAGCTGGGTTCTTACTACGATGCTAAAAAGTTCATACTAAATGCAGCAGATTCTGCAGATCCAACTTATGCGGATAGTATTGCAGGCAGACTGCGAGATGTTAAAGCTAAGCAGAAGCATGCTGCTGATATGATAAATGCTAAACTTCTTAAGATGACACCTAGTGTTGATATGGCACAGCAACTTTTTAAGAAGCTAGATGCTATGGATAGTATAGATGATGCTGCCAAATTTTTATCTGGAGTATCAGAATTTAGACCTATGTACCTCAGAAATCTAATGGAAGAAGCACCGGCTAGTGATATCATACACACTGATCGAGATGGTGCTAGACGTTGGATACATGAAGCATATACTAAATTAGGTTGGGGTACACCTGATCCTGCTGAAGTAGATCGTCTGGTTAATACTAACCAAGGATTCATGTATGAATTCGATGAGATGGTAAAAGCCACTGGTGTTCGTGGGGTTGCATTTACTGACGACTTCCTTGACTGGGAAGATATTACTATCTGGCGCCATGAAACAGGACATAGTCTTGCTAATCGGATTGCACAACATTTTGCTAATAATATGACTGGGAGAATTAAAAATACTAAAATTGGCAGAGCTTTGGCAACTGAGATGGAAACACTTAGCAGACGTGCCAGACCTGCTGATTGGAGAACTTTAGATTCTAACAGGAGGATGATAGAAAATCCTGCCGTACTAGCAACTATGGATCCAGATCACATAATAAAAATAAAGAAAGATTTAGATTACTACTACATGGCGCAGGAATTAATAGCTGATAGCTACTCAGTTATGTCTAGCCCTAAAGCACTAGAAGCTATGGGTATGACATTCCAGGAAGCTAAAGAAGCTTTCCCTACAGTCTATAAACTATTTGTTGGTAATAGAGTATTGGCTCAAGAATTTGATATGGGTAAGCAGATGCTATCTCTTCGTAGTATGAAGTTATACGATAGCAGTATCACTCCGACTGCGGCCGACATTAGTGCTGACGGTCTATCTTTAATTGGCAAAGTAGTAAAGTGGGGTAAAGATAATACTGCTGAGATAGACTTTGAATACTCAAAAGAGTTTTTAAACCTTGACTGGGATAAAGCCAGTGCATTACATTCAATAGCAAAGATACGGCCTGATATAATGGAGGGATCAGTAGTAGACTGGTTAGATATACCAAAACTTACCAGCCTCAAAGCAAAAGGTATTAAATCTTTTACCATTATGAAAGACAAGGTAGATGTTACCAAAGTTGATAATGGTGTTGATTCCCTGATAGATATGCACTTACTGCGGGCAAAGTCTGAAGTAGCTACACAGTTACTACATAAATCAGCTAAGGCCAGAGCAGTGCTAAAATCTCTTAATCCTAGAAGTACCAAAGCAGGTAATATTACTTCTGGTACTGGTATATACTCAGAGTCAGAGATTGCTAGAATCATAGACGTTGATCCGGCTAGTATGTCGCGTATCACTGGGCTTACTCATTTGGTAAAAACAAATAGGTCTGTAGATGAGATAACAAACTTTGTTAATACTCACCTAGATGATATGTACTGGTCAGCTAACCCAGTTGTGGATAGTACCAAAGCTCAGTATGCTAGTGTAGTAGCGCATCGCAGAGCTATTGTGAATAATGCTAGAATGGCTGGTGTGGCAGATGCTATGATGCGTACTAAGTTGCACAGAGTCTTTAATGATTCTGTAGTAACTGGCTATTTGAAAGAAGTTGCAGCTTTACTACCAAAGCCAGCCCACATGCAAGCAATGAATTTCGCCGACCAAATCTCAGGAGTAGATCAGACATCTACGCTAGTCTCCAGTGGTAACGCACTTCCACTCAGCGGTAACGTAGATCCGCAGTATATTGGTAGACTAGTAGATCGTGTCGAGTCTATTAAACATGAGCAAGCAGTTCAGACATTCAAGGGAGATATAATTAAGTTAGCTGGAGATCCCGATGCAGTATATGAAGCTAACGTACTGGACAGCATTCTCAGACAGCGTACTGTTGGGGATGAGTTTGAATTTGTGCCAGAGACTATTGATGAGTTTATAGAGAATCTAGGTTCTGGTGCTAAGTCTGTTCTCGACGAGAATTTGGAGATAATAGCAAACTCTGATTTTAGTAATAGAGTATTCGGCGACGCTAACCATATCTGGGCTGGTGGAGTACGGAAAAGATTGGTGTCTCTACTAACTAAAGAGATGGATGAGAATGATTTACTATCTGCACTAGACGTTCTTACCGAGAGTTTAACGAAAAATATGCACAGAATTAAGTCCAATGACTTAGCAGATTTCTGGCGTAAGATGGTTAAATATAATGGTGAGGAATTTGTAGCCCACAAGAATATGCTAAATGTAGCTATCGGCGGGCAAGGTAACTTGAATCCGCGAGCACTGTACCCAGGTACTCCAGACACAGCCAGATATCCTTTCATGGCATTAGTAGTTGCTGAGAAAGAAGGAGTAATGGGAGTACGCAGCGTAGGTATGGTTACTGGCCATAGTGCTGATAGTTTAGCAGACAATATTAAAACTGTTAGACAAGGCTTTGGTGACAAAGTTGAGATAGTGTTTAAAGCTGACATAAAGAGATTCAAAGAGTTAGCTCAGGAGTACGAAGCTGAAAGACTCTTTGGAGATACTCATATGGATTCTGCTATGAAGCGGAGGGGCAGAGCTTGGGATGTAGCACCACAACCTAATCCAGAGATCTTCAATCAGTATCTTACTTCTACTCAGCGGCAGCAGTCTGGTCTAGTTCGTGGTATGGTAGAACTAAAATACTCCGAAGAACTTGGCGCACTCAAAAACTATGCTAGATATGTTGAAGATATAAATAGCACCTACGCTAAGAAGCCATTCAAAAGAAACATCTACAAAGATGTGGAAAATATGATGCTTAACAAGCGGCCAGACGATCAGCAAAGTATCTGGAACCAAGTGAATACCATAACTGAAGGTGCTATCAGTAAAGCATTCTATCATGTTAGTGGTTCTGCTAAGCAAGCTATGGAAACTGGTGACTGGGAAAAGATGAATTCAGTACTAGAATCCTATGGGATGACAGCTATTTACTCTCCAGCAAATCCGGTACTGCTGAATAAACTGGAAGCTCCAAAGCCTGTACTCAACAAAGTAATATCTCAATTGAACTTTGCTTTGGGCACCAGTATGTTGCGGATGGATACTGCACATGCGCTTACTAATATAATCTCTATGCCGATCATGCTAACCAGTGAACTAGGTGCATTGCGTAGAGCAGTAAGTGCAGATACTTGGCAGGTACTTAAAGATGGAACCAGTGTTCTAGTGCCAGGTACTAAGTCTCGTATGCCTACCAATACTCACATGGTAATGCAGGCAATTAAAAACTACTTCGCCAATCCTAGACTTATTACTGAGTACAAGGAACGGGGAATTATTAACTCTATCTTGGAAGATATAGCAGTAGCCCAGAAAGAGTTTGCTGGATTACCTGGAGTTACTGACCCCGCGGAAGCAACAAAGATACTGACTAAATTTATCAATACTGTTTCTGCACCATCTGATTGGTCAGAGCAATTTGTTAAATTTATCGCGGCCAACGTAGCAGATCAATTTGCTACTGCAGCTAAGGTTAGACCAGAGCTTAAGTGGTCTGCGGTAAATAACTTTGTTACTAGAGTACATGGTAACTATCTAGCTTCTCAGAGACCAACTCTGTTCCAAGGCTGGATGGGACAAACAGTAGGTTTGTTCCAGACGTACCAGTTCAATTTACTACAATCTCTATTCCAGAATGTTACTGCAGGGAATAAGGCAGCAGTGATAAATATGATCGCGGCACAGGCTGGGATATTTGGAGCGCAATCTGTACCTGGGTTCCAATTGCTAAATAAATACATTGGTGAGAGAAGTCAAGAACACAATGACTTCTATTCAGTATCCGGTAAGATGCTAGGCGAGGATATGTCTAACTGGCTGATGTATGGTACTGCTAGTTCTGCTACTGTACCTCTGGTTGGTAACGGTATTGACCTGTACTCTCGTGGTGACTTAACTCCACGTACTCCGATACTGATTCCTACTTCACCAATGGAAGTTCCATTAGTATCTGTAACCGCTAACTTTATCGGTGCTGTAACCAATGCAGTTGGTAAGTTACAGAATGGTGCTCCAGCAGTGTCTACTATGTTGGATGCTCTAGGCCATAATGGATTTAATAGACCATTGCAAGGTCTGGGCCAGCTCATGGTTGGTGAGCGTACTACTAATCAGGGTAACCTGTTAGTTACTTACCAAGCATGGGATATGTGGAATTGGGCTACTAAATTAACTGGCTCTAAGCCATTGGATGAAGCTATTGCGGTAAGTTCATACTACCGTACATCAGCATATTCTAGCTATAGGCAGCAGCAACTTAATAATTTGGGCGAGGCATTTCGGCAGAAAGTCAGAGATACCGGAGACTACGATCAAGCTACTTACAAAGACTTCATGGAAAAGTATACAAAGAGTGGTGGGAATATAGACTACTTCTCTCGTTGGGTTGATAACAATGTGGAAGGCGCTACTACTTCTGTTATCAATAAGCTGCGACAAACTAATACTAATCCGGAGGGTAGATACTTGCAGGAGGTAATGGGGGCAGAGCTAGAGGATTATAATACAGATTTCTCTCAGAGGTAGTGTTTCGGGGTAGTGTTGTTGGAGTGGGTGGAAGTTGCCCCAGTAATGGATAGAAATATCTACTACTGGGGATTTTTTTGTCCTGCGCTATTACAGTTTTACTTCATTAGTACTTATAAACTCTTGGAAGCACTTACCTTGTTGTATAGACTCTAATCCATCTACTACTTGGCAAGTACCTTGAAAGCAATGGCAGGTACTGCATAGTCCAGAACCGTAAGACTCTTTCCAGTAATTATCGACTATTGCAATACCTGTGCATTTACCACTACCAAGCCTATGCGGAAAGCTATACTTAGTACAGCGACATACATACTCTCCAAGCCTTGGTTTTCTGCGGGCCACACTATCTCAAATTTGCTAACTGTTCGTACAGATCAAGATAGTGTCGGATCTTAGCTAAGTCCTGGATAGTATTAGCTTTGCGTTGCGCGGGGGTATTCCCTTTCAATCCCAGTCTGGAAGTGTATTTGATAACATTACACTGAGTAAAACTAAACTGTGGATTAGCTTCTAAGAACTCCACTGGTTGAATCTTACCAGTTTTGTAGTGATTACCACCAACTTGGATATCAAGTGCTGAAGTTTTCTTACCCATTAGAATTCTTCCTGTGCGCTGAAGTCTCGGTTAATACCACCAATCTCGAGTTCTGGATCTGGATCTACTACCACAGATTCAGTTAATGCGGTAGCATCACTACATGCTTTGCATATTGGTAGGTATCCGATACCAGTTGGCATACACTCAGTGCAGGTAATACTACCACAACGGGCACAATGATTTACTGAGTGTCCATCAAACTCACCATTGCATGTGGTACAGGCGTATATATTATCAGGGTTTAACATGGTATATCTCCTTTTGCTAGGGGTTACTTCGGTTGGTAAATCGGGTTATGTTGCGGGAACTACAGGTAACTAGGTAATAGCAATTGCATGCATACTGCTGTCTGTGCCTTTGTGTCCAGATGGATAGCATCAATAATAGTATGTACTATATTTACTATATCCACTATAGTACAATTAGGTAAAGGAGTTATCTCCTCCTTCATTGCAGTTATTAATTGTTTGTACATTACGGCTGCACGAATCTCAGCCTTAGAACCAAAGTCAGATATAGGTACAAGTGATAAATTCAGTGGAGTAATGAATATTATTCTAGCTGTTGGGTAGCGGGCATGTAATCTGGATGCTGCAAATCTATAATTCTGTATTATATATTTAACAACTTCATTAATATATACAAATGGATTTGCCACAGCGTCGAGTAGAATTCTCTGGGCAACAACTAATTCACTGGCAGTAACTTGGCCATCGGCAGTCTCAAACGGATCTAGCTGAGCACCGATAACACTATCATTTGTGCCAGACCAGATTATGATAGCATCCGGGGCTACCATATACTGAGCTAAGTAATCTGATACCTGACCTTGTAATCCTTTAGCTTTTAGTATCTCACCATTTATCTTGTAAGCATACTCTTCCGCGCCACCAGTAAGACTACCACCTTCAGCGTAGTTAGTTATTATAAATGGCAGAATAGAGTTCTGCAGTAGCTGCACGATATTACTCTCTTTACCTGAGTATATTCCACGAGTATCTAATAGGGAATCACCAAAGAATACGAGTCTCATACGAATTTCATCCCCAGTGCTGATGGATACAATCCCTGCCAACTGTCGATAGTACCAACACTCTCAAAGTTGACACACAGGATACCTTCTGGTATATGCTCCGTTGGTTCTGTGTACGCGTGTATTTTTACTACCTCACCCTGTCGCGGGCCTTTCACTACTATCGGAAACTCTCTACGTTCTTCTAAATTAACTTCTTTCCCCGTAGCTTCCAGTATTAATTTACTCGGCTTCTTTATTTCGGTATTCATATAGTAACTCCAGATTAGTGTATTTGTTTGTTAATTTCAATTGTCTCTTTACGATTCTAACTACTGGTATTCCGCCTCTCTGTTCTCCTTGTTCTATTCTCCCAGACTCCCGTAACTTATGTAAGATGTTAGTCAGTACATGGATACTATCTATATCTCGCGATACCAGAGTTACAAGCTCAGTAGCTAAGATACCACCCATAAAATCATGGTCTGCTATTGCATCATATACTATCTGAGATACCTCTGAGTTCTTAGACTTACCAAACTCACCTAATGCTTTGGACATATATATCTCTGTGTAGGATAGTACAGAGTTTGCTAGTATTACATCATCTACAGTTAGTGTGGTTCTCAAGTCAGCGGTAACAACTACAATACATAGCTTCAGTAGGTGCTGCAATCTCCGGCCCGAGTATGTAGCTAGCCTGCTGTCTTGCAAGTCTCCGGTAGTGTTGTAGATATTATCTATGGCAGCATAGGCTTCCGGACTCAGCTCTATCGGGCCGTGCATATTTAGTCTTATTTCTTGTAGTAGCTGTACTATGAATAATCGTTTCTCTGGATCAAGGGCAGCAGGAATAGTAAGTTTCATTCGCTGACCTTTACCATGTACTAGAATCATTCGTGATAGCATACCTTGACCAATAATATTACTACTAAAGATATTAGCAAAAGTAGTAGTAGTAGCACCACCGAGCATGTTAACAGTAGGTTTATTAAGATATATAGATTTAGTGTTTTTAACCCTATCAGTGTAGCTATCCACATTATCCCATAGGTTAGTAAGAGTAGAGATAAAGTTAGCATTACCAGAACCCAAAAAATCTTCAAGCTCACCCGCTCTAATGTACGCTTGCGTAACACGGCTACTCTCTCCTGTCCCTACGGGATCTATTAAGTTGTCTACTATGTCTACATCCTGTTTACTACCTGGTTCTATGCCTCTGTTTATTTTATCAAAGCCATGTTCCCAGTCTGCAATAAACTTTTCTTTGCTTGACCTATCTCCGGTGAAGTAGTCGTAGCCAGACTCTTTCAGCATCTTAGTTGCTGTCTTAATGGCTGTAGACTTTCTAGCACCAGGAGGGCCAATCAAAGTAATAAAATGGTTTGGATATATCTTATCCTCACCAAAAGGTAACCAGACATTTCTACCAATTGCAGCGGCGACACAGGAAATAAAGCACCATCTATGGTATAGCAACGGTGGTTCAGATACTTCTACTAATTCCAGATACTTGTCGAATGCGTTGGTAGGATCGATTATCCTACGATTATACACTGGTATTGTGTTCTCTTGCGAGTTTATCTTTTACTCTTCTATTGTGTTCCCGTTGCATATTGAACAAGTGATCTGACCAACGGTACACTGAGGCTCGGTTACTAGATAACCAAGACATAGTATTGCACAAATGCTCATCAGACATATTAGATATGAGGATTGCTCCACTACCTTTCTGAAACCATTTGCGCTGTGTGATTAGCAAATCAGCTTCCTTGTTATTCTTAGTTACTGCTGAGTAGTAATCGTTATCTGTAAGGTTACTATTATCTAATGTAAATTCATCCCACATTATTTAATTCCTCATATGCTGCA